>OLRW01000191.1_pt1 | contig 54989 bp, 49 predicted proteins | sample 1672701 | NCBI WGS metagenome assembly OLRW01 (sample SAMEA3136715, study PRJEB25190) | human gut metagenome | biome: human gut; feature: human-associated habitat; material: faeces | place: Austria | collected 2013
CAATTGACTTGATTATTCACAAGGGAAGAGTTGGCGAAGTTTACAATGTTGGCGGACACAACGAAATGAAGAACATCGACATTGTTAAGATTATCTGTAAAGAATTAGGCAAACCTGAAAGCCTTATTACATACGTTGCTGACAGAAAGGGACACGATATGCGTTACGCTATCGACCCAACAAAGATTCACAACGAACTTGGATGGTTACCTGAAACAAAATTTGCTGATGGTATCAAGAAGACAATTCAGTGGTATCTTGACAACAAAGAATGGTGGGAAACTATTATTTCAGGAGAATATCAGAATTATTATGAAAAAATGTATGGCAATAGATAATATGTCTGCATAAATGAAAATCCTGTTTTCTTCCCTGGAAACAGGATTTTTCGTAATAAAAGAAAACACAAAAAGGAGTTATTATGAAAGTTCTCGTAACAGGAGTAAAAGGACAATTAGGATATGACGTTGTAAACGAATTAGAAAAGCAAAATATAGAAGCTGTTGGCGTTGATATTGAAGAAATGGATATTACAGACAGTGCTTCTGTAAACAAAGTTATTAAAGAAGTTAATCCTGATGCAGTAATTCACTGCGCTGCATGGACAGCCGTTGATGCTGCTGAAGATGAAGACAAGAAAGAAAAAGTAAAACTTGTAAATGTTGATGGTACACAGAACATTGCCAATGTTTGTAAGGAACTCGACATCAAAATGATGTACATTTCAACAGACTATGTATTTAACGGAGAAGGTACAGAACCTTGGCAACCTGATTGCAAAGATTATGCACCTCAGAATGTATACGGTCAGACAAAACTTGATGGAGAATTAGCAGTTGCCAATACATTAAACAAATACTTTATAGTAAGAATCGCCTGGGTATTCGGTAAGAATGGCAATAACTTCATTAAGACAATGCTTAAAGTTGGCAGGAATCATGACCAGTTAAAGGTTGTTTCAGACCAGATAGGAACTCCAACTTACACATTTGACCTTGCTAAATTATTAGTATCTATGATTGTTACTGACAAATATGGCTACTATCATGCAACAAACGAAGGTGGCTACATCAGTTGGTGGGATTTCACAAAAGAAATCTTCAAACAGGCTACTGAAATGGGTTATGACAGATACAGTGAAAAAAACATTACTGTTACACCTGTCACAACTGCTGAATACGGCGTTTCAAAAGCAAAACGTCCATTTAACAGCCGTCTCGATAAGAGCAAATTAGTTGAAAATGGATTCACTCCACTTCCAACATGGCAGGATGCTGTTAGCAGATATTTAAAAGAACTTGATATTGAAAGTTTGCAAAAGGTGAATTAATAGATAAATTTAATATTATTTGGACTTATCTATTACTTGGACTTTTGTATAATTTAAGATTCTTTTAACTTGAGATTTTTTAAATTTGCAAATTCATCTTTTTATCTTTAATTTCAATTGGTCAATTTAAATTGCATAAACAATATATAAATTTAGATATTTATTAGAATATTTTATAAATAAGGAGTAAATAAAAATGGGACAGATTAAAGTTGAAAAAAATGCAGGTGGAATCAAAGGATTATGCGTTATCGAACCAACAGTACACGGTGATGCAAGAGGATATTTTATGGAAACATACAACCAGAAAGATATGCAGGAAGCCGGACTTGACATGGTATTTGTACAGGATAATCAATCAAGTTCTACTAAGGGTGTTCTCCGTGGTCTTCATTTCCAGAAAGAATTTCCACAGGGAAAACTTGTTAGAGTAGTAAAAGGAAGCGTATTCGATGTAGCTGTAGACTTAAGAAGTAATTCAGAAACATACGGAAAATGGTTTGGTGTTGAACTTACTGAGGAAAACAAGAAACAGTTCTACATTCCAGAAGGATTCGCTCACGGCTTTCTTGTACTTTCAGATATTGCAGAGTTCTGCTATAAATGTACAGACTTCTATCATCCGGGAGATGAAGGCGGTCTGGCTTGGAACGATCCTGAAATTGGAATTGAATGGCCACAGCTTGTAGGTGAATATAACGGAACTGCAAATGGTGAAGGATACGAATTAGAAGACGGAACAGCACTCAACCTTAGCGACAAAGATCAGTTATGGGTAGGCTTAAAAGATACATTTAAATTTTAATTAGATATGCACTCTTCAAGGTGTATGATTAAAGCAGGGCTGGCACTTGTGCCAGCCCTGCTTTGGTTTTTTAAGTATTATTAATCGAGACTCTATTTTTCATAATATCCATCATTAGTTTACGATATTACCTTTATGTTCTTGATATTATTTTGCAACATTTCAATTGATATAATTATAAACGTTTTCCAATGTTAAGTTTAAATATAGTTTCTATTTCTGCCAATAAAAAACACCCACGCCAAAACGTAAGTGCTTTTCAACCGAAATCAATTCGGTTATCTCTGTACCAGTATATTAACATATCGCTCTAAATATTACAATCCCTATCAATCTTCCTATTGTTCACAAAAATAAATCATAAAAAAAGCCCAATCAACGCCTCCTCCACTAAAGAGTTAAGCATCGACCGGACTATAAAATCAAAACGAAAATCTATCCGTTCCTATGTCTAAACTTATAAATTATATAATACGCAAGCCCTCCGACAGTTCCGCCTAAAGTATTGTAAACCAAATCCGATATCTGGAAGGTTCCAAGGTGAAACAGCAACTGCGAAAATTCAATGACAAATGAAAAAATACCAACTGTCTTTGTTGCCACCCACAGGGTCTTTTTAAGTCCCGGCTTGTCCCCAAGAAGTTCTTTTCTAAATGCCCATAAAAGCAGAACTGCAAATGGGATAAATAACATGAGGTTTTCGATTGCCTCTGTAGTCAAATTACCATCGGCGTCATATAAACCCCAGCCACCCATAACATCGCTTAACGGATTTGTCCAAATGCTTCTATACAAAACAGTTCTTGATAAAATCATTACCGAATAAAAAATAAGCAAAAATGTTCTTCTAAATTCACTACTTTTCTTAAAATAAGAAAACCATGTTGAACAAATATTTTTTATCAAATCTTTTTTTTGCCAATTATGTTCTTTTGCATATATAAATACAAACATTGCAGTAAATGCAAGAAGTACTGCTGCTCCAAATGGTTGATAAAGGGCAGTAAGTACATTTTTTATAATGTTACTAATAATTTCATTCATTATATATTCAATATTCTCCATTTAGTGATACTTTTCATCCTAAGTCATCACAACTTATTTATCCAGTTATTTTAATAATTAAAACCAATTTCAACTACACTATAAATCAAATAACAAATGATGATAAGTATAATTATCCAACTTTTTAATTTCTATTCAATATTATTTATCATCTCTAGTAGATATGATAAATAATATTGTGTTCATTTCTTTTATTTACTGAACAATTAATATATCTTTCAAATTTTTCCTGTGTGATGTAGCATATGTAAACTTGTCCTTATAATATCCAATCGCAATGAACAAAATAATTTTTTCGTTCTCTGGTATATTCCCACAGATTGCTTTGAATTTATGATTTTTTTCTTTATATTCACCATTTTGAAGAATGCAACTGGCAATACCATAATAATGAAGTGCTTCAACCAATGCCATCGTAAAAATTCCTCCATCCACATATACTTGATTTCTTTCAAATGAATCATAAAAAGCTGATATGTCACTAGTAACTACAATATAGTTTTGCACTTCGCCATCAAATCCTGTATTTCCTGCAATTAGTTCTCCGAGCTCTGTATTTATATGCTTGTCGGTGTAGAAATAAGCTTTACACGATTGACGATTACATGCAGATGGTGCTTTCATTGCCAGTTTTACCGCTTTTTCTATGTCAGAAATATTAATAGGCTGTTCCGAGAACTGACGTACTGAATGACGACTCATAAAAAACTTAGGAAATTCGCCTCGAATCTCTTTTTTCAATTCGTCTTTGGTTACTTCTATAATTCCATATTTTTCTTTCTGTGGAAGATATTTAGAATATTTTTTAAATTTCTTTAATACACTTTTAGGTTTAAATTTATGTTTCTCTTGATACTCTAAGTAAGCATTTAATACTCCAATAGCATTTAATACTGAAATACTTTCCTCAATTTTATATCCGTATCCTACAAATTCATCAATAAATGCTAGTAATTCAGTAGCTTTTTGTACACCAAATTTTTCTTTTGGATGAGATAACGACATTCCTTTTTCAATAACATGTGTCTGTCTTAAAATTTTAGCTTCTATTGCATTTTGAGTTTTCATTTTTGGGTTATTATATTGCCATTGTTTGTATTCATTATAATCAGAGCGGTACTCTTTCCATAAATTATATTGATTTAATACATATCTCTTCTGCTTCTTAGCATAATTTATTATATTCATTATTATCCTCCAAGTTAATTAACTTAATGCTTGTTTCAATTACATTTTTAGAATCATATACATCCATTAAATAAATATCATCCAATATATTTTAAAATTAATTGCCAAAGACTAAGTTTGACATATTTTTTCACATTAAACACACTATTTTATTAAACTAACATATTTAAAATATTTTCTACATAATCAATATTTTGTATTTCTACTTTTCAATATTTACAATCTCATCACTTTATAATAAATTAAATGTCCTTTTTTCTTCTAGATAATAGATTTATTTCATTGTGTTCATAAATTATCAGCATAAAAACATATCCAATTATTCCGGCAATTATTGCATCTATACACAATCCTGACCAAGAATGAATTGGGAGTATTTTTCTGATTAGTAACATTACTCCAAGTAAAACCGGAATACTGAACCATGTTTTTAATGCAGTGGGAATAAAATAACTCATTGGCAATTTTAAACACCAAGCCGCATAAAAAGAATTAAATACTACATATCTAACAATCATTACTATAGTTGTAGATAAAACAATTGCATATAATCCCAATCCAAATATCTTAATTAATAAAATCTCTGCAATAATGCTAATAATTCCACAAGCAAGACTAACAAAAACTGGCGCTTTAAGTTTATTTACAACAACACTAATTTGAGCCATTGTAGATGTAACAGAATTAAAATAAGCTTGTACTACTGTTAAAGTTGATAGTGCCGTTACTAATATCAGTTCTTTGCTCGATAAACTTTTCTGCCACAAAGAATAAAAATCGTATGAGAACACAATAAATCCACTAATTGGAACAAACAAAATTATTGCCATTGTATTAATTGTTTTCTTTACGTTGTTTGTTAATTCTACTATATTATTTTTTGCGTAATATGAAATAAACAAAGGTGTAAAAATAGGTGCAATCGTAGCAATTATACTCGTAACATTATTAGGTATTGTACGAGCAATTGAAAGTAATCCCATTTCATAATCACCAACAAACAAATTAGCAACGGTCAAATCAAGTCCTCTCAATAATACTGTACTTATACTCGTCAAAGCCATCCATGAACCAGATTTTGCTAAATCAAAGGCATACCTTTTTTTAGCATTATGTAAATCAATTTTTAATTCTGGAGTAAGTTTTTTTGTTAATCCGATATTTAAAACAGCAATAACTGATGTCGCAACCAACGTGGCTAATGCAACCCAATAAATACGAATAGAGACAAAATTCAAAAAAACAATAATTAATGCAAATCTAATCAAATACTGAATTATATTTCTTATCCCCTGGATATCGGTTCTATTTGTTACAAATGTTGATGTTGTAAAAACAAGAGTAAGCAATGATATAATGTATGAAACAAAGATTAAAGCAAACGTCAACTTTACATCAAAAACAAGAGTATTTGGTATTGATAGTACTTTATCAAGATTAGGCACCAATAAAACTCCTGCTACTCCTAAAATCGCAGAAATTACAATATTTGCTGCAATTAAGCTATTAAAGTAGTAATTTGCAGTAGTATAATCTTCTTTGTAAAAAGAATTAGCAATAAATCTTGAAGCTACGGAATTAAAAACTGTAGCAATAATTGCTGCATATGATACAAAATCATTTGCTAACCCAATAAATCCATATGCAGAAGCTCCAACCTTGCTAACTATAAGTGGAGAAATATAAAAACTAATAAAAAATTGTACTATAAATGCCACTATATTCATTGCTATATTTTTATAATTTTGTTTTTTCCCCATATTAATGCTCATCTGATTACTCCTTTATCATATATATTTCACTTTTAAAGAGTTCTTCCGTAATTTTTCACATCTAAATATGAAGATAATCAAGAAAACAGATTGATCCAGTTTCCTAACTAACCATGAAACACAAATTTTTGCAGAAGAATCCTTGCAAAAAAAATCACACTCAACTAAATAATTATTTATTATTTAAATCATAATCTTTAATAATATTATTAACAATTTTAGTTGTCTCAAGAGACTCTGCCTTCATAGAATCATGCAAATTTAATAAATCATTTTTATAGTCACCATAATTTTTAACAACAAGTTCCATTTTCGACTTCAGTCTCTCATAATTCAATTCATTTATAACTATGCAATATTTCTCAAGTCCTATTTTTTTCATAAAACCTTGCATTTTTTGTTCATAAGAAATAGAAATAAATGGCGTTCCCATTTTAGCAGAAAAAATATTACTATGGTATCTCATTCCTATTACCATATAAAGCTTTGAAATCAAATACTGCTGAAAATATGCATCATATAAATCACTATCAGACTTAACAACATAACAGGACTCTGAAGAAACCACATATTGACTCATAAGATTATAATCATTTCCATTTCCATATAACTGTGGAATAAATATCACACCAAAACCATTTTGGATAATCTCATCTATTGCAGAACGGAACGTATCCTGAATTCTATTTTTTAATTGTGTATCTCGAGAATATACTGGATGCCATTGTAAATCAGTTATCGTAATTCCAATGCATTTCTCATGTTTTTTCAAAAAAGTTTTTAATTCTTTATATCCATCAAGCTTCTTCTGATTAGCCTCCAAGTCTACGTCATACTGCAATGCCGAATCTAACGTTTGGTGTATCATTATCTCTGGAAGTAACTTTTTTAAATGATCTGCCGATACAGGATCGCGCAATGCAATACCACTGGAAGCAGTCAAAATCTTTTTTCTCCATTTATTACGCCCAGTTTTTTCAAACGGTCCCATAGAAGGTGCATAAAACATATATGGCTTATGTAGTGCTCTAATTAAATCAAAAATTCTCAAATATGTAGGTTCCGCATCATAATATGTGTCACCAATACTCGGTCCTCCTGGTGCATGCAAAATAATATCAGCATGTTTTATTGCCTCAATCAATTGTTTTTCTTTTTGGGACAAACTAATTTTCCCCTTTGAAATTATCGCCACCCGATTAGCAAAAATTGCCTTCTTTCTTGCTGGAATAAACTGACTTATACAAGTAACATTATCTGGAAGATTAGGATATCTACCTTCTCCACGCATAGAAAGTGTTATTGAAAGTTTATTGTAGTTACAATTCAACTCATCTATCAGGGCATGAACTGCTGCCTCATCTCCTCTGTTATCTGTATGACAATTTATAATTAATATGTTCATTTTCTACCTCTCAAATCTTTATATGTTTTAACCATTCTACAACTGTTAAGGCTTTTCTACCAAGCTCTTGATATGGGCTTTGTATAAAAGTTGAATTCAATATCGGATTCTTGCGATCTATTATTTCAATATTATCTGAAAATACCGGATATTCTTCTAGCGAATTATTAGTTGTTATCAATTTAGTATTTGTTTGCAATACATCAAATGCCCGAGTAGTAGGTCCCTCTTGTTTGACATGAGGGATGTCCAAAACGCACTTTGATTCTCTAAGAATATTTATATACTGCTCATATGTAAGCGGTTTATCATAACAAAATGCATCATCTTGTAGAGGATTTTGATACAAATAAATAAATAATGATAAATTATCATGATATCTATCATATAATTTTCTTGCAATTGAAACCCTATCTGTATGTGCGGATGCAATAAAAGCTACATCATATTTACTTTTTAGATGTTCAACTTTTTGTGTCCTAACAAACATCGGAAGATATTTCATACCGTATTGTTTACAATCAGAAAGATTATAACTGTATTTTTCATCAAAAAATTTAAAATGATTTCTTCTGAATAAGTTCTTTGCATCATCCCAGAGGTATAGAATAAAACGTGCACTAGGATTATTTTTTTTCAAATATTCATATACAGTATTAGAAATATAATGTCCATTTATTACAAAAACAATATCAAATTTTTGATTTAAAATTTCATTCTCTCTAACAAGATTTCCACAAGATTTTTCAACTGCTTTATTACGATCTATCACGTCAATACTTTTTATCAATTTACGTGCTGCTCTTTGAAATTTTGTTGCTTCAAAAATATTTCTTGCTTTATCACCCATACACTCGCTATCGAGATAACAAACCTCATATTTCAATGAAAGTGCTTTAATTAAATCTTTTTCATATCCCATAAATGAAGGCATTATTAAAATTAATTTCATTCTATAACCTTTCCAATTTTTTCAGTACCTTAACAAACTGTCTCTCAAATTTTCTTGTAATAAACAACCTGCTCCTACACAGTTTTCTTATCAATAACACTTTTTTTAAAATACTTTTTTGTGTCATAAGTTGATGTTGTACGCTTTGATTTTCCTCTAATTCATGCACTCTCTTCACGTATAAATCAGAATGCACATATGAATCAAATTCTCTTTCTGTTACTATACATCCCTTTCTATATTTCTCACTTATAAATCTTTTGTTTAGTTCTTGAACTCTACTTTTTTTGTGCGAAATACTGTTATAATTATCACGATATTTAAGTAATATCCTTTGAACATTTCCAACTTTATATCCGGCTATTACAGTTCTAACTAAAAAATCATAGTCCTCTACTGCCTCCATATTTCTGTATCCCCCTAAAGAATCATATACTTTTTTACGAACCATCCAACTAGGATGTGCTACACAATTTTCATAACGGAGAACTCGCTCACAAACAATTGAAGATTGTGGTGGATTACTAATTCTAATTACGTGCGTATCATCGAACAATTCATACCAGGTTCCACATAAATCATAATTTTGCGTTTTCATAAAGGTTACTTGTTTTTCCAAGCGTTCTGGCAATGAAATATCATCTGCATCCATCCGAGCGATATAATCCGATTTACACACTTCTAACGCTTTATTCAAACTACGAACTAATCCCAGATTTGATTCATTCTTTAGTAATACTACTCGCGTATCTTCAATGGATTCCAAATATTCTATTATCAACTTATTTTTTGGATCGTCTATAACAATGATAAATTCAAAATCTGTCAAACTCTGACTCAATATCGACTCAACTGCCGACTCAACCCATTTTAAGGGTTCTCTATAAGTCGACATAATCACGCTAACTTTCGGCATTGTTTTATTTCCTCCCTTCAGCCGGAGTATATGACATACAAATAAGCAAAAAAGTCATAAGCGGTGAATAATACGCATATACATTATCTGTCAAATACAAGATAAACATATAACAACTTAATATAAGATATACATTTGCATAGTTAACACCAATTTTCCTTCTTATTAAACTTGTTCTTATAAACAGCATATATATAATCCAAATTGTGAACACAAGAAATCCTAATTCCATATATAATTTTAAAGTATCACTGTGCAATCCACTAATTATCAAAGCATTTCCCGTTTTTACTCCTTGTGCCCTAAGCCCTTCAATTGTTTTATCAACATACTGATATCCAAGTCCCATAAATGTAGGCGAAAAAGATGAATATTTAATCATATATTTCCATGTACCAAGTCTTCCTGAAAAATTTATTCCATACTTAGAAGCTAAATCCACAATCTTATTACTATGAATAAGGAAAATAAAAATATATGAAGCAAAAAGCGTCATCATTGCAATAACTTTCGATTTATACGCAAAATATCTATCGTTTTTAGTACATAAAAAGTATATTAACAAGCATATAAGTATTGCTGCAATTTCTATTCTTTTCAATCCCCAATAGACCATCAAAAAACTCAACACAATTTTCAACATATGTGATTTTTCATTTTTATTTTCAAACAATAGATAATATATAGCATATAAACCAAATGCAAAAGTTATATCATGAACTTCCATTATATATCCAGCTCGTGTACCGTTTGCATCAAGTATGCATAAATATTTTACTGTCGTAATTGGTCCGCACTTTATTAATATTCCTATTACAGATCCCATAATATATGAAACTATAGCTGAACAAAAAGCTATATTAATTGCTCTCTTTCCAAATATGCGAAATGCAAATAATGCTATTAAGCAAGCCATTATTAAGTAAATTGTTGAACTAATCATTCTTGTAAAAACGGAAAAATTTGCAGATAACTGTCCTCGACAAATCCACAGAATTACTGAGTATACATCAATAACAATATACGGAATTATCGCCCAATAAAATTGGTGTTTTCCAATCATTCTTCTCTTAAAATAATTATCATCACGCTTTTTACCAATAGTAAAATAATAAAAAATCCACATTAATGCGGCGGCTTGATTTATTACATAACTAATAGCATTTCCCCAAAAATAGTTTGTGTAATACAATATCATTAAGAGAAAGTATATACTTTCATTTTTTTTAATAATTATTTTCATGACTTATTTTCCTATTTCTTTGCTTTACAATTTTTGCTGGTACACCAGCTAAAACTATATTGTTTAACTTATAGCTCTTATTAACAACACTGTTAGCACCTATAACATTATCATCACCTATACAAACATCACCTATAATTTTGGCTCCAATACCAATATCACAATTATCACCAATTATAGGTGCCTTGCAATCTTTTCCATTATTTCCTATACAATTATTGCCATGTAATTGACAATTTTTACCAACTCTTGCCTCACCATTAACAACAATGCTACCAATATGATATATAACCAAACCTTTTTCAAATACATTGGCTGGAATGGTTAATCCAATTTTATTTCCCAATATATTTTTTTTCCTCGCCCAAAACAATTCAGAAAGTCTGTTATAAATGCCACTGTTATTTCTATGATATTCTTCATGCCTTAAATAGCGAAGATATCTTGTTATTACATATGTATGATCATGTGTAATAACAGATTTTAATTTACCTCTTGAATCTTTCCAAGAATAATTTACTCTATTTTCTTCATTAATCCATTCTTTTAATTCCAATCTTGTCTTTATCATATCATCTCACCTTGAAAGAATATACAAAAGTGTATTAACCTGTTTATATTTCATAAGCGTGGCTACAATTTTATATTTTATTGGAAGACTTCTTATTGGATAGTTATTTAGAATTATTTCTAAATCTTCATCATTACATATCTTCTTTATTTCAATCTTTGCCTTTGAACTACCAATACTTTTTCTATTGTTTGCAATTGATCTACAAATCAACCTACTTTTTGCAATAAGCATTCTTCCAGTCCGTAAATCAATATCTTCATCCGTAAAATTATAATTTTTTAACTTAATTCGAACATGAGTATACAACTGTTTTACTTTTTCAAATCGATCTGATCTATATACTTTACTTAACGAATCCTGATTTATACAATAATGATAGTAACATTCAGGTACAACAACAACACGGTTAGTTTTCATCAAAAAATCAATATCAAATATCAAATCTTCGGATATAAATTCACGTTCTGAGACAAAACGAACATTGTTGTCATCAAAAATTTGCTTCCTAAATATCCCCTTCCATACAGATACCTCCATAAAAGTATCTTTTTTTTCTTTTGGCAAATTTCCTACAAAGCCAAGCAACAATTCTCTTATATTTTCTGGTGTTTCAAAAATTTCTTTTTCCCGCACTATAGGGCTTTTCTTATACTGTCCATTTTCAAAGTCATAAAATATACCACCATATACAATATCAGCATTTTTACTTTTAGCCTCATTATACAAGTTTTCAAACATGTCATGTTCAATATAGTCATCCGAATCTACAAAAGCGATATATTCCCCCTCTGCTACTTCTAAACCACTGTTTCTTGCATATCCAAGACCTTCATTTACCTTATGTATCACCTTTATTCGTCTATCAAGTATAGCCTTTTGCTCACATATTTGTGGGCATCTGTCAGGTGAGCCATCGTCAACTAAAATAATTTCAATATCTTTTATTGTTTGTTTAAGTAAACTTTCCATACATCTCTCAATATATTTTTCAACATTATAAATGGGTACTATAATACTAACTCTTGGTTTCACTTATATTAATCTCCCTCTTCATAAATAATATCATTAAACTAACATTCGTGAGAATTCACTCATTATTTTCTGAGTAGAAAATCTTTTCAAACTCTCACTACATCCATCAATAATTTCCTTTCTTCTTTCAGGATTGTAATATATTTCTAACAATTTTCTAGCTGCTTCATCTGTGTTTCTATACTCATAAATAAACCCATTTTCTCCATCTATAATTATTTCACTATTATATTTCCAATCATTGGCAATAATTGGTATTCGAGCAGCAAAACCATCTAAAATAGTTCCAGCAAATCCTTCACCTGGATAATATGTTGGAAATAATAACGCAAAATAAGTTTTCAAAATTTCTACACTATCTTCAGAATTTGCAACTCCATGATAACTTACAATATCTTTGTTTAAACTGATGTTATCTTTGAATTCCTCCTCATAATCAGTTCCGATTGCTCCATATACATGTAATTCAAAAACATCTTTTTTTAATATCTCATTCGCTTTCCTACATATTGCTATTGCATCATCAATTCCTTTTTCCTTTATAACACGTGAAAATGTGCATACTTTCAACTTTTGCTTAAGATTAATCGACTTTTCATCACAATTTTCACACTTGTAATTGTAATCTCTACAATTAGGCATATAATAAACATTCGTTAGTCCTAATACCTTCAATTTATTTAACAAGGCAAGGGTTTCAACTTGTATTGAATCAAATCTCATTAAATGTGGTTTAAGATGTTTTTTTTCTGATAACATTTCTGCAAGCCAACCACCAATCACAATATAATGTAATTTTCTATGAAATAATCGATTTAAAATATCAGTCAATACTGCAAATACTTTAATTCCATTTTGTGCCGGCATAATTATAATATTTTTACATACAACAAAACTTTTTATAGTATTATACAGCATTTTAATTGGATTTCTGTTCCATTTATATGTATTAACTACAATAATTTCATCTGTTCCATACTCTTTTTTTAGCCAATCTATCACGACCTTACATTTTACAGCCTGTCCAGTTGTGAATTCTGTTCCTTCTCCGTAGACACCTACTACTGCTACCTTCTTCAATTTCCAATCTCCTATTCGATGCCATGTCTTTTCAAAATTTCTTTATATTCCACAATATTACCAGAATATATATCAAGCATCTGTTCTACAATATAATCCCAATTATACTTTTTCAGTACATAATCTCCTGCATCTTTTCTATATTTTTCAACAAACTCAGGATGGTCCAATAGATTTTGTAATTCATTTTTCAAATCCTCCACATTTCCTTTTTTAAACCAAACTGCCTTTTTTTCTACTACTTCTGTATTTTCTGGTATATCACTAATTAGACAACAATTATCGTAACTCATAGCTTCTAACAATGCATTGGCCATTCCCTCTAAATTACTAGGTAATGCGAAAATATAAGCATTGCTATATAACTCTTGAATTTCCTGTCCTTCAACATATCCAGTAAAAATAATACGCTTATCATCTTTTGCCAATTCAAGAAGATTATTGTAATATTCTTTATTTGATTCTGCACCACCTGCAATAACAAGTTTTTTTTCGGTACTACATTTTTTAAAGGCTTCTATTAAATAATGTATTCCCTTTTCAGGTACAATTCTCCCTAAAGACAACACATATGTTTCCTTATTCAATTCATATTTATTTTTTATAATTTCCGGAATATGCTTTTTGGGTTTGTCAATACCATTTGCAAAAAGGACTGAGTTCGAATGATATTTGTTGTCTATATATTCTTTCATGTTCTTAGAAAGGACTAAACATACATCAGCTTTTGTAGCTGCCATTTTTTCTCCGAATTCCAAATATCTTGAAGCGAATCCTCCCCATTTATCTCTTTGACTGTCAATACCATGTAATGAAGCTACTGTCCTTAACCCCAACATTTTTGCAAGAGGTATCATTACACAAGAACCTGAAGCTCGATAACTTACACAATCATATCCTACAATTGCAGCATGAATCGTTGCAAAAAAGGAATATATTGGAACGCATGCAGCCCCTTTCACCGTCGGGACTGTTACAATATTTACACCTTTATACTTTTTTTGTTTTCTCTTATCATACTCTTTTCCAAATACATTATGTCCACCTCTATTATATACTGTTACCTGATGACCTATCTTAGCCATTCTAACTGAGTGTTCCTCTACCCCCTTCTCTATTCCACCTTCATTAGACGGTATTCTTTTATGTCCAATAATTCCAATTTTCATAATACTTTTCCTCTTTTATTATATATCGCATTTTTCATCTAGTAGTTTAAGACAATTTTTTTTACAAATCATTAGTTTGTTATATTATATAAAGACTATTTAAATATTTTCATCGTTAATAGACATATTCTTATTATAAAATGAATTATATTAATATTTTTCGTATTATTTACTTTCTCGTTAAATTAATCTCTCTTAAAAATATCTCTAGTATATACTATATCGTTAACATCATCTAAACAAGCATCATATCTGTTTGCAATAATTGCCTTACTCCGTTTTTTAAACTCTTCTATGTCATTAACAATTTTACTTCCAAAAAATGTTTCTCCATTTTCTAATGTTGGTTCATATATAATAACAGTTGCTCCCTTTGCCTTAATACGCTTCATAACTCCTTGTATTGAACTCTGGCGGAAATTATCACTGTTGCTCTTCATTGTAAGACGATATACTCCAACTACAACTTCTTTTTCTTTACTCTCATCCCAACTATCATTCGCTTCATATGCTCCTGCTATTTCCAATACTCTATCTGCAATAAAATCTTTTCTAGTTCTATTACTTTCAACAATTGCTTCTATTAAATTTTCTGGAACATCTTCATAATTGGCAAGTAATTGCTTTGTATCCTTTGGCAAACAATATCCTCCATAGCCAAAACTTGGATTATTATAATGAGTTCCAATACGAGGATCAAGACACACTCCATTAATAATTTGTTGTGTATTTAATCCCTTCATCTCTGCATATGTATCCAATTCATTAAAATACGAAACTCGTAATGCTAAATATGTATTAGCAAATAATTTTACTGCTTCTGCTTCTGTAAATCCCATAAATAAAGTATCTATATCTTCTTTTATAGCACCTTCTTGAAGAAGGTTTGCAAAAGTATGAGCTGCCTCAACTAATCGCTCATCATTCATATCTGTACCAACAATAATTCTACTTGGATACAAATTATCATATAAAGCCTTACTCTCTCTTAAAAATTCCGGGCTAAAAATAATATTATTACAATTGATTTTTTTTCGAATAGATTCTGTATATCCGACTGGTATTGTTGATTTTATTACCATTATAGCTTCCGGATTATATTTTATAACCAATTCAATTACTGCCTCAACTGCTGATGTATCAAAGAAATTCTTTTTTGAATCATAATTTGTCGGTGCAGCGATTACAACAAAATCTGCATCCTTATATGCTTCCTCTGCATTTAATGTTGCAGTTAAATTTAAGTCCTTTTCTGCTAAATATTTTTCAATATATTCATCTTGAATTGGAGACTTTTTATTATTTATTAAATCAACTTTTTCCTGAATAATGTCTACTGCATGCACTTCATGATGTTGTGATAATAATGTTGCAATTGACAATCCAACATATCCTGTTCCTGCAACAGCAATTTTTAATGAATTAAAATCTCTCATCTTGCTATTCCTCTCTTTTCTTTTTAGCAAATTTATTTGTAAAACTCTTTATACCATTCTGCAAATTTTCGTAATCCTTCTCTTAAAGATGTTGCCGGTTTAAATCCATAATTTTCTTCTAAAGCTTGTGTATCTGCATATGTTACCGGAACATCTCCTGGTTGCATTGGCACAAGTTCCTTATGTGCTTCAAAATCATAATCTTCCGGTAAAACTTTTGCTCTTATTAATTCTTCTTGGAGTATTTCCACAAAATCCAACAAATTTTCTGGATGATTATTTCCAATATTGTAAACTGCATATGGAGGAATTGGTAAACCATCCTCTCCATTCTTTCTTTCAGGTGCTCCTTGCATAACTCTAACAACACCTTCTACAATATCATCAATATATGTGAAATCTCTTTTGCATTTTCCATAGTTGAATATTTTAATAGTTTCGCCTTGTAATAATTTATTAGTAAATCCAAAATACGCCATATCTGGTCTTCCTGCCGGTCCGTACACCGTAAAGAAACGAAGTCCTGTAGATGGAATATTATAAAGCTTTGAATATGCATGCGCCATTAACTCATTACTCTTCTTCGTTGCCGCATATAAAGATACGGGATTGTCAACTTTATCATCCGTGCTATACGGAACTTTTTTATTACTTCCATATACTGAAGAGCTTGATGCATATACTAAATGCTCTACTGGATAATTTCTACATCCTTCCAATATATTATAAAAACCTACTAAGTTTGCCTCAATGTATGCATCTGGATTTGTGATTGAATATCTAACACCTGCTTGTGCTCCTAAATTAACTACTATTTGTGGTTTATATTTTTCAAAAATAGAATTAACGACTCCTTTGTCTGCCAAGTTGCCTTTTACAAAATAGAAATTATTGTTCTTCTGTAATTTTCCCAATCTGTATTCTTTCAATCTAACATCATAGTAGTTGTTCATATTATCAAGACCTACCACTTTAACGCCTGTAACTTTTTTCAATAGTCTTTCCGCTAAATTCGATCCTATAAATCCGGCTACACCTGTAATAAAAATTGTTGCATTATCTAATTTCACTAATTGCTTGTTGTTTTTTTTTCGTTCCATATTATTTTATTCTCCAATCTACTTTGTAATATGCATACCACTTATTTACTTTCCTCATCTTTTTTGCTATTCGCTTAAATTAGCATCAAATCATCATTATTTACTGCACACTTCTCACCCATCATTATGTAAGTCCTTGCAAGCTTGCCCCACTTAGCTCTCTGATGGTCCAGGCCGTGAATTGTTGCTATGCATCTCTTGCCGAATAACTTAGGAAGCCATAACATTGCACATGGTCCTTCCGCATGAAAATGTACAACATCATATTTCCCAAAAGCCGCTTTTATGCCTGCAAAAACTGAGGCTGACATTGCTGCCAACCCTTTACAGTTTATTGTAGGCACTGTTTTCAGGTTTATTCCTTTGTAGTTTTTAATCTTCGCACTGTCAAATTCCTTACCGCTTACGTGATGTCCGCCACGGTTGTAGCATGTTACTTTGTGACCTTTGTTAACCATTCTTGTACAAAGTTCTTCCACCACAATTTCCACGCCACCTTCTCTTGAAGGTATTCTCTTATGACCTAACATTGCGATTCTTAATTTATCTTTATTCTTCTTATGCACTTTTTATCCCCTTGCATATTTTGCCAAATATTACACCGATCCCTTCTGTCCCAGCACTACCAGCACTGTTTTCAGAATTATTTTTATATCAAGTCCTATATTCCAGTTCTTAATATAATCGCTGTCCATTTTTACTATTTCTTCGAAATCAGTAAAATCACTTCTGCCGCTTACCTGCCACATTCCTGTAAGTCCTGGTTTTGCTGCCAGACGGCTCTTGTGATGTAATTCGTACTGATTGTATTCATCCATTGTTGGTGGTCTTGTTCCTACAAGACTCATATCGCCTTTTAAGATACTCCAGAAGTTAGGAAACTCATCTATTGAAAGGTGTCTAAGATAATATCCAAGTCCCTTTCTTGTTCCGTCCGGACCGCTTCCTATAATTCTAGGGTCTGCGTCCATCTTAAACATAAGACCTTCCATCTTATTCTTCGCCATAAGTTCTGCCTTGCGTTCTTCCGCATCTACATACATAGAACGGAACTTATATATTGTAAAAGTTCTTCCGTTACGACCAACTCTCTTCTGTCCAAAGAATACAGGTCCCTTAGGATCTGCTATCTTAATTGCAGGTGCCACAAATATAAAAAGTATACCTGTAACTATACATCCAACAATGCCTGCACAGATATCCATGGCTCTCTTTAATGCCATCTCTGTTATTGTTACAGTATTGGCACTTGTTCTTATAATCTTAGTATCGTTAATGTATCCGAACTCCTGAGTTCCACCATTAAACTTAATATTTAATTTAATATCTACGGTAATTCCTATATTAACTAAAGTTTCCACTATCTGATCAAACTTATCTGATGGATAGTTTAAATTAAGTAAAACTTCATCTACAACATTTTTGCAAACATAGTCATACATATCTGTTACTTCTGAAACTACCGGTATTCCCTGGCACTCTTTAATTCCTTCCTCATTTGTGTTTAATGCTATTCCTACTATTTCAAAACTCTTGTCCGGTCCATCGTTTACTTCACTGATTACTTTCTCCATATTTTCCGGTGTAGTAATTATCAAAAGTTTAGTTTGCTTCTTCTCTCGGTAATCTCTTTTTCTTAAAAATGTTTTTAAGCAAATATGTACAAAATACATTGCAAAAATGTCCATTACCCAGAATGCTAAAATCATTAATCTTGAGTATGTTGCTCCTGTATGAGTAAAGAACATAAATACCATTACACATAGCATTAATTCTGTATTATGAACAAGTACTCTTTTAAATTCCTGAAAATATCCTCTTCTTAGGATGTCTGAATATGTATTCGAAAAAAAACTTACGCAGAAATGCAGTGCCATTATTGCAAAAAGAAGTGTTCTGTACTCCTTTAGCGCATATACATTACGTACTCCATTACGTAGAAAATATGCAATCAATAACGTTAAATTAATGCACAACAAATCAGCCAGTATAAAGTCTAAATGCTTAACCCAGCTGTTCTTCTTCACGTACATGCAGTGAATCTCCCCTCCTATTTTTTACACAACGTCTTTTGTATACTATTGCTTTCCCTTTGTTGTCTATTTATAAGCTTTACATATTTATAAAGAACCTGATGTATATTCTTGTATTTATTACTTTTATCATATGCTTTGTGCATATTTATACATTGTTTATAAAAATCACTTATATCCACCCATAGCTTATAGCTAACGTTGTTTCGCTCTTTTTCCTTTCCATAATACTCTATTTTTCGTCCTTTTTCAATGCTCGATATTGTCATTTTAGTAATAATTCAGCATTTTTAGTCAGTTTGTTTTCTTTTTAATAAAAACGTTTTTATGCTTATCATTTTTTACATATTTGTAAACTTTTATGACTTAAATGTAAATTCAAACCCTTTGCCATTGCTTTTATCGGGCATTGGACTTACACTCTTAATATCGACTACAATATTTCAGATGATTGGTCTTCAGTATTAAGATGACTGTTTTTTATATTGAATGATCAGTCTACAATATTCAAGATGATTGGTGAGGTGACATGTTTATGAATTGGAGAGATAGATTTTCAAAATTTATGTATGGAAGATATGGTGCAGATCAGTTTTCTAAGTTTTTGCTTGGGCTTACAATTGCGTTGTGTATTATTTCGCTTTTTGTTCCAAGAAGACTTGGTTCCCTTTTTAGTACTTTGATTTTGCTTCTTATTTTTTATACTTATTTTAGAATGTTTTCACGCAATATTTATAAACGTGCTGCTGAAAACGAAAAGTATATGCGTATTCTCGGTAGTTGGCGCAACAAGGTTGCCAATGAGAAGAACCTTGCCGGTCAGCGCAAGTATTATCATTTCTACAAGTGTCCGGAATGTGGCCAGAGGATTCGTATTCCTAAAGGACACGGTAAGATTCAGATTCGTTGCCCTAAGTGCAACGCCACTTTTATAAGAAGAAGTTAGTTTTTTATGTTTGGATATGTTGTTATTAATAAACCGGAATTAAAATTTAAGGAGTTTGATGTTTACAAGAGTTTTTATTGTGGTTTGTGTTATTCTTTAAGGTCCCGCTATGGTTTTGTCGGGCAGTTTACACTTTCTTATGATATGACTTTTCTTGTAATGCTTCTTACTTCTTTGTACGAACCGAAGGTTGCTCATTCTGAGCACAAATGTATTCGTCATCCCCTTAAGGCACAGCCTATGTCTTCCAGTATTTACTCAGATTACGTGGCTGATATGAATATTTTATTATCTTATTATAAGGCTATGGACGACTGGAATGATGACCGCAGTGTTTTGAAGCTTGCTTTTGCCAAGCTTTTGAATACTAAGCACCCTGACGATTCTTTTGATTACGCCGCAAAGGCGGATTCTATTTCGTCTCTTCTCACCGAATTAGGTACCCGCGAAAAAGAGAATGAGGCGAACATTGACGTTATGGCAGGGCTTTTCGGTCGCATTATGTCTGTCCTTTTTGTTCCAAAAGACGACCAGTGGGCTGCTTCTCTTAGCCGCATTGGTTTTTTCCTTGGCAAATTTATTTATATTCTTGATGCCTATGATGATTTGGAGGAGGATATTAAGAAGAATCATTACAATCCTTTTAAATCTATTTGCAATGAACAGGGGTTTGATGATAGAATAAAGGGCATGCTACAGATGATGATGGCTGAATGCTCTAAGGAGTTCGAGTATCTTCCTATTTTGGAGAATGCTGAGATTCTTAGAAATATCCTTTACGCCGGGGTTTGGACGGTCTACTATAAGACGTTGAAGGCGAGAAGGGAACAGAAGAAAGAAAATGACTAAAGGAATGTGAGCCGGATATATGTGCACCTTGATGTTACGACACTGGCGAGCCTGGGTGCGAACAACTTGTGGAGTTCGATTCAGCGAGCCGAAGGTGAGAACAACTTGTGGAGTTCGATTCAGCGAGCCGAAGGTGAGAACAACTTATGGGGTTCGATTCAGCGAGCCGAAGGTGAGAACAACTTGTGGGGGTTCGATTCAGCGAGCTGAAGGTGGTTGTGAAGCTGGTATGTGTTGTTTTACATAACTTTGGTTTTTAGGAGTTTGATATGAGTGATCCATATAAGGTTCTTGGCATTTCACGAGATGCCACAGATGATGAAGTAAAACAGGCATATAGAAAATTAAGTCGCAAGTATCATCCCGATGCTAATATTAACAATCCTAATAAGGATAAGGCGGAGGAGATGTTTAAGTTAGTTGGTCAGGCTTACAATCAGATTATGGATGAGCGTAAGAATGGTTATTCAGGTGGCTATGGTGGCTACGGTTCCGGCAGTTATGGTTCCGGTGGCTATGGTAATGGTGGTTCTGCCTATGGTGGTTCAGGTAACGGCAACTACGGTGGTGGTTATTCCGGCAATCCTTTTGATGATTTGTTTGGTGGTTTTGGAGGCTTCGGCGGTTTTAACAGTGGGCAGGGACAGTCCAGCCAGTATTACGGTCAGGATGCTTCCTATTACACTGCTGCTTCTAACTACATTAACAATAAGCGTTTTCAGGAAGCTTTAAATGTCCTGAGCAATATTCAGGACCGTACCGCTCAGTGGTATTTCTTAAGTTCTTTGGCAAACAACGGTCTAGGTAACAATGTCATGGCTCTTGATTTTGCAAAAACTGCTCTTGAAATGGAGCCTAACAATCAGACATACCAGCGACTTGTCCAGACACTTGAAAGTGGTGGTCAGTGGTACAACACCCGCCAGTATTCATATGGTGGCGATTCCGGTGCAATGTGTTGCGCTGATCCTTGCACAACATTATGTTTGCTTAACATGTGCTGTTGCTAGTATTATTGCTAGTATTGTTGCTAGTATTGTTGCTAGTATTATTCGATTTTAATATTATTGTGTTTTATTTACCCCTGCTGGGAAGCTTTTACGGTGTCCTGTCTGCCACAGGACACCGTGGTTGGTCCGGCGGGGGTGTTTTGCGTAGTGGGGAGAGAGTGATGTTAGGTGTTTAATGTTGGATGTTATGGCTTAAAGTGGATGAACGGCATAGTGTTGTAGATTATGTCGTGGGGAAGATGAGAAGCTTGTTGTGTCGTGGGGCGGATGAGATATAAGGCGTTAGAGGCTGTAGTGTGGGGGAGTGGAGAAGCTTTCTTATGTGACCGTTGCCGATCGCGTACCTCAATATTTGAGGTTTTCGCAATATTGGGGTACGTTTTTCATTTTTGTTTTCATTATATGTTGCATTTGCAACTATTTTATTTCTTCCGTACCCCGATATTTCATTTTGTCTAATTTTCGGGGTACGTTTCTTATTTCTACATATAATATGCGTCTTAATTTTTATAGTTTTTTATGGCTTTGTACCCCAATTTTTCACAATTTTAAAATGTCGGGGTACGCTCGCCCTAATTTTAACTTGTTTCATACAACATATAGTTTGTATCCGTTAAAAATGTACCCAGACATTTCATTTTTCTTGTTTTTTGGGGTACACATACTCAAACTACCGCTGTTTTTGCACAACATATAGTTTGTATTCGTCAAAAACGTACCCAGACATTTCTTTTTTCTTGTTTTTTGGGGTACACATTCTCAAACTACCGCTGTTTTTGCACAACATATAGTTTGTATTTGTTAAAAATGTACCCCGACATTTCTTCTTTCCATTTTTTGAGGTACGCATACCCAAACCACCATTCATTTCACATAACAAATACGTAGTTCAATTCACATAAAACCTGTCTAAACCTTTATTTATCACCAGCTTCCACAAAAATAACCGTCCAGCCTTTCGGTCTAAACGGTTATTTTTCCAAGAATGCTTCCTTATTCAATTTCAAGTTTCACAAATTTCTTCATCAACACAAAGTTGAACGCTGCAATTACTCGACCAACGCCGATTACCGCGATTACTGTTCCAATTCCAATGCCCACTATGTGACCTATAAAAACAAGGCACATCACAGTTGTAAGGCATATGTTAAACACGTCAAAACAATTCTTTACAAGGCCAACATCTTTGCCCACAAAGTCGGAAATCGCCTGCACAATTCCGTCCCCGGGATTTGGAATAATTCTCATATCAAGGGACATTGCCGCGCCAACTCCCGTCAGCACAATGGCAACCAGTAACACCAGCACTCTCACCGGCATCGTTCCCCACACGGTCCCCAGCATATCTTCCTCAAAATTTGGTATATACGCTGAAAACAAATTCATAAATCTTGTAAAAAAGAAGCTCAACGGAAACTGCATAGCGTCCATCAATAACATTTTTTTCAAATTATAATTTTGTCCTTTGGATTTTTTGCGATGGTTAATTATCATGTGGAGTATAAATTCAATAACCACAAAAATCCCATACAGTATGAATGTCATATTTCCGAAGTTGATTTTCATAATCTGCGAAATGCTGTATGACACCGATATAATGGGCGAAACTCCCAAGCCCGCCTTGGTATTCAAAATAATTCCCAGTGCCAACGTCAGCAAACCGGTAATGTATATAATCCCCCTTATTATTTTCTTGTTAGGACTCTTATTATTCATTCTTTGCCTTCTTTCCAGATAATATTATAGCACTGAAATCGTTTTTCAAAAAATTTTGTCCTATTTGAATCTAAATTTCTTTTTTTTGCTCAAAAATAGGCAACCTTTCACAGTTGCCTATCTCTCCCCTTATTTCATTCCAATATTTAACTTTTTTTCCTAATTACATCACCGTTGGTGACGCAATCAATACCATAACTTCTTTTTATTATGTCATCAAATTTTTTCTAATTACTTTATCAAGATTTCTTGTGTTCAAAGGCTGGCTTTGACCTTCCATTGTAATTATAAGATTGTCCCCCACAGTATAGCCGTTTCTTGCGTAAACATTTAGTTTGTTCATTGCCTTTGACGCATATTCCGGATTTTCCATCATTCCAAAATGCTCCCATATGCATTCTTCGCGGGTGTCCGGATTTAATGCTGTGAAATCTGGTTTTATGTAACCTAGTCCATCCAAATGTAGCGGTAGCTCATATATGTACGGTATCCCCATTAGATTGAGTTTGTCTGCAATTATTTTTTCTGACTTGGAGCGAACCTTTTCGTCTTTTTCCGTGAACACGCCTTCTTCGTCGTCCATGGATTCATCATAAGATTTCATAACCATTGACCACATTTTTTCTTTAAGTTGCTGCTTTTCTTCTTCCCACTGTTTGATGAAATCTTCTCGTGGCAATACCAGCGGCATAACCATTGTCTGCTTGACCGGGGCAAGCTTGCTGATTACATTTTCTAGGTTTTCTGAATTGCAGGTTTTTAGCATTTTTTCTAGTGCCCTAATTTCTTTTTCTATCTCATTTAAGCACTTCTCATTGTATTCCCTTTTCACAAGACTTTCTGCCACATCTCTTTCGCTGGCTTTAATATACTTACCATTTCTGTCCCCGTCTGGCGTTATCTTATAGAATTGATTTGTCTTTCGCTTCTTTTTTACATACACTTTTCCTTCCGGCAAACCTTTCAAATTAGCCACACATTGTCTTCGCATGCCTTTCAGCTTTTCTAATCTTTCCTGTGCATACTTTTCTAAATAATCCATCCTGCCTTATCCTCCTTTCTTCTATATTTGTATTTCTTAATACATATAATATTATACTATGTATACATATTTTTTGATACCTATATTTTATCTTTTATATCAATTATTATGGGGATACTATTGTCAATTCTTTATTTTGGTGGCTTTGTACCCCGACATTTCATTTTTCGCTTTTTTCGGGGTATGTTTTTGTCTTTCTCATACATTATTTTTCATGTTTTCCTTGCTTTTTAGTGGTCGCGTACCCCGACATTTCATTCTTTGCTTTTTTCGGGGTGCATTTTCGTCTTCCTCATACATTATGTTTCATATTTTCCTTGCTTTTTAGTGGTCGCGTACCCCGCTATTTCATTTTTAACTTTTTTCGGGGTACATTTTCGTCTTCCTCATACATTATGTTTCATATTTTCCTTGCTTTTTAGTGGTTGCGTACCCCGACATTTCATTTTTTATATTTCTCTGGGTACGCGCCTTCTCGTACATCACTTATTATGGCTTCAGCACACTCCTATTCACCAAAAACGTACCCCAACATTTTATTTTTAACATTTCTCGGGGTACGCGCCTCCTCACACTTCACTTATTGTGGCTTCAGCACACTCCTATTCACCAAAAACGTACCTCAACATTTTATTTTTGCCATTTCTCGGGGTACAACCCTCCACCACACCATCCACACTCTTCCCCCCACCACGCACAAAAGCATACTCTGGAGGCGTTTCGCCCCAGAGTATGCTTTCTTTAGCTTCTCTTGCGTTTCCAATAGTGTTTCGCCAACCGGAAACACATCTCCCTCACTACTTGCCATGCACCTTCGCCAACCGGAAACACATCTCCCCCACTACTTGCCATACACCTTCGCCGATATCAGCGACACCAGTGGCACGGTCAGCACTATGCCTAGTGTGCCTGAGATGCCTTTAATCACCTCAATGCCTATTGAGTACATATTCACTACCTGCAGGTATGGCATTATGTAGGCGTATATTAATATCATAGTGTTTACTGCGCCACCGGTAAAAGCAAGTATAAGTGTGTTTGACATTGTTCCCATCATGTCTTTGCCAACATTTATGCCTGACTTAAACAATTCTTTTGATGTAAGCTCCGGCTTTTTGTTGTGGATTTCTTCAATGGTTGAGGATATGGAAACCGCCACGTCCATTACAGCCCCAAGGGACGCAATAAGGATGCCCGAAAAAAGCACGCCACCTATCTGAAGTTTGCTGTTCTGCGCCACGTAGACCATAGTTTCAATGTCTTCAATATTGTATCCTGTCACTCGCGTTATTTTGCCAAAAACAGTTGCAAAAATTCCTGCAATTAGGACTCCCAGAATTGTTCCAAGCATTGCGCACAACCCTTTTCGGTTGCCTCCGCAAATAAGATAAACCGACACTATTGTAACCGCAACTACAACAAGAATTGCCGCCCAGAATGGCGAAAAACCTATATACATTAGCGGTATGTACAAATATATAATGCATATAAATGTGAACATCAACGCCAACATTGATTTAATGCCTCTTTTTCCGCCAACCAGGAATAGTGCCACTCCAAGTATTGCTATAATAATCCAAATAAAAGCTCCCCTGTCAAAGCCGTAAATGCTGCCCGACAGTTCTTCGCCAAAACTGCTTAACTGAACAATTACTTTTGTCCCTTTTTTGCAGTAAGTTCCGTAAAGATAGCCATTCATATTGTTGGCTTCGCAGGTTTTTCCTTTATATTTTCCTGATGTTATCTTAACTTTTACAGTTTGGCTACCGCCGTTTACCTCTTTATTTGTGGTATTGTCCTCAATAACTTCCTGCACCTGCCCCTTAACAAAATAAAAATTGTCATCGGATAGCAAAGGGACTCTGGTTATGTTGGAGTTCAACAACCAAAGTCCTGCTGAGAAGATTATGAGAAAAATAACAAATATAATCTTTGAATATTTCTTCATCTTAAATCCTTCTACTTTTTCTTTTTTGAGCCTGTCTCTGACTCAATTTTGTCTTTCGACATTTTCAACACACTTATGAGAAATTTTATGTTTATTTTGTCTTCACCTATTAGAATTTTTATGTTTATTTTGTCTTCACCTTAAAGCTAATCTTCTGGTTTCCGAATTTTGCTGTTACCTTCACTTTCTTGTTGCTCTTCTTTAAAGCTTTGAGTTTTCCTGTTGCGGTAACTTTTACAATCTTCTTGTTTGAAGTTTTGTACTTAACATTCTTGCCTGTTACTCCGTTGATTGTAAGGTTAAGCTGTAATGTTTTGCCCTTCTTTAAAGTAACTGTCTGGCCTGCCTTAACTGCTTTTTTGCCGGCTTTTAATGTAAGCTTAGCTGCCGGTTTTGTTGTATTTGTAGGAGTTGTTGTCTTTCCAGCATCTTTTTTCTTTAAGCCTGCTTCTGCCTTAAGGATATTGTTGTACTGGTTTTCAAAAAGTAATCTTCCTATGATAAGTTTTTTGTCCATTGTCTTGTCAAGCAATGTTGAAAAACCTGTCTTTAGTGTTGTTGTTCCATCTTTTTTGTAATCGCCCTGTGCGTAGCCGTAGTAGTTAACCATGTCCTTAGCATTGTCGCCGTCGTTAGTCTTGTCATATGCACTTGAAAGCTGTGCTGCCCCCTTGTCTTCGCCGGTGTACTGCACTAACTTTTCTGCACTCTTGATTTCGCTCTGGAGCTTGTTCCAAGTTTCATCTGTGTAACCATCGTTTTTGATATTTTTTGCCTGAGCAATCAAATCTTTCATTGATAAATTATCACTTGTTTTGTAAAGTGTATAATCGTCTGCGTACTTGTTTCCGTTGTAGTCATATGTTCTGAGTACAAGTGAATTTTCTGAAAAATCAATTGTAGAGAATGTTGGAATCTGTGTATTTGAACGCTCTGCAATGTAGTACTGTTTTGTTGTTGCAAGTTTGTAGAACTTACTACCTGATGCTGAACCTGCTGCAATATAAAGTGTTCCTTCAGGGTTTACTGCAACTGAATTTCCGTAGTCAATTGCTGTGCCGTCTGCCATTAAATATGATCTTGCATATGAATGGTCATGTCCTGTCAAACATATATCAATTCCAAATTCGTCCATTAATGGTGCGAAAAGCACTCTTAAGTTTGCTCCGTCTGTGTCTGAATGTGGCTGTCCTGAACCGTAAATGTCATGATGGAACATTACAACTTTCCACGTAGCATCTTTGTGGCTTGCCACTGCTTTCTTTAATAATTCTTTGTGTTCAACTGTGTTTCTGTTGTTACTGTTTAAGCTGATAAACAAAACATCACCGTAGCTAAAGTAGTAATCTGAACCTGAGTTTGTGCTTCCAAGTTTGTCGCCATCGTTAGGGTTGTTGTAGTGATACTTATAGTCTGTACCCTTGCTTTCGTGGTTACCGATTGTTGTTGCCAAAGGAAGATTTCTCAAAAGTTCCGGATATGTAAATCCTGCATATTCGCTTTCTCTTACGTTTTTTCCGTCTGAACTGTCAACTCCTGAGAAGTCAATCTGGTCACCTGCTGATAAAATAAAACTTGCATTAGGTGCTGTTGCTTTTGCCTGTGTTAATGTTTTGTTCCAGTTAAATGTATCAACTGCAATATTAATATCATCATCTGTTCCCTGTCCCTGTGATCCTGATGCACCAATCTGTGGGTCACCTACAAGTATTGTCTGGAAACTGGATGTTTTCTTTGTTGTGTAAGCCTGTGCTTCGCTCCAATTAGGATTTTTTGTGTCATCTGTGTAGCTATAGTAATATGTTGTATTTTCTTCAAAAGCACCCTCTATAGTTACTTTGTTTGATGCTTTATATGTAGTTTTCTGATTTGAACGATTAATGTCTGTTGCTGTTCCTGTGTAAACTTTTGCATCGCTTAAATCAGCTTTCTTTCCTACTTTAACTGCCGGTGTACCCTTGTTTTCGCTATACCAGGCAAAACCTAAATCCTTTGCTGTCTTACCGGGTGTAAGAATTGTTTTTGATGAATCGTAAGCTTCACCTTCTCTTGTAAGAGTTCCTTCTGTATCTTTTTTATTCCAAACTGAATCTTTCCAAGTACTATAATCTGAAACCTTCTGTGTGTCAGAGGCCAATGTGCTGTTTCCTGATGTTTCTCCATAAGCAAAAACATTTGCTGTTGGAGTTACTGCCATTGCCATAGCCATAGCGATTGCTGAAATTTGTGTAATTTTCTTCTTTCTCATTCTAATCTTTTCTCCTTCTGCCTTCTCGGCAACTCTCCTAATACATTCTAGGGTATAGCTTAGTATTACCTGATGTTCTTTGTTATTTCTGAATATTTCTTAGTATCCTTTGCTATTCATCAGTGTTACTTGATATCCTTACCGTTCCTTAGTGTCCTTTATTATTCCTCGGTACTCCTGAATGTATTTCATATAGAATCCTTATTGATAAGTCTTATCATCTGCTATTCTAGAGATTCATTGTTAAAACCAAAGTGCAGAAAAGATTAAATCTATGTAAAACAATTGTTGAAATTGTAAAAAATAGCGTGGGCGTGGTGGGTAGGGTAAAATTGTTTCTTCTTGCTCTATTTTTTCTGTTCCATACCACAACATTTGCTTATTTCCCTATTTGTTGTGGTTGTTTTCTTGCCTTTTTAGTAGGGGTGTACCCCGACATTTCATTTTTGACTTTTTTCGGGGTACATTCTTGTCTTCCTCATACATTATGTTTCATATTTTTCTTGTTTTTTAGCGGTTGCGTACCCCGCTATTTCATTTTTCGCTTTTTTCGGGGTACTTTTTTGTCTTTCTCATACATTATGTTTCATTTTTTCCTTGCTTTTTAGTGGTCGCGTACCCCGCTATTTCATTTTTGACTTTTTTCGGGGTACTTTTCCATCTTCCTCATACATTATGTTTCATATTTTCCTTGCTTTTTGGTGGTCGCGTACCCCGCTATTTCATTTTTAACTTTTTTCGGGGTACGCACCTTCTCGTACATCACTTATTATGGCTTCAGCACACTCCTCTTTGCCCGAAACGTACCCCGCTATTTCATTTTTCGCTTTTTTCAGGGTACGCGCCTTCTCGTACATCACTTATTGTGGCTTCAGCACACTCCTATTCACCGAAAACGTACCCCAACATTTTATTTTTAACATTTCTCTGGGTACGCTACTCAATTGCTTAACTTATTTTCCTCCCCCACTATGCACAAAAGGATACCGTGTGGCACTAGCCTCCACACGGTATCCTTCAACTAATTCATTAACTTTCTATATTCACATTTCTATATATCAATATTCACATTTCTATATATCAATATTCATCCTTACTGCCTGCCTTTTCGCCTCTCCTTTGGCATACGGCTACTTTTCGCTTCAATGAATATCTTCCCCATCTATGCTGTCATTTTTATATATGAATATCTTCTCCATCTATGCTGTCATTTTTATATATGTACTTATTCTTGATATAAACTCTGAATTTGTGGGGCGTCTGTTTTCTTTGCCGTCCTCAAATTCACGCCTAAGTTCTACTACATTATCTGTCCATGCAACTTCTATTGCATGCCTAATGGCTTTTTCTACTCTTTGAGGTGTCGAATTATATTTCTTTGCAACATCCGGGTAAAGTATCTTAGTTACACCTTCCAGTGATGTTTCATCTTCTAAAACCTGCTCAATTGCTGCCAGTATATATTTATAACCTTTTAATCTAGTCGGTATGCCAAGTCCTATAAGCTTCCTTGAAATGATATTCTCTAACTCTTTCTTGCCTTTTCGTTCTCCATACAAATCATCAAAATTCTCTCTTTGATTTTCACTGTACGATTCATTGTATTTTCTACTCTGCTTTTCTCCGGCATTCTCCTGTTGTAATTGATTTGGTTTAATGATTATTATGTTATAATCATCGCTTTCCAGAACACCACCCGGCATCTGGTTTCCTTCCAGCTTTAATGCTGCAATAAGCTGTCGTAATAATTTTTCGCTACTGTTCTTCTCCATTTTATTCATTTTTCCCTCCATTTTGTCCATAGATATTTAATTTTTTCTCTATATGCTATATAATAAATGCATAATTTTGTAAAAAAAAGGCATAGAAAGGCACAAATTTTGTTATATTGTTGTTTTTTATGTGCCAAGGAATACATCTTAATAAGGGGGGCGTCTTAATTTATGAATCAAAATTCTAACAAAATCACCAACAAAAACATTATGGTTGAAAATATTAATCGTCTTTTATATCAGAAGAATTGGTCTATCAGGCAGCTTGCCGATGAGGCTGAGCTTCCATATGAATCCGTCAAGAAATTAGTTGGGGGTAAGGTTAACAATCCCACTATTTATACTATTTCAAAGGTTTGCGATGCGCTGAATTGTAGCATTGACTATCTTTTAGGGCGCTCAGTCATTAATACCATTGATAAAAAATCACTTCCACCAAGGGTTTTTAATCTACTTGTGGAAATTGCCTATTTTGAGTCCCGCATTGCCGACTACAACAAATCTCACAAAACCGACTGCATTTCTGTTCTTACGCCAACGGGCTATGTTCAGGATGGAATGGTTTTTGACAGTATTTCTACCAATATTGTTAATATTTCTGCTTACAAAAAAGATTTTGGTGACATTGTTTTGTGTGGGATTAAGATTGTTGGGCGAAATCTTTCACCTACTTATTTGGACAACGATATTCTTCTGATTGGCAAGGACCGTTTTCCTGAATCCGGTGAGACAGGGATTTTTCTTATTGGAAATAAAGTGTATATTCGTAAATATATTCCAGGAATCAGGCTGGAGCTTGCTCCCATTAATGGTGACAAAAACTCGCTTTTCATCGATAATATCGATGATGTTCACTACTTTGGAAGGGTGCTTACAGTAGTTCGTGACGCTTGATGTTTCTTGTTATTGTTAAATTTTTAACTTTTTTATTTATTGCAATATTGGGATAATTGTATTATTATAAACGTATAAAAAATCAAAGGAGGCTTACATAATGGCTTACAAAATTACTGACGGATGTATCGGTTGTGGTGCATGTGAAGGTACTTGCCCAGTAGGAGCTATTAGCAACGATGGTAGCGTTTGCGTAATCGATGCAGATACATGTATCGAATGTGGCGCTTGTGCAGGTGCATGCCCAACAGATTCAATCACATTAGACTAATTATTATAATTTATACGCTCTCTTTGGAGCGTGTTATGTACCGTATAGGTATAAAAAATGCCATCTTTACTTTATGTAAAGGATGGCATTTTTTATGTAATATTATCTATGTAACTTTTCATAATATTTTTTATAATATTTCTTATCGGCTTTCTTTTAATATTTTTTAATATTTTTATTGTATCTTTAAATTATTTTTGCTATTTGTCCTTATTATCTGTCTCTTTATGTATTGCATTTTTTTAATATCTTTTGCATTTTATATGCGATGCAGCATTCTTCTATAATGTATTTTTTGTTTATGTAGTCTGCGGTTTTTTCCCGAAATGAGCCATTCCTTTTTTCTTGTTTTTCAAAAGAAGTTTTTCTGCTTTTGCTTTTTTTCTTTTTTCTTGACGGCTTAGCTTCTGCTTGTTTCTCATAAGCTCATCAAGTTTTCGATAACGTTCTTCTTCCTTTTCATCCTGAACTCTCATCATATAATTCATTCCTTTTAGAACGTTTTCGCTTACGTTGTCACTTAGTTCTTTTCCAAGGTTCGTTGTGGATTCTTTTAATGCCTTTGAAACAACCTTATTCATAAGGTTCTGGAACTGTTCTAACTTCAAGCCTGCGCTTTCTGCATTCTGCCCATTACTCTGTGTCATATTCTGTACCACACTCTGTACACTGCCAGACATTGCCTCCGGCACTTCCTGATAGCAATTCTCCACCCCGGCTTTTTTCTCCCTTACTTCCATCAGCGAAATCGGCTGTCTTACTGTCAGTCTTTCATTTGATTCTTTATTTTCCCTGGTTGCTTTCTTAGGGTTTACCATATTTTTTATTGCCTTTAGGCTGTAGCCCTGCTTCTTTAAGTCTCTGACTTTTCTAAGGCTTTCGATGTTACCTTCCGTGTAGTATCTGTGTCCCATTTCATTTCTTGGAATTTTGATTTCAAGTTCTTCTTCCCAATATCTTAAAACATGTGATTCAACATTGAGCATCTTTGATGCGTCCGAAATAATATATCTTTTTTCCCCCATATACTCCTCCTTAAAAATCGAATTGGAGCATCGAAAAGGAGATGCTCCCTTTTGGAACATCTCCATTATAAATTCATTATATGCCTTGTTCAATATTTTTAACACTGCGAAAAAAACGACTTTCTGTAGCTTTGTCGCCAGATGTCTACTACAGTCACCTACACCTGTTCTGTTTCCGCATTTTCGAACTTAGTATACTGTGGTAACCATACTAATTCTACTTCACCTACGGGGCCGTTACGCTGTTTAGCTACGTTTACGATGATTCTGTTTCTGTCTTCTGTCTTTGTTTCCTTATCGTAAAATCTTGACATAAGCATTACAACGTCCGCATCCTGCTCGATAGAACCGGATTCACGAAGATCCGCCATAATAGGCTTCTTGTCTTCTCTTGTTTCAGCCGCTCGGTTAAGCTGTGATAAGGCAATAACCGGAACGTTTAACTCTCTTGCAATTCCCTTTAAGGTTCTTGAAATTTCCGCAATTTCCTGTTCACGGCTTGACGATCTGCCGTTGGTTGTCATCAACTGAAGGTAATCCACTATAACAAGCTGGATATCTTTCTCCAACTTAAACTTTCTACACTTAGAACGCATTTCGCCGATGCTTATACCCGGTGTATCATCTATGATAATGTTGGAATTACCGATAATATTGGCTGATTCAACTATGTTAGCCCACTCGCTGTCACTTAAGTCACCATTTCTCATTTTCTGGGAACTTACCATTGAGTTCTGTGAAATAATACGGTTAATAAGCTGTTCGCTTGACATTTCCAAACTAAATATGGCAACGGGTATGTTGTGTTTTACTGCAACTGTTTCCGTAATATTCAAAACAAAAGCTGTTTTACCTACAGATGGTCTTGCTGCAATAAGTATCATATCTGATGGCTGAAGTCCTGAAAGCTGGTGGTCAAGCTTAGTAAAGCCTGTTTCCAAGCCTGTAATGGAACCTTTAGTCTGGGAAGCTTTCTCAATCTTTTCAAATACATTAAGAACTACCTGTCTTACCGGAGTGTAATCTCCACTGCTTCCTGACTGAATCAGGTCAAATATCTTTTTTTCCGTTTCCTCAAGAATTGCCTCTAGTGTTTCATTTCCTGCGTAGCATTTGCCGGCAATGTCTTCATTGGCACGAATTAGATTTCTAAGAACTGATTTTTCGTAAACAATTTCTGCATACTGCTTAATGTTAGCTGATGTAGGAACCATTTCCAATATATTTCTGATAAAATCAAGACTTACAACTTCTGAAGGCACCCCTGTTTCCTCTAACTTAGACTTTACTGTAACAAGGTCACAGGTTTTTCCTTCATTATAAAGTTCTATCATTGCCTTAAAAAGAGAACCATATTGTTTGTTATAAAAATCATCTTCTGAAATTTTTTCCATAGCAGTTGTAATGGCATCTGCATCCATAAGCATTGAGCCGATTACTGCCTGTTCTGCCTCATTACTATGAGGCATTACTCTTTTTACTACTGCCTCTTCCATTTGGTATTCTCCTTAGGATTCTTATTTTGCTTCAACTTTTACTGTTAATGTAGCTGTTACGTCTTTGTGTAACTTAATGTTAACGTTGTAAGTTCCAAGTGACTTAATTGCGTCAGGAATTACAATCTTCTTCTTATCAATATCCATGTTTAACTGCTTCTTTGCTTCTGTGGCAATTTCCTTGCTTGAAATAGAACCGAATACCTTTCCTTCTACCCCTGCCTGAATCTTAACAGTAATTGATTTTTCTTTGATTTTTTCTGCCAATGCCTTTGCTGCATCAAGTTTTTCCTGTGCAACTTTTTCGTCATTCTGCTTCTGAAGTTTTAAATCATTAAGGTTCTTTGATGTTGCCTCAAGACCTAACTTTTTAGGCAAAATAAAATTTCTTGCGTATCCGTCATTTACATTTACAATCTCTCCTTTTTTTCCAAGAGATTTAACATCTTCTAATAATATAACCTTCATTAAATTTCTCCTTCCTCTATCATCGTTTCAATAACTTTCTTTAACATAACGATAACCTCGCCGGTTGTCTTATTTCTAACCTGAGCTCCGGCAAGATTCATGTGTCCGCCACCACCAAACTGTTCCATAATAACCTGAACGTTGATTTTGTCAATTGAGCGGGCACTTATATATACCTGATCATTGTATGGTGTACATACAAATGATGCTTTTACATTTTTTACATTTAATAATTCATTGGCTGCCTGGGCGCCTACAATTGTAGGTGAAGATACACCCTGTGGACTACATACTGACAATGCGTATCCATCCATAAAGATTTCAGTGTTCTGAATTGCCAATGCCTTAGCCTTGTAATCTGACAAATCATCCCTGAACATTCTTCTTACTCTTGCAACATCTGCGCCATTCTTCTTCAAATATGCTGCCGCCTCAAAAGTTCTTACACCTGTACGGTTTATAAAGTTGTTTGTATCAACCATAATACCGCCATATAAAGCCTCTGCATCAAGCTTTGTAAGCTTAACTGTTTCATTAATGTACTGCATTATTTCAACAACCATTTCACAAGTTGATGATGATGATAACTCAACATATGAAAGCTGGGCATTGTCAATGCAATCTGTTGTCTGTCTATGGTGGTCAAATACAATTATACACTGGGCTCTTCTTACAAGCTCAGGATATTCTGTATATGAGGCTCTGTTACAGTCAACTATAATAAGGGCGTCATTCTTAGTCATTTCAGAAACTGCTTCCAGTCCTGTAATAAACATATCTTCATCATATAAGTCTGAGTTCTTAAATTCATCAACTAAAGGAACTACACTGCCACTTACATCTCCAAGTACAATGTGCGTCTTCTTTCCGATAGTCTTTCCAACTCTGTATAAGCCTATTGCGGCACCAAAGGAATCATTATCCCCTATATGATGTCCCATAATATAAAGATTCTCTTTTGTTTCAATCAAATCTCTAAACGCTGTGGCTTTTACTCTTGATTTAACTTTTGTGTTCTTTTCTACTGATTTGGTCTTTCCACCGTAATAATAAACCTTACTACCGTCTTTTAACACTGCCTGGTCACCGCCACGTCCAAGCGCCATGTCAATGGCTGTTGTGGACAAATCATAATTCTGTACCAGACTGTTTCCTCCCATACCAATACCGATACTGATTGTTACAGGAAGGCTGTTTCCTATATTAACTGTTTTTACTTCGTCAAGAATTGCAAACTTGTTAGTCTGCATCTTGCTTATATATTTTGTTTTGAAAACTACAAAATACTTGTCATTTTCAAGCTTTCTGACAATTCCGTCATATTGAGAAAAATAAACATTAATCTTTCTGTCTATTAAAGCTACCAAAAGGGTTCTTCGTGTGTTTTCAACACTTTGTACCACTTCGTCATAGTTATCAATATAAATATTTGCCGTTACAAGTCGTTCTTCCTTAGTCTCTTTTTCCAGCTTGCTGATTAATGTTTCATCTCTTAAATAAATGGAAATTAACTGACCGCTATTTTCTTCCAAAAGATTAAGGGCGCTGTCCTCATAATCATTTTTCAGCTCAAACTTGGTTAATGTTACCGCAAATAATTTGTCTTTATAACTAAGCTTAACGTGATTAGGTTTCTCGTCATCAAAAACCAAATATTCCGGCTTAATGCCTTCAAAAATATTCATAATGTTCTTATTTAAAACACTCTTTTCAAATAAGGTATCAAACTGGTTGTTAGTCCATAGTATCTTTCCGTTTTCGTCAATAAGGCCATATGGCACGTCCATTTCCTTAATCATCTGTCGTTGAACCAGACTGTAAGCACTTCCGAAGTCTATAAGTCTTTTAGTTACGTTGGAATTATACTTAATAGCTATGCTTAGCATTAAAATAATGTAAACAAATGTGGCAAGACTCATTACTGCGCCTGCTCTTACATCAATGGCATATGTAATCACATTAATCATTATCCAAAATGCAATAAAATACAACGGTCCCTTTAAATATTTTCCTACCTGAGTCTGTAATTTTTTCTTTCTTTTATTTCCCATATAATACTCCATTCCGCTTTTCTTAAAACGGTATAAACAGCTATGCCTATTTCATCTCTTCCCTCTTTTTTGTTTATGACTACCATACATTTCTCACTTATTTATAGTGCTCATTACCCCTAAGTATATCATTATTCTAACAATATTTAAAGTTAAACTTATGCTTATGTGTTAGTTTTGTCTAACTTCTTTTTTCTTTACTTTTACTCCGTTTTCCCTTACACTTACTTTGGATTTATATTATGTTATTTATACTATATTAATGGAACGGAGATTATTATGTTTAGAGTTTGGGGACGTACTTTTAAAAGTAATAAAATGTTACAAAGCACTACTATTGAATTGGATATTCCTGACGAGACAAGAACTCATAAGGTTTTTATGGCTCTTGAACAGATTTGCGAGGAATTTGATTTAAGCAATCCAATATGGCTTGATTCAAATATTAACGAGTTTAAACGTATTGCGCGAACAAGATTTTATGCAGACAGTTTTGTGGAATCAATAGATTTCGACTATCTTGACTTCTATGTTATTGAAGAGGATTAATCTTTTCACTAAGCTTATTAAGTATAGGTTTATATCCTCAGTTGGATTTTAAATTAATAGATTTTTCCTATTAACAAAAAAGACCTGTTGCACCAAGTTTAAAGTGCAACAGGTCTTTTGACTTTTTAAGTCTCTTTGAACGCGCTTTTTAGAAAATTATTTCTATACTATTTAAAATTTCTACACTGTAATCTTATCAATTAGCAACCCATTAAGTAGTCCATTATTTTCTTTGAATCTTCTAATTCATGAGCTACAATTTCCATTTCAGGAATCTTAGCTGCTGAAGAGAAAATTGTTGACAATGAAACTAACTGACATAACTTTGATTTTAAGTTTAATCTGTCTCCATCATCTGTTATTAATTCAACTCTTCCTTTACAACTGTCAATTACCTTTAAAAATTCTTCAGGGTTTTCAATGTTTTTAATCTTCATATTATCTCTCCTTGTCTTTTTATTCCATTACTCTTCTGTTACATTACTATTACATTAATAATCTACCATTTATAAATAGCAAATTACTTCTGTTTCTGTTTTTCCTCGATGTCTTTAATCATATCGATTCTAACCTGATGACGGCCACCTTCATATTCTGCATTAAGCCATTCATCTACTATCATTTTTGCAAGTTCTATGCCAATAACTCTTGCGCCAAATGCAATAATGTTAGTGTTGTTATGCTGCTTAGATAATCTTGCGCTATATGGCTCGCTACATACGCAGGCTCTAATTCCGTTAACCTTGTTAGCTGAAAGTGAAATTCCTACACCTGTTCCACAAATTAAAACACCACAATCTACTTCACCGTTAACAATGGCATTGGCTACTGCCTCGCCATATACAGGGTAATTACATCTCTCAGAAGAATTTGTACCAAAATCTACAACTTCATGTCCTTTTTCTTCAAGATATGCCTTGATTTCATTCTTCATTTCAACTGCTACATGATCATTTCCAATTCCAATTTTCATATTGTTCACCTCTGTCTTTTGTACTATAATTCTATTCTGCAATAATATATTCTGCTGCAGCTTCAACTACATCTGTCACTTTGTCACAAATTAAAGTTGCCTGTTCTAAGTCAAGTACCTTACATAATGTGCTTTTGCCAGACTTGCTACTATCAGCTACTATATACGCCTTGCCTGAATTCTTGCAGACAATACGTTTCTTTTCAGCTTCTAACAAATCCGGTGTGTTAAACCCTGCTTCTTTTGAGAAACCGGATATTCCTACAAAAGCTTTGTCAAAATAGTAACTCTTTAAAAAGTTGTTTGTTGTAATTCCTCTAATTGAAGCAGTAGTAATATTGATTTCACCACCTGCTATAATACACTTAATATTAGGAGATTGCAACTCTGAACATATTAATGCATTTGTTGTTACAACTGTTATGTTTTTGTCTTTTAAATATTTAACCATATCTAAGGCTGTACTTCCTGAATCGATATAAATCGAATCACCGTCATTTACAAGACTTGCTGCAACCTTAGCAATTCCATCCTTCTCTTTGACATTCTTACTTTTCTTTGAAAGAACAGGAACTTCATAGCTGCCTCTTTTTAAACAAGCTCCGCCACCTCTTAGTAATGTTATCTCTCCCTCTTTCTCCATGGTCTTTAAATCTCTTCTAACCGTCGATTCCGAGACACCCCCTAAAGATTTACAAAACTCATCCAAAGATACAACCTCATTCTGCTCAAGCAATTCTGCTATTTGTAATCTTCTTTCATAAGGTATCATATCTTTTCCTCCTGCGTATTTGTAATCAATTCTCAAAGAGAATTGATTGCCTGCTTGCACACTCGCACTAAGGTATCCTCCCAGATGCTTGCATCTGGGTCCCTCCTTAGCACAAAGCACGAAGTGCATTTTAATAGTGTGCAATTCCCATATTTGTAATCAATTCTCAAAGAGAATTGATTGCCTGTATACGTAACGATAAAAACGTTACAGTTATACCTATATAATATCCTTTAATGGTTAAAAATGTCAATAATAATCGGGGTTTACTCCACGTCCTCCAAAGTTGGCATTGAAGGCTGTGCTCCCATTCGGCAAACTGTAATTGCACTACACTTAGTTGCAAACTTACAAGCCTCAATAAGGCTCTTTCCTTCAATTATTGAATGACTTACTGCTCCGATATATGAATCTCCTGCTCCTGTTGTTTCAATTGCATCTACTTTCATTGCCGGAATAAATTCAATTGTTCCATTTTCGTAAGTCACTGCTCCATCTTTTCCAAGTGTGAAAATAATATTATTATTGTATTTTTCTGCCATTTTCTTAATTTCTGTTTTTGCCTTTTCAACTGAGTCGATTTTTTCGTGACAGTAAAATTCTGCCTCGACTTCATTTACTACAAGAATGTCTACCTTACTTAAACATTCTTCAGGTAATTCTATTGCAGGTGCTGCGTTTAATACAACTGTACATCCTGCTTCTTTTGCCTTATCAATTGCATAAGCAATAATTTCTACCGGAATCTCGTTCTGTAGAATACATACACCTGATTCTTTAAGAATAGGCATTGCATTGTCTACATCTTCCTTTGTAACCTCAAAGTTTGCACCTCTTACGATACATGCATAAACGCTTCCGTCTTCAACTGCGTTTATAACTCCCATTCCACTACTTCCGGGTACTTTTCTAATATAATCAACATTTACACCATACTCTTTTGCTGTGTTAACCAAAAAGTCTGCTGATGCATCTGTTCCAACACATCCTACCATATAAGTTGGAGTTTTTAATTTTGCTGCCTGAACTGCCTGATTAGCACCTTTTCCGCCGGCACTAAATGTTGCTCCGTTGGCTGTCAATGTTTCACCTTTAAAAGGTAATCTTGGAATTTTTAAGATAACATCATAGTTTAAACTTCCGATAACTGTGATTTTCTTATTCATCCTTATTTTCCTCCTACTCAGAATTTATTTTGTTTCCTATTATTAAAAAGAATAAAGGCGCAAAGTTTATTTTTCCCTGCGCCTTTATTATAATTCAATTCATATTGAAAATATATTAGTGCCGCAATGTTTATTAATTTTTTGCGGTTTATTTTTTAGTTTTCAGCTTTCTTATGTCTTGAAATAAATCCTGCAACGTCCTGCTGAATGAATTCGAAGTATGAAGCTACGATGATAATAATACCAGTTACAACGAACTGCCAGAATGAGTCAACGTTGATAACTACCATACCTACTTTTAATACTGCTAACATTAATGCACCGATGAATGTTCCAAGTGCTGTACCTTTACCACCTGCCATTCTTGTTCCACCGATAGCTGCTGCTGCGATTGCGTTTGTTTCATATCCGCTACCTGCTGTTGCTTCTGCTGAACCTAAGCTTGCTAACATAATCATACCTGCAATTGCTGAGCAAACACCACAGAAGATGTATGCAATGTATTTTGTCTTAACTACGTTAACACCTGATAACTTAGCTGCTTCTTCGTTTCCACCTATTGCATATAAGTAATCACCACTTCTCATCTTTGATAAAAGAATGTGTGCTACTACGAATACAACTACCATAACTATAATGTAGTATCTGATTCCTCCAACTAATTCTCCGTTGAAGATGTTTCTGTATGAGTCCGGAACGTTTGTTACAGGTACACCACCTGTTACTACGTAAGCAAGACCTCTGTATAAACTCATTGTACCTAATGTTGCGATAAATGGCTGTAACTTCATCTTATTAATTAAGAATCCGTTAAATGCACCAAGAACTGCACCAACTACAAGTCCTACTAAAATTCCAAGGAATGGATTCATTCCATAGTTTACTGTACATGAAGCAACTATAATACCTGTAATTGCGTATGTACAACCTACTGAAAGGTCGATACCACCTGTGATGATTGTAAACATCATACCTACTGCAAGTACACCGTTTAATACCATCTGCTGTAAAATAGTTACAAAGTTGTTATAATTTAAAAAGTTACTGTTTAGTACTGTAAAGACAACTGCCATAACCAAGGTTGCCAGCAATACTACAAACTCACGTTTATATTTATTCCATATATTCTTCATTTTAATTACCTCCAATTGCTAAATCAAGAATTGAATCTTCTACAAAGTCAACCTTATTTGTTAACTCAGCTGTTATTCTTCCTTCACTCATAATTATCATTCTGTCGCTTATACCCATGGCTTCAGGTAATTCTGATGAAACTACGATAATACTCTTTCCATCTTCTACTAACTGTTCCATAAGTCTGTAAATTTCTGCCTTAGCACCTACGTCAACACCTTTTGTAGGTTCATCGAAGATAATTATATCTACATCTGTAGACATCCATCTTGCCAAAATAACTTTCTGCTGGTTACCACCTGACATGTTGCTTGTCATATAATCAACACGTCTTGGATGTACGTCCATTTCTTCGAAGAAAACTTCTGCGTTTTTAATCTTCTTCTTTGTGTCTGTAAATGGACCTGTCATATATTTCTCTAAGCTTGATATTGCTATATTTTCATAGTTATTAGAAAGATTCATAAATCCCTGTGTTTTTCTGTCTTCAGGTAATAAACCGATGCCGGCTTTTAAGGCTTTTGTTGTATTCCAGCCATTCTTTACTTCTTTACCTTTAAGAATAATCTTTCCTGATGTTCTCTGATCTGCACCAATCAGTGTTCTCATGACTTCAGTTCTTCCTGCTCCAACTAATCCGAAGAATCCTAAGATTTCGCCTTTGTGAAGTTCAAAACTTACGTCATTATAATTTTCATTACATAAATGTTCTACTTTTAATACTACTTCATCTGTCATTGGACTAGGTTTAAGTCTTGATGCCACTGCTGCAACATTTCGACCAACCATTGCGTGAATCAGTTCATCTCTTGTAGTACTTGCAATGTCCATTGTCTGGATATATTCTCCATCTCGAAGAATTGTTGCTCTGTCACAAATCTGGAAAATTTCTTCCAATCTATGACTTACATATAATATTGTTACGCCCTGTTTTTTAAGTTTTCTTACTACTTCAAACAAAGCTTCTGTTTCTTTTGTTGTAAGTGAAGCTGTTGGCTCGTCAAGAGATATAATCGTTGAATGATGATATAATGCTCTTGCAATTGCTAACATCTGCATTTCACCTGCTGTTAATGTTGCAACCAAATCTGATGATTTAAAGTTACAGTTTAAGTCTTCTAATATTACGTCTACATCTTTATTCATTTTTTTGAAATCAATAAAGATTCCTTTTTTAGGTTCATATCCCATTGTTACATTCTGTCCAACGGTAAGATCTTTTACTACCAATGTTTCCTGATGAACCTTAGATATTTTGCCATTTACAATAGCATCATTTGTGTCTTTAAAGCTTACCTTTTCACCATGAAGTCTTACCTCTCCTTCATATTCAGGATAAACTCCATGCAAAATATTCAATAGTGTTGATTTTCCTGCACCATTTTCACCAAGCAATGCATGAACTTCACCTTCTTCTACTGAAAAAGAGATATCTTTAAGGACGTGTACTCCCGGAAAGCGTTTGTTAATCTTAACAAATTCAACAGCCTTCGCCATAATCGTTCCTCCTTTATATATGTGGGAGAAAGTTTTACCTTTCTCCCACTTTACAAATCAAATCTTCTAAATTATTGTGTCTAAACTATTCTGATACATATTTTGGATCTGTCCAACCAATGATGTCTTTTGCGTCTTTATCTACGTTAGTCTTATCGATAAGAGCCTGTGGAGTATGTGTTACTCTAGGAATATCCTGTCCTGCTAATACTCTTAATGTTACTTCTGTAGCAACCTGTGACATATAGTAACCAAATGAATCAACTGTTGCATCTAACTTACCAGCTCTGATTGAGTCATAAGCTTCACCGATACCATCAACACCTACTACTAAGATATCTTTCTTAGCTTCTTCAACTGCTTCTACTACACCTAAAGCCATATCATCGTTGTTACAGAAGATAGCCTTTAAGTCTGGGTTCTGCTGAATCCATGTGCTTGCTAATTCTTTAGCTTTCTGTCTATCCCAGTCAGCATTCTGTTCTGCTACTACGTTAAGTCCTGAATTGTTGTCTTTGATCCATCCCTTGAATCCTGCTGTTCTTTCACGAGCTGCGAAAGCTTTTGCCATACCGATTACGATAGCTACATCACCTTTGTCACCAAGCTGTTTTGAAACCCATTCAGCTGCTAATTCACCATTCTGGTAAGCATCTGGTCCTACGAAGTAATCTGCTGCTGCGATTAATCCATCGTTTACGTTAATTGTAGGAATCTTTTTGCCTTTAGCGTTATCAACTGATGCTGTTAAGTTTGAATCTGAGATTGGGCTTAACATTAAAGCGTTGTAACCCTGGTTTACTAAGTTGTCTGTCATTGTCTGCTGTCCGATTTCATCACTTTCATCTGTTGTTCCGTCAATCTTAATTGATACGTCTACGCCTGCATCTTTAAGTACCTTTTCTGACTGTTCATAACCATTTTTAAAGTTACGCCAGAATTCGTTTGAGAATGACTTTGCGATGGCACCCATCTTTAAACCACTCTTAACTTTTACTTCGTCTCCGTTATCTTTACGGATGTCTTCGATAGTCTTGCTGTCTTTAACTGTGTCAGGGTTGAATTCCTCTGTAGCCTGTGTGTAATTTGAGGCTGCTGTTGTTGCGTTGCTTGAGCTAGATGATGAATTTCCACATCCAACTAAACCGATTACCATTGTTGCTGCAAGGGCAACTGCTAAAAATTTCTTTCTCATTTGTGTGTTCTCCTTTTTCTTTTTTTATTTTCTCTTTATTTCAACATGTCCAGAACAAGGCGCTGTGCCTCAACTCCGTCACGTTTAGATACTACTTCAGCTATTCTGTCCATTCCGATTTTATCAATTATTTTTGAAATCTTTTCGAATGAATTGATGTTTGCCTGTGTTTCAAGCTTTGCGTTTTCTCTGATTGGGAATGTATCGAAGAATACAACTCCCTGATAATTGTACTTCTTTAAATAGTAGATAAACTCAGCTGCGTGAGCTATATTTACTGAACCAAATATCATTCCGCTGTCCATCTGTGAATATCCGTCGTTCATATGTAATCCATAAAGTTTTCCCATACTTGCTGCAAGTGCTAGTCCGTATGCCGGGGAATCTCTCTTCATTAACATATGACAGAAGTCTAATGTACATCCTACATTTGGTCTGTCTATCTCTTTAATAAGAAGTAATGTCATTCCTGTGCTGTCAACCATTGAGAAGTTTCTTGGTTCAAATGGTTTGTACTCGATGCTGTATTTCATGTCTGGTGCATAATCTGCTAATTCTCTGAAAGCATCTATCATTTGGTTCCATGCTTCTTCATAGTCAACTTGGAACGCATAATCAAAACCGTCATTTTCTAACCATAATGTTATGTATGTTCCACCAAGTTCTCTACAAATATCTGTAGCTTCCTTACAATATCTGATGGCTCTTTCTCTAAGTTCCGGATCAGGATTTGTTAAGTCTCCGTTTGTGAAATCATTTCTCCAACGAACTGCCAATCCGTTAACTTTTAAATCACCCATGGCCTTTTTGATTTCTTCTAAATCATATCCTGCAAAATGTTCCGGGTAGTTAAACTCTAAATGTGTAATGCCGTCCATCTCGTGATATGCCTTAATTGCATCAAATACGTTCTGGCCTTTTAATATAAAAGAATTAAATCTTCCTGCGTAATTCATATTTCCTTCCTTTCTTTGTTATTTCTTTTATCTTTTGTTTTTTCAAGTTTTGTCATTTGTTTTCATCTGATAGCATAATTGTAGTACTATTTTCATTTTCTGTCAACTATTTTCAACATTTTTCACGGTTTTCACAATTTAGACATATTTCTTTTGTGCATATTGTACAGTTTTCGTTGTTAAAAACGTTTCATTCGTTGTCACTTTTTGCTTTGTATCGTTTTTGCCTTTTTCCGTTTTTTTGATTTTTCTAACAATAATGTTATTTTTCGAGTATACAAATTGTATTTTTTGTGTAATATGTATGTTGATTGTTGGGTATTTGAGATAGAATTATCAATAATTCTTTATTTTTCATTTTCTGTCATTTATTTTCACTTGGTATGATAGATTTGGGGTGGATTACTTCAAGACTATTCGGGATTTGTACTATATATGAGGCAAACTCTAAATCTGTAACTATTCAAGCCAAAAGAAAAATACCCCGCGGTTTTCATTTTCTCAAACCGTGAGGTATTTTGGTATAATCTAAGGTTGTCCTATTTTTTCAAAAAATGTTCTCTATGGGGGTATTCTTCCCTATAGGCTTCCAGCGCTGCTGCCTGAAGGATTTCAAATTCTTTATCCATTCTGAACATATGAGGTGTTAGGAATGCAATGTTGCTTATTTGTTCAGCTATCTTTTTTGCAATGCCCTCATCAGATAACTGTCCCAGTCCAAAAACTGCCGAAGTGAAGCCTCTTCCTTCTCGACTTACCTGAATAAATTTTTTAAATGTATTCTTTAGCTCATTTTTAAGAATGCCACGCTGCTCCTCCGACAGAATTTCATAGTTGTCGATGCACAAATTATTAATAATCTTGCACAACTTTTTTCTTTTCGCTCCGCCTACATCAGTGGAACCACTTTCTGATATGTATTTCATTTCCATAAGATAGCCTATGAATAAGTCTTTTTTAGGCTTTCTTTTTCCATATCTTGCTGTCCATAAGCATTCTCGTAGTTCTTTATTATTGTCTGACTCTATATTTTTTTGAAAAATTTCTAATCTTTTCTCAGGTTCCATTTCTTCATAAAACTCGTCTCCAAAAAGTTCTTTTTTTAACTCGTTTTTAGACTTTTCATTTGTCTCTTTCTTAGATTCTTCTTTAAACTCTTTGTTAAACCTTTCATTCCACATATATTGACCCGCCTTTATTTTATGAATTTGTCTATGCTGCTTTTTTCAACTTTTTTGTATTGAGACACATAATATTTTCCCAGCTGTAAATTATGATTTTTCATACTATTGCCCTGATAAATATCTACAACTAATCGTGAAATTTCTAATGCCTGATCTTCTTTGTCATTGTATACCGTTCCCTGCATTTCGCCATTCTTTATTGCTGTTAAAGCATCATCCAAACCGTCAATTCCAAAAATAATTGGCCACTGCTTCTTGTCATATTTTGATTTTTTATATGCCTCCAATGCTCCTAATGCCATTTCATCATTGTTGGAAATTATCATTTCTATCTTATCGCCATATTGTTCAATTAATTGGTTTGTTCTGTTTTCTGCCTGTCCTCTATTCCAATCTGCAAACTGATAACTTAATTTTTCCAATTTTATGCCTTTGCCTATTATGGTTTTTACGGAACAGTCCGTTCTGCTTATGGCATCCTGATGCCCCGCTTCACCTTCCAATAATACATATTGAATTTTTCCATCATAATTTTTATCAACTTCTTTATTCTTTTTTATATATTTTGCTGCTATCTGTCCCTGCATTTTACCTGACTGTTCTGCATTACAGCCTACATAATAAAGTTTATCCCATTGCTTCAAATCCTCTTTAACCGGTTCCCTGTTAAAGAAAATAACGGGTATGTTATTCTGTCTTGCCATTTTTATAATCTTAGAAGGCTCTGTTCTATCTACTAAATTTATACACATTATATCACATCCTGCATCAATCATCTCTTCAACAGCTTCATTTTGATCCCCTTGGTCATTGTCTCCATTTCTTTCGGAGATCATTATCTTCATATCCTTCGTTTCCATAGTTTTTAAGTTCTCTTTTAGCTGTTCTTTTAACGCATTTATAAAAGGATCATCCTGTGTATAAGTCACTATGCCTACTCTAAGTATGCTGTTCTTCTCTTCTTTATTACTTTGACAACCGCAAATATTGCAGACTAGAATTATTCCTAAAATCAAACCTACAACAATTTTATTTCTTTTATTCATATGAATACAAAAACCTTTCAATATCAGTAGTAAATAAATCTTTTTTATAAACTATTTTGTGTTCCACATTAGTACTTTTCATCACATAAAAAGTATGATTTAGTCTTTCAGTTATCTCCTTAACACTTTTATATCCCATTTCATATCCGTCAGGAATTATCACACATTCCACTTTTCCATAATCCACAAGGACAAGGGATTCAACATTAGTTCCAACACCATATATTTTCGCACCATTATACGAATCCTCTCTGGCGTTTTCACCCAAATCATCTAGTGAATAGTTATCTAACACTACTATTGCATCAACTTTACTCCTGCGATTTACAATTTTAACAATGTCTTTATTTTCTATGCCATTATATTTCCACGCAACTTTCATGCCACTATCTTTTATTGCATCTTCAAACCCTTTATATCTGTCAGCTGTTTCTTCTCTTTCTTCCTGTCCTAGTACAATGCCTATTTTCTTTATGGATTTTCCAACCATTTCTTTTCCAAGACTATAGCCGATTTTGTAATTATCAGGCTTTATTACAGGGTATTCAGATTTTTTATTTTCTCCCATATAAACATCTTCAGTTACTAATATAAATGGCTTGTCTCCACAAATAGTCTTCATTTCTGTTTTTGTTTTGCTTCCCGGAGCCGGACTTATTATAAAAGCATCAACTCCATTTTCTATTTGCTCATTAATTAATTCTTTTTGATCATCTATGTTGTTGATTTCATCAGCATTACATATAATCAAATGAATATTATTGACTTTGGCTGATTCTTTTAATCCCTTTATGAAAGAATCCCAATTTTTATCACCTGAATTTTGTACAATTACTGCAACTTTCTTTTCTGTCTCATTTTGATCAAACATTTTGAAAGTGAAAAAAAGTGCTAAAACACATAATATAATTTCTGTAGCAAGAAAGATTACTTTATTTTTTTTCATTTTTGCCCTTCCTTTCTACACTTTTCTCTTCCATTTTACTTTGATTTTCACTATTAAATGGTATTGCCGGTATATGTATTGTAACTTTTGTTCCCTCGTCTGCTTCACTTTCGACTTTTAATCCATATTCTTCACCAAACATAAGCTGTATTCTATTATGAACGTTTATTACGCCTACACCTGAACCATGTTTTGGAACTTTACTGTTATCTGTAAGAATATTTTCCACTACTTCTTCTCTCATACCCATTCCATTATCTTCTATAGATATGTATATATCCTCTTCAATCTTTCTTCCTGTAACAGTTATCATTCCGCCTTCATCAGCATCCATATCGCCTACACCATAATAAATTGCATTCTCTAATATGGGCTGTATTACCAGTTTTACAATACAGTAATCATTAATTTCTTCATCAATGTGGAATTTTATTCCAAATCGTTCTTTGTATCTTACCATTTGAATGCTCATATAACTTTTACTGTGTTGTATTTCATCTGCAATTCTTATTATTGTTTTTCCTTTTGATAAGCTTATTCTAAGTAACTTAGCAAGCTCCGAAATCATCAATACTGCATCTGCGTTTCTGTTTGCTTCCACCATCCAGGTAATGGATTCTAATGTATTATATAAGAAGTGTGGATTTATCTGACTTTGCAATGCTGCTAATTCACTTTTTCTTCTTTGAGTCTGTTGCTTAATAATCTCGTCCATCAATTCTTCAATCTGTTCATATGATTTCTGAACTGAATATCCCAGATGTCTTATCTCCGAAGAACCTCCAACATAAATTTCTTTTTTGCCACCTGCTTCATAATCCTTAACTGATTCATCTAACTCTCTAATAGGCTTTGAAATTCTCTTTGAAATAAATCTATTTACAACAAGAAGCATCATCAGCAATATTATAATGGTTATTACAATATAATATCTGAACTGGTTCATGCTCATAACTTGCGTGCTTTCCGGCACAACACCCACAACTTTCCAACCTGTATATGCCATATTACTTATAACATAATTTGCTTTTCTTCCATTTAATTTAAGTTCATATATTCCGTCTTCATATGAAGCAAGTTCCCTGTTGCTTTCGGTTAACTTGTTTCTGTCAATTTCAACCTTTCTTGGATGATAAATTATATCTCCATTACCATCACACAAATAATAATATACACCGTTGGAATTACCATTAATTCTTTCAAAGGTTTCTTCAATAATTGAATATTTCATATCTACTAATAATATTCCACTTATTGGCTTATCTCCATCATTTATGTCAACTGAACGGCTAAGAGAAATAACCCAATTATACTTGTATGTTCCATCCATAAATATATTTTGCAAATGAGGTTTTGAAAAATGAATGTTCTCTATTTCTTTCTTTGCATTATAAAACCAATCCTGTTTTTTAATTTCTACGTTCTTTTTCTCTGAAGAAATTGGTTCTGATGCCATAAGTTTTCCTTCATTGTTGTACAAAACCAGGCTTTGTATTTTGTCAGAATTTATTTCGTAAAGAAGGCTAAACTGGTTATTAAATTCCTGACTCGAAACATCGTATTGTTGAATAATGTTATAGTTCGCTGCATTTGAAATCTGTCTTATATTGTACAAATCGGAATTCATTTTTTCTACTACGCTGTCTACTATGCCCTCAGTGCTTGATATATTTGTTTCTTTAACTGACATCTTAAATCTGTTATAAATTAACAAGCCCATAACTACAGTAACTGCAATTGTAAGCATAGTTAAAACAGTCATTATTACTGACTGTATATCAAGACCTATAAATTCCCCTTTGTGAAACCATTTTCTTCTTCCTCTATTAAGATTTTTCCCGCCTGTTTTACTTTTATTTTTCAATATTCCATCCCTGCATATATTTATGATTTTAATTTTGCATTTCGATATTTAGATGGTGAAATTCCAAATTTCTTTTTGAATACATAACTAAAATAGTTTGCGTCCATATATCCAACCATTTCACCAATCTTGTAGCTTTTCTCATTTGTATCTAAAATTAACTTTGCTGCTATATCCATTCTATAATCTGTTAAATAAGATACAAAAGAAATTCCTGTTTCCTTCTTAAATATAGAAGAAAAGTATGAATTAGACACTCCCATTATTGAGCAAACCTTATCCAAGGATAAATCTTCTTCCATATATCTGTTTGCAACGATATTTTTTGCGTCATTTATCAGTCTTCGTGATTTACTGTTTCGGACACTCTTTAATTGTTTTCCCATTTCTGTGGAAACTTGCACAATCCATTTTTTTAGTGTGCTTTCATCCATTTTTGGCACCTTTTCATAAGGGTTGCTCATTTCACCCAGAAAATCGTTAAAGTCAATAAAATTATTTTCGCAAAATCTGTAGAATGCTCCTACCATTTCCATTGTATATAACTTATATTGGCTAACCGTATTGGAATTACCATGTATTCTGTCAACTTCCCTGTTTGTTGCAGCCTCTATTTCCTGTTCGTTTCCCAGATAAATGGCCTTAAACAATTCATGCATCTTTGTTTCTTCTGACTGTAATCCCATATTTTGTTTGTTTGGTGTGATTTCATCAATATTTATGGCTCTCTTTGTTCCATATAATACTCTGTATGATACGGCTTCCCTTGCCCCATCATACGAATTATTAATATTTGATATGTTATCACATACCATACCTATTCCTGCAGTTACTACTGCTCCAATTACTCTGTTAACCCACTTACAGAATTTATCACAAACATCAGTAAGTTCTACTGTCTCTTCTTTTGATTTCAATTCTATAATAAGAACTGTATTTCCTAAATATATAAATTCCCTACACTTGAATTTTCCCACTATTCTTGCTTTTATCTCTCTCTCAACCGACATAGATAATAATAATGGCGACATTTCTTCCGGAACATTATTTTCTGAAGTGTGAAAAACTGCACAACAAAAATACGGTCCATTTAAATCTATCTTGTATGCCTGCAAAAATTTCTCATATTCACTTTCGTTAACTCTTCCCTCTATTAACGAAACAAAAAAGTTAGTCTGAATAATTGGCAAAACATCATCGAAATAATTTTCAAGCTTTTGAACATTTAATTTTTCTTCTCTTTCTTTATCCAATGAATTTTTAACACGCTTAAGGCACTCTGACAATTCCACAGCGTTAATTGGTTTAAGCATATATTCATCTATTTCAAGATGCACTGCTTCTTTTGCATAATCAAATTCATCAAATCCCGTAAAAATAATTATATGAACATTTCTGTATTCATCGTTTAATCTTCTCGACAGTTCCAGACCATTCATATAAGGCATTTTTATGTCAGTTATAACAATGTCAGGTTGTAACTTTTCTACTAATTCTAATGCTTTTACACCATTTGTTGCACTGCCTACAATCTGCAAACCTAATTGTTCCCATAATATTCGGCTTTTTATTGCATCAATTACTTCTTCTTCGTCATCCACCAAAATAACTTTGTAATTTTCCATATTAGTTTTCTCTATATCAGTATTATTTTTTATTTCCATATTTCTCCCACCTGTTTTTTTTATTATAACAAACTATGAATTGCTTTTAAACCAATTTAGACTAAAAGCCGTTCCATTAATCATATAGATAATTAGAACGACTTTTAGCTTTATCATTAAGAAATATTTTCTAATATTTATTTTTTCTGTACATATTTAAGGCAGTCAAGAGTTACTGCTGCAAGGATGATAATACCTTCAAAAATAAACTGGAGGTTTGTATCGATTCCAAGGATTGTAAGTGAATAAGTAAGGGAAGTGAAAATAAGAACACCTGTTACTACACCTGAAATCTTACCAATACCACCGGTAAATGATACACCACCAACTACGCAGGCTGCGATTGCATCCATATCCCATCCTTGTCCATATGCTGCACTACCTGAACCAATCATTCTGTTACATTCAAGCCATGAACCAAATCCATAAAGAATACCTGCAAGAATGAATGCTCCCATAGTCACTTTGAATACTGAGATTCCTGATACTGCTGCTGCTTCAGGATTTCCACCTACAGCAAACAGATTTTTTCCAAAAGTTGTTTTATTCCAGATAAACCATACAATTGCAATGGCAACTAATGCCCAAAGTATAATTGTTGGGAAACCACCTATTTGAGGAATGAAAATATTAGGTATTGCCTGGTCAATTGCACCGAATGAAACACCTTTTGTTGCATATGTAACTAAACCAAAGATAATAAGCATGTTAGCCATTGTTGAAATAAATGGATGCATCTTAAATCTTGCCATAAAAAATCCTGCTATCATAGCAAAGAATGTTGTAAGTACAATGCAGACAACTAATGCCAAAATTGCTCTGTTTACAGGACCCATACTTGAAAAGTCAAATATGTGGCCAAATACTCCACCTGTATTAATACCGTTATGCATTATTATGGTCGACGCTACCATACCCATACCAACCATACGTCCTACGGAAAGGTCCGTTCCTGTTAAAAGGATTAATCCTGCAACCCCAAGGGCGAGGAACATTCTAGGGGAAGCCTGTTGCAAAATGTTAAGTATGTTTGTGTATGTAAGCAACTGTGTATTTTTTACTATTGGAGTTACTGCACATAATCCAATAAATATTAGAACAATAACAATATACAAGCCATTCTTGTAAAGAAACTGTGCTAAATTAAATGAATACTTATAGTTTTCTATACTCTGTGCTCTCTTTTGTGCAAATGTATATTTTGACATTCGCAACAAGTCGATTAAATGATACTTATGTAAAAACGCATCATGTTTTCTGTCTTTGATTTCCTGACATTTTGATTCATGTGCCATCTTCACATCATATAATTTATTCTTGTAAACATATTTTTCATCTTTAATCTCATCCGGATCGGATAATTTACTTAACTGTGCTGTATGTTCTTCTTTTAATACTGCACAAATTCTCTCATATTCTTTCTTTTCAGCCTCTTTTTCAGCTTCACAACTCTTAACCACCTTATTGTAGTACTGGCTGTTATAATTTTTTGAAAGATAATCTTCAGCTTCTGCAATTAATTTGTTTACTTTGTCTTTATTACGACTTTCAACTGCGTTTGCCTCTTCTAATACTTTTTTATCGTTTTCGATAATTTTTGTCTTTTCTTCTTTTGATAGATTTTTGCTTTCTTTTACAACTGCAATATGGTTCTTTAAGCTTCTAACTTTGTCTGTACCATCTAATCTTAAAGCATCTATCTGTTCCTGTATTTTTCCTATATATTCATCTATGGGCTCTTGAAGTTTTAACTCCTCTTCAGCCGAAAGAATAAATCCTTTCTCTGCCATATCTTATGCTCCTCTCTTTTTTACAAATACTTAGCACTAAGTCTTAATAATTCTTCCTGATCTGTTTCTTTAGTGTTAACTATTCCTGCCAAATGTCCATTAGACATAACGCCTATTCTATTAGTTATACCTAAAATTTCCGGCATTTCAGATGAAACAACTATAATTGTTTTTCCCTGTTTTGCCATGTTTATAATCAATTCATATATTTCGTATTTGGCTCCAACATCAATACCTCTTGTTGGATCATCCATCATAAAGATATTAGGTGAACGTTCAAGCCATCTTCCAAATATTGCTTTCTGCTGATTACCACCTGAAAGGCTTGAAATCATATCGTCCGGTCCCATACATTTAGTACGCATAACTTTTATTTCATTTGCCGTTGCACGAACCATTTCATCTTTGGATAATGCTATACCTTTTTTGTAGTGATTCATATTTGCAATAGTAGTATTAAATGTAATGTCTCCCTTTAAGAATAAGCCATTGGCCTTTCTTTCTTCTGTTATAAGTGCAAAGCCATGATCCATTGCATCCTTTGTTGATGTAAAATTCATTATTTTTCCATCATAAATTACATTTCCTGCTGCTCTTGTACGCATTCCAAATATTGTTTCAAGTAATTCCGTTCTTCCTGCACCTACAAGTCCATATAATCCGAAGATTTCTCCTTTTCTTATGTCAAATGATATATTCTGAAGTTTAGGTGCGTATTTAGTAGACAAATTTTCCACTGAGAAAATAACTTCTCCCGGCTTATTATCTACAGGTGGAAATCTGTTATCAAGTGAACGTCCAACCATTGCTGAAATAAGTTCATTCATATCTGTGTCTTTGCTGTCTTTTGTCATAACAAGACTTCCATCTCGTAAAACTGAAATCTGATCACAAATTTCGAATATTTCATCCATTTTGTGTGATATGTATATTAATGAGATTCCCTGTTCTTTCAACTGTCTCATCATCTTAAATAACTTTTCAACTTCCGGTGCTGTTAGTGATGATGTAGGTTCATCAAGTACAATTACTTTTGAATTGTATGATATAGCTTTTGCTATTTCACACATCTGTCTTTGTGATACAGACATTTTCTTCATTGGCTGAGTCATATTAACTGTAATTCCAAGTTTTCTGAATAAGTCTGAAGCTTCTTTTTTCATTCTTCCTTCATCAACTACGCCCATTGAGTTCTTAGGATATCTTCCTAAAAACAAATTATCTACAACACTTCTCTCAAGGCACTGGTTAAGTTCCTGATGTACCATTGCCACACCATTTTCCAGTGCTTCTTTAGGACCTGAAAAGTTTACTTCTTTTCCATCTAATATTATCGTTCCTTCGTCCTTTTGATAAGTTCCGAAGAGACATTTCATCATTGTCGATTTTCCGGCACCGTTTTCACCCATAAGTCCCA
>OLRW01000196.1_pt1 | contig 54405 bp, 45 predicted proteins | sample 1672701 | NCBI WGS metagenome assembly OLRW01 (sample SAMEA3136715, study PRJEB25190) | human gut metagenome | biome: human gut; feature: human-associated habitat; material: faeces | place: Austria | collected 2013
TAAAATGTTTGATTCACTCAAGATAACAACTAGCTATCTCTCGTTTTACTGTTTTAAGGTTTTGTTCTTGAATTTAAAAAGAAATTTTCGAGAATCGTATGTGTTTCACTGTTTAGTTATCAAGGTTCTTAACTTGCTGTCTCTCAGACAGCTCGTTTACTTTATCACATTCATCTGAGCTTGTCAAGCACTTTTTTCAAGTTTTTTCGAAGCTTTTTTGATGTTTGTGTGTCGCTCTCAGGCGACTCGTTTACTCTATCACATCCTCACCGGATTGTCAACAACTTTTTTCGCTTTTTTCAAAACTTTTCAAATTGTTTATTCAGAAGAAACAATTCTTCGTGACAGCTCAGTTAGAATAACACTTTCCAACCGGGCTGTCAACACATTTTTTAAAAAAAGTTAATTTATTTTTCCAATATCCTTTTTTCTTCTTTGACAGCAACCGCAATCGAAAGATCCGGCACATAATAAGGAATCAATGTTGCCTGCACTGCATGATAAAGATCCGGTTTGCCCGGCCATACAGTATTGCCCGGTACATTGTTACAATCCATCTGATGAAACCAGGAACCATTTTCGTGATCCAATACTTTTTCATCCAGATATTCCATAAATTCCGCATAAGCCTCTGCATATTTCTGCTTTCCTGTCACATGCCAGAGCACAGCAGATGTATTGATTGCCTCGGCAAGTACCCAGTGCATCCTGTCATGGACTACCGGTTTGCCATTCCAGTCCGTGGTATATACAATGCCCGGTTCACCATCCGCATTCCAGCCGTCCTTCACAGCTCTGTCAAAAAGCTTCTCTGCCGACTCAATATACAAATCCGCTTTTTTATCATCTTTTTTATAAGTAGAAAGCGCCCACTGTATAATCAGTCTCGCCCATTCCAGTCCATGTCCCGGTGTTGCCCCATATGGTTTGAACTGATCATCCGGATGGTCTCTGTTACATTCCAGATCCGGTTTCCAGTCACTTGTATAATGTTCCGGAATCCTCCATTCATTATCGGCAGCCCAGCCGATCACATGTCTGATAATCCGTCCACATCTCACACGATACCTTTCATCTCCGGTCACATCGGCTGCTGCCAGAAAAGCTTCTACTGTATGCATATTGGCATTCAATCCTCTGTACGAATCCAGCTCAGTAAATTCTGTATTCCATGTATCACATGCCATTCCATCCTCTTCATTCCAGAAATAGCGGTCATATGTATCCAGTGCATCCTGCAGTAATTCTTCTCCCTTTGGATGTCCTGCAAGCGCAGCGTCTGAAGCAGCAAGGATCACAAATGCATGCACATAACAGAGTTTATTGTCCACATAGCCTCCATCAGGGGTAATAGAAGAATACCATCCACCGTTTTCTTTATCTTTCGCTGCACCACACAGCCCTTTTACCGCAGCATCGATCAGTTCCTCACTGCCTTCATGCCCCAGATATTTTCCGATCGTATAAACATGAGGCATCCTGCATGTCTCGAATGTGTCTCTGTTATATGACTTCCATGGAGTCCCGTCATCCCCGAGATAATAACAGGTTCCGTCCGGTGCCGGAAACTGATGTCCGAAATTCAGCAGATTTTCAGACATCTCCTTCAGAAACAACTTGTTTTCTTTTGTGTCAATCAGATATTTTTGTTTCATATTTCGCACTCACACTTTCTTTATTTTTATGTTATACTGAGTTCTATGATATCTACGAATGATTTCGTACTACATTGTTATAGAAGAAAGAGGTCGTTATTTTGAATCCATCTAACTCATCAAACGCGGACAATCCCCTGGGAATTGCGCCAGTCGGCAGTCTTCTTGCCAAATTTGCGATACCTGCGATCATCAGTATGCTGGTCAATGCACTTTATAATATTGTCGACCAGATTTTTATCGGTCAGGGTGTCGGAATGCTCGGAAACGCTGCAACAAATATCGCATTTCCGGTCACAACGATTTCAACCGCTGCCGCACTGCTCCTCGGTATCGGCGGCGCATCCAACTACAATCTCGAAATGGGTGCCGGCAAAGAACGAAAAGCAAGCGAAATTGCCGGAAGCGCACTGACAGTACTCGTCATCACCGGTGTATCGGTTGCCGCGATCATTTTGCTTTTTTTGCATCCGCTGCTTGTTTTCTTTGGTGCAACTGATACCGTCATGCCTTATGCCACAGACTATGTAAGCATCATCGCCATCGGTCTTCCGTTTTTTACTTTGTCCGTAGGCGGAAACCACCTTATCCGTGCCGACCGCAGTCCTACGTATTCCATGATGTGTACCCTGACCGGTGCAATTATCAATACGATTCTTGACCCATTATTTATTTTTGGTTTTAAATGGGGAATCAAAGGCGGTGCATGGGCAACCGTGATCGGGCAGGTTGTATCTGCAATCCTTGTCGTGATCTATTTTACAAAATTCCGTAAGATGTACCTTGACCGCAGCATGCTGAAGCCAAAGCTTAAACACCTGCGTGCAATCACTTCGCTCGGACTTGCATCCGGTATCAATCAGATTGCCATTGCGGCTGTACAGATTGTTATGAATAACATTCTCCGCTATTACGGTGCCGCTTCTGTCTATGGAAGTGACATTCCGATTGCCTGTGTCGGCATTGTTTCAAAAGTAAATATGGTATTTCTCGCAATCTGCATCGGAATCTCGCAGGGCGCACAGCCTATCTGGGGATTTAATTACGGAGCCAGAAAATATGACCGCGTGCGTCAGACATACCGCTACTCTGCAACTGCCTGTACAATTATCGCCACGATTTTTTTCCTTTGCTTCCAGCTTTTCCCTCACCGGATCATCGGTATGTTCGGCGGTGGAAGTGATCTGTATTTCAGATTCGCCGAAAACTATCTGCGGATTTTTATGCTCCTGACATTTGCCAACGGCATTCAGCCAATGTCTGCAGGATTTTTTACTTCTATAGGAAAGGCCACTCTCGGTATCATCATGTCATTAACAAGACAGGTAATCTTCCTTCTGCCACTCGTTGTAATCTTCCCAATGTTTATGGGAATCGACGGAGTGATGTATGCCGGTCCGATTGCCGATACCGCGGCTTTTATACTTGCAGTCGTTTTTGCCAGAAAAGAGCTCGGTAAAATGAAAAACACTTAACAGATATATTCTTCTATCTCTGTTATTCGATTGCCCCGGCGTTCTTTCCATATCATAAGATACAGTTTATAATCCAGGGAGTCACGTGCAATCGTGAAGGGTTCTTCACGTAAAATATCTGCACGGATTCCCTGTTTTTTTAATTCTTCCTGTCGTCGTTCTACTCTTGCAAGCACTTCCCGATAACCTTTTTCTAAAGCCTCTCCCGGAGAACGTCTTTTATACTCTTTCGTTGCATCCTGAAGTTTCTGTGTCAGGCGATCCACAACCGCAGCATGTTTTGTTTTGTGAAGCATGGCTGCGATTCTTTTTGCCCGGAATTTTGTCGGACGTTTCCGATATGTCTCCAGCATTTTTTCAAAATAAACATCTCTGCACTCCACAGCAAGTTTCTTCATATAAATAATGGCTTTTTCTGACGGAATCCAGGGATTTTCCCGTGGCACGATATACTTCTCCGGGACAGCCGGATAACAGCAGTAATTTAACGGAGGAAATTCCACAAGCACTGACAGTTCTTTTTCCTCTTCAGTACAGTACTCTTCTCCAAGATAATCACGCTTGTCCCGCAAAATTGCCAGACGGTATTCCAACTGCCGGAGATACTCATATTTCTTCACCCAGAAATGACCGGTATATGCATATTCATATAGATGAACCTCCAGATCAAGGTCTTCAAAAAACAATGTCAGCACCGTAGCCCCCTGTCTGACGACCAGTACATACCCATCCGCCTGCCGGTTCATCGATGCCTGCAGTTGTCCCTGATATTCACTGTGATATTCCCCCGTCATTCTGGCATTTCGAAAAACAAGAAAGCTTTCTGCTGCATCATTCATCAGATATACAAGTCGGATATCTCTGCCTCGTGTCCCCTCACCTTCTATTTTTGTTTCATCTGGCTGCACATTTTCCGGCAAAATCAGTTCAAACTGATCCTGTTCCAGCAATTGCGCCAGTTTTTTCAATGTTTCCTGTGTCATTTTTCCTGATACCTCTTAACTGATCTGCCATTTCACATGACTTCCGTTTTCATCCTTTGTGACGATCAGCTGATCTTCTATCTCCTGTTTCAGCTCCGATACATGGGAAATGATTCCGATCAGTCTTGATCCTTCCGCCATCTCCTGTAATACACGAACTGCCTGGTTTCTGGAATGTTCATCGAGCGAGCCAAAGCCCTCATCGATAAACATCATATCCAAATTGATGGCCGCTGAGCTCTGCTGGATCTGATCTGCCATGCCAAGCGCAAGGGACAATGCCGCCATAAAGGATTCTCCGCCGGAAAGTGTCCGTACTTCACGCTCTTTTCCTGTCACCGTGGAATACACCATCAGATCAAGACCTCTGTTTTTACCCTCACCGGCTTTTTTGAGATCGTACATCCGAAGTTCAAACTGTCCTGCCGACATTTCCTGAAAACGTCGGTTCGCCGCATATAGGATTCTTTCCAGATAATATCTCTGCACAAAAGTTTCCAGATCCATACGTGAACCACTGACATTTCCGGAGGTCATGCGGTACAGCGTATCTATTCTGGCATGCTCCTTTATGACTTCCTGGCGCTTCTCCATCCGCGCAGATAATGCAGTCAAAATCTCCCGATTGTCTTTGTAATCAGATTTTAACTGGCTATATCTTTTTTCTGCACTCTGATAAGCAGTTTCTGCTGCTTCCTTTTCTGCTTTTATCTTGTCAAGATCCGGTTTCTGCGCTTCGCCAATCGTCTCACTTGCTGCTTTTTTCTGCGCAATCGCTGCTGCTTTCGCTTCTCTGTACGCATTGACTGTATCTGTCAGTTTCTTTTCATCGTCCCTGCTGTTTTCTTTCGCAAGCTGTTTCCACGCTTCCTCAGTCATCTGTTTCTCCTGCATGAAGTCCATATATGCAGCTTTTTTCACTGCAAAATTCTCCTCCTGCGCAGGTATTTCTTTCTGATATTTTGCAATCAATGTCTCTGCATTTTGTTTCGCAGATGATGCTGCATCGAGTGCATCTGCTGCTCTTTTGTAGATTTTTTCTGATGCCTGCTTTGCAGTTTCTGCTTTTTCCAATGTATCAGAAGCATCTTTTTCTGATGCAAACTCACAGGATGTGCGGAAACTGTTTAACTGTGCCGTATCTTCTGTAAGTTTTCTGGCAGCTTCTGTCTGAGTTGCCCGGCAAAGCTCGAGATTTTCTTTCAATATTTTACGCTGTTCATCTGCTCCCTGAAGAAGCTCGCGGATTTTTCGAAGTTTCTCTGCATCTTTTTTCAGTGTTTTCAGTGAAATATCTATAGAGTTTTTCCAGATTTTAAGTGCTTCATTCATTTCGGACAATCCGGCATCTTTCTGAATCTCCGAAATACTCTTTTGCATGCGGTTACGAAGTCTGCCAACCGCCTCCACAAAAGTCTCTTTTCTTGTCTCATACTCTGTCTTTGCCGCATGGGATTCATTGGCCGCCTGCTCCTGTTTTACACGGAAGTTTTCCACATCTTGTGCCATTGTCTGGAGATTTTCGGGTGAGATATCCACATGATCCACCGCTCCTGCGAACGGATGTGGATGATCTGTCGAACCACAGACCGGACAGGGAAATCCCGGTTTCAGATCAGCCGCAAGCATTCCTGCCTGCTCATTCAGAAACATCTGCCGCATATTCTCATAGCTGTCTTTAAGTTTCTGATATTCCTTACTGATTTCTGCATAAATATCCAGTTTTTTCTTTGCTTTTGCAAGGCTTTCTCCTGCCTGCTTCCGGATAACTGCCACCGCGTCCAGCTCCTGACAGAGACTTTCTGCTTCCTGACTTCTGGCTTCCCACTGCGCCTGTATTTTATCTGTTTCCGTCAGCTTTTCGCTCTGTTTTTTCCATTCAGTTTCCTGTTTTTCATGATTTTCAAGCGCTGATTCTGCTTCTGCAAAATCCTTTTCTGCGTTCTCTGCCGCATTCTTATCTGCTGTAATTTCTTTTTCTTTCTGCCCAATCGCATTCAGGATTTCACGAGATTTTCGCACTTTCTCGCTGATTGTACTGTATCTTTCTATTTCCTGATTATACTTTTGGCGCTCCATTTTTTCTGTCATTTCTGCCACTTTCAGCGTTTCCAGAATCTCCGGTATTTTTTCTTCCCATTCTTTCAAAGCCCGGACGCTGTCTGTCCATGTCGTTTCTGCTTCATGATACTGGTTGTATTTTTCTGCAATTTCATAAACCGCACGGATCTGCGCTGCCAGCTCTTTTGCACGGATCATTTCCGGTTCCTGTGCCTCATATCTTCGCAGATCTTCCTGCGCCTTTTCAAGCTGGGCGAACCATTTCAGAAGTTCTTCTGCTTTTGCAAGCTCCTCTCCCTTACCTGTTCGGGCACATTCCGACTCCTGATATGCCCTCTCTGCGTTCTCAAGTTCCTTCTTCATCCAGTCACAGAGTGCTTCTAATCTGTTCATAAAATCAGCAAGTCCTGCCATCTGTCCTTCTTCAATCTGTCTCTTCGACTGCTGCATTTCTTTTTGAAATTCATATGTTTCAGATATACGGATCCGGACAGCTTCCGTCTGACATTGCGTCTTTAAAATCGCAATTTCTTTATCTTTTTCCCGCTTACGATTCCCCAGTTCCGTCACAATATCCTGATACATTTCTGTATTAAAAAGCTTCCGGAAAATGACCTTTTTGTCATCGGATTTCGCACGCAGAAGATCCATAAATTCCCCCTGCGCAATCATCGCAACCTGCATAAACTGACTCTTTGTAAGGCCCACAATTTCCTGCAGTTTACTGTCCGCTTCTTTGGACGGATACTCCATTCCGTCCGGCATGATAAGGCTGACAGAACCTGTTATTTCGCGCTGCCCGCCCTTACCGGCTCCTCTTGTAATTGGCTTTAAATGACGCGGAACGCGACGTACTGTATAGATTTCACTGTCTGCGTTATTACCCTCCGAAAAGGTAAGCTCCACGAAAGGTTCTTTTGCAAAATCGACATACTGACTTTGCAAAACCACACCCTCTTTTTTGTTTGCAGAGGAACTTGCTTCACCATACAGCGCAAACACGATCGCATCAAAAATCGTTGTTTTTCCTGCTCCAGTATCGCCTGTAATAAGGAAAAGATTCTGATTTACTTTTTCAAAATCGATCAGGGTTTCCTCACCATAAGACCCAAATGCCTGCATTTTCAGTTTCAAAGGTTTCATGTTATTTCACCCCCTGAACAGTATGAAGTACATCCTGCAGAATCAACTTTTCTTCGTCATCGATCTCCTTCAGGAAAGAGCAGCACAGTTCGTACGGATCCAGTAATTCTTCTTCCTGAATATTTCTGCTGTAATCTGCTTTGCGCTGATTTTCTCTGCGGATTTCAAGAAGATTCGGAAATGCCAGGCGGATTCTCTCCTGCATATCGATCACATCAAGATCAACTTTATCCGTCAGAATAACTGTCACATAATCCCCACAGGCTTCCCGTAATACTTCTTCCAGTGTCCCTTTTATAACTCTCACCTGATGCAGCGGTGTCAATGGAAGAGGCGTCATTTTTGTGCTTCCTTTTTCTTCCATTTCGACCATGACTACACCTTTTTGCTGCTGTGCCTCGCTTACGGAACAGGCAAGCGGTGTACCACAATAACGGTAAAATTCACTCCCGACTTTCATTGGTTTGTGGATGTGTCCGAGTGCTGCATAATCAAAATTTCCCAGCACATCCGCAGATACCTCATCAATATTTCCGACGGTGCGCATCTCAGAATCCATACGTTCAATGTCTTCTGCCTTTTTACCTATCGGGAGATAAAACTGATGACTGACCAGCACATTTCTCTTGTTCTGATTGATGGTTTCACGATCGATAAGCCGATGCAATGTCTCATTATAAGAAAGATTATTTCCGTTTTTATCCGTACCTGTGATCTGTTTTACCATGGATGGTTTCACAAACGGAAGGAGGTAAAAATTCACCTCTCCGTACGCATCATTCAGTGTTACTTTTTCGATATATTCTGACTCTGTACGCGGCGGCTGTCCCACCATATAGATGTTCTGCCCGGAAAGGACTTTGCGGAAACAGTTGACTCTCGGAGCACTGTCGTGGTTCCCGCTGATCATCATAATAACCGCATCCGGCACTGCTTCGGTGAGTCCGACCAAAAAACGGTCAAAAACCTCCACCGCCTCCGCTGACGGAACTGCCTTATCGTAAATGTCACCCGCAATTACCACCGCATCCGGCCGTTCCCTGCGCGCCAGTTCTGTAATTTCATCCAATATATATTCCTGATCTTCCCGAAGATCCCGGTTCATCAGTTTCAATCCTATATGCAGATCCGATAAATGAAAAATTTTCATAGACAGCTCCTTTTCAGTCAGTCTTTTTGCCTCTGCGTATATCATAACATTTCGATTGTTTGACTGCATCTTTTTCTTTTAAATTTATTATAGTATAATATTGGAAAATAGGATAAAATTTATAAAGGAGTGTGATAGATAGCGTGTCCAATATAAAAGACCAGGTTCTTAATAATGTCGAACAGATTGTGCCTGATCCTGATGAACAGACAGCTATGGATGCCTATAAAAATGGTAATCCTGATTATCAGCCATCTGTTTCTCAGGAAGATTTGCTCAAAGAATTAAACTTAAAGCACAGCCTTTGAATAAAATTTCATTGGTTGTGCTTTAATGCAAACTATTTTTTCTTTCTGATTTGTTTTTTTGCCTCTTTTTCAAGATTATAAACTCCTGTAATATTGTTCTGAGTTTTCCCCTTCATTGCACCACGAAGAGTGGTTGTTGCAATTTCTGCAACAACCACTTTCTCATCTAATTTTCCTTCTGTAAAAATGCATCCTGTACAATAACCTCTTTTACAATATTAGTCATTATTTTAGCTGCAATATCTATTTTTAACTGTAAACTTTTCTTTGTCCTCACAAAATTGTATAATAGAAGCAAGCATTTATTATTTCAGGCGGTTTTATTTATGAAACACAAAAAACTCCCGGTATTTTCAGCCGGAGCAAGGTACAGCACCAACTGCATATTATCTTTTTTATATCTCGCAGGAACGGACAGTCTGCCATGGAGTGATTTCATAAAGGAAAAATGTGCTTATGGACAGAAATATGGAAAGGAGTTGATCTTATGTCGAATATAGAAGCTGTTGGAGGTACACGATCATGAGTGAGTATACCATCCTGCCGCTGATCAATGCATCATTTCAGCCGGGTGAGGCGAAAAGGACGGTAGCCGGTTTTGAAGACAGGGATTTTCAGAAAATTGCACGTGCTGAATATTATTATTTTACCGGGCAGGCGGAGAAATGCAGCCATATAGCAGAACGTTACCTGATGAGCCATAATATAAAGCTTAAGATGTCTTCCTGCCTGTTATATGTATATTCGAATCTGACACTTGGCAGAGCCGTGGCATCCAGAAAAGGGATACGGGAGATTCGGGAATGTCTTGAAAAAGAAATGAAATATTCTTCGTCTGCGGAGGATAAAGCAATTAGTGTATTTGCAGGATATATGTCTTCCGTACTTTTGCATCTTCCGGTAGATGAACTTCCGGATGTGGAATTTTATGCAGCAGCACTGCCTCCTGGAATTAAGATGTTTTCTGCCTATGTGATAGCTCATATGGCGTATTTGAAAGGGGAGTACGGTAGAGCGCTTGGAATTTGTGAGGCAGCATTCATGTTCAGGGACGGCACCTATCCGATTAGTATGATTTATCTGTATTGCATGATGGCAATGTGCCAGATGAATCTGAAACATCAGCAGAAAGCAAAAGACGCATTGATGCTGGCATGGAATATGGCGAAAGAAGACGAATTCCTGGAACCCTTTATTGAACATCATGGTTTGCTGCAGGGACTTCTGGAGTCATGTATCCGTAAGGAAGATTCAAAACTATATAACAAATTATCGGATAAGGTTATCAGTTTTAGCAGAGGATGGATGGCAATCCACAATCCAATGTCAGAGAATTTCGTAACAGATGCATTATCCACGGTGGAATTCTCGATTGCCATGCTGGCAAGCCGTGACTGGAATAACCAGGAAATTGCAGATTATCTGGGATTTTCACCCAATACGGTTAAAACTTATCTGAGCAGGATTTATGTGAAGCTGAATATAAAAAAGAGGGATGAACTGAAAAAGTATATGCTGAAATAGCAAAATATACTTTTTCGAGGTGAAACGGAGATTATATAGAAGCAGTCAACATGATAAAATCTTCATATACAGAAATTACCAACAAAATTCGATGTTTATTGGGAGGAAACTATATGAAAAAAGGATTTTTGAGCGTCCTGCTTACGCTGGGCATGGTGCTAATGATGCTGCCAACAACGGCATATGCTGGGAAGGCCCTTTGCGAAACTTGTGGTAAATGGGTAGGTACAACCAGTACTTATGAATATAAAGATGGTGGATATCATTGGGAACACGTTTCTTGCTCAGAATGTGGTACTAATATATCGAATCCATGCAAGAAACATAATTGGAGTGGAACGGCAACTTGCACAAGCGGACAGACTTGCACAGTTTGCGGTGGGACATCCAATCCCAATCCACTTGGACATGCTTACGAAAGCACCGTGACGACACAACCCACCTGCACTACAGACGGTGTCCGCACTTATGTCTGCAAGAATGACAGCAGCCACACCTACACCGAGACAATTCCTGCTGCAGGTCATAATCTTGAAAAGGTAGAAAAGAAAGATGCCGGCTGCACAAAAGATGGATACGAAGCCTACTGGAAGTGTAACACCTGCAAAAAGCTTTTCTCAGACGCAGCAGGAACCGCGGAAATCAGCAATCCGACAGCGATTAAAGCAACTGGCCATAATCTTGAAAAGGCAGAAAAGAAAGACGCCGGCTGCACAAAAGATGGATACGAAGCCTACTGGAGATGCCAGACCTGCAAAAAGCTTTTCTCAGACGCAGCAGGAACCGTGGAAATCAGCAATCCGACAGCGATTAAAGCAACCGGACATAATCTGAAAAAGGTAGAGAAGAAGGATGCTACTGCTACAGAGGAAGGAAACAGCACATACTGGTTCTGCGATAAATGTAATAAGTATTTTAGTGATGCAAAAGCAGAAACTGAAATAAAAAAGGAAGACACAGTGCTTGCAAAACTTTCTACAGTAAACAAAAAGGAAACAGAGGCATCTTCAGCAAAGACAGCTAACGCAACAAAGGTGACCAGTACAACGGATAAAACGACAAAGTCCTCTCCAAAAACTGGTGACAGTACAGATGTGCAGTTATATATGATTCTTATGCTCGTTTCAATAGGTGCTGCTGCAGGAGCTGGCGCTAAGAGAAAGCTTAAGACCCAGCGGTAATGACTTTAAAGCATTAAATTTAAAATAACTTCTATATAACGAAGGGGACTGCCTCGACAGTCCCCCTGTTTTTGTTTTATTTTCTTTTCTTCAAAATCCTTGTCTGAAGCGGCGCCATGACTTCGCTTTCAGTTCCGTAGAGCAGTTCATATTCTGCCGGAACAGCAACGGTCTGTGGCTTACGCGCGTAGTTCTGGATAAAGAGATATTCTGTGTCATCACTTTCTCTGACTGTTACTGAAACACCTTCCGGAATGAATTCGACCGGGGATTTCAGTCCGGCTTCTGCTGCTACTTTGCCATAGAAATCCTGATAGAATCCAAGTTCCATATCAGCGCATACATAGTATACATGGCCTTTGCCGAATGCTTTGTGTGTCAGTACCGGATATCCCTGATAGAAGTCTTCTCCGTAGCGCATCAACACTTCCGCATCGGAAACCTCGACCAGTTCACAGAGGTTTTTGCAGGTATATACGTTGCTGATTCCAAGGTGACTTCCCGCCTCTGGAATCGCATGGTTTTCTTCCCAGTCATACAGCGCATCGATTTCTGTGCTGCGGATTCCGGCTGCATCCATCAGGCCATACGGAGTTCCGCCGAGGAAACATCTGTCAGTACCGTCAACCAGCCCTGACCAGTAGGAAAGTACCAGCGTTCCGCCGTTTTCTACATAGGCACGGAGTTTTTCTTCGTAGCCGTCCCTGAACATATATGCCATCGGAGCTGCCAGAACTTTGTAGTCTGCAAGGTCATGTTCCATCGCGATAATATCTACATTCAATCCCTGTTCTCTCAGCGCGCGGTAGTTCTTCTGCACATTTTCACGATAATGCATATCTTCATTTCGCGGTCCCTGTACATCTGCGATTGCCCAGTCATTTTCACGGTCATAGAGTACCGCTGCCTGAGACTTCATGTTAGTTCCAACCGTCTCCTGAATCTGTTCCAGAACTTCTCCAACCTCTGTCACTTCGCGGAAAACACGGGTATCATCTTTGCCGTAATGATCGATCACTGCACCGTGGAACTTTTCGGAAGCCCCCTGACTCTGGCGGAGCTGGAAGTACAGAACACTGTCAGAACCGTGAGCAACTGCCTGCAGCGATCCTGCCAGAAGCATTCCCGGTTTCTTAAGTTTATTGATCGGTTTCCAGTTGGTTGCAGACGGACAGGATTCCATCAGAAGGAACGGTGCTTTCTTGATACTGCGCATCAGGTCATGCTGCATTGCCACATCAACAGCTGTAACATATTCTTCTTTTTTGTGCCATCCCGGATAGTTATCCCAGGAGACAATATCGAGAACATCTTTGAATTTCTTATAATCCAGGCCGTCATAATCATACATCAGGTTTGCCGTTACAGGCAGTTCTGAACCGCCCTCACGGATTGCATCTACTTCATTTTTGATAAAGTCAATCGTCTGGTCTGTCACAAAACGTTTCCAGTCAAGTTTCAGAGCATGAAGTTCATTTTCACCTTTTGTGGACGGACTTTCAATCTGATCAAAACTGTTGTAGATATGACTCCAGAATGTGGTACACCAGCGTTTGTTGAGGTTTTCAATCGTACCATATTTCTCTTTCAGCCACTCTCTGAACTTCGCCTGACACAGTGGGCAGTGGCATTCACCGCCAAATTCATTGGAAATATGCCACAGCATAACTGCCGGATGTTTGCCGAATCTTTCAGCTAACTTCTTATCGATCGCATGGACCTTTTCTCTGTATACCGGAGAGGTGAAGCAGTGGTTATGTCTGCCGCCGAAGAATCTTCTTGTTCTGTCCGGGTCCATACGAAGGACTTCTTCGTATTTGTCTGCCATCCATTTCGGTCTTGCTCCTGACGGAGTTGCAAGAATGGTATGAATCCCCTCTTTATAGAGATTATTGATGATCTCTTCCAACCAGTCGAAGTTATATTTTCCTTCTTCAGGTTCAAGAACAGCCCAGGAAAAGATCCCTACTGATACAGTGTTAATATGAGCTTTTTTGAAATATTCGATGTCTTTCTGAAGAATATCCGGGCGGTCAAGCCACTGCTCCGGGTTATAATCTCCACCGTGAAGATAACGTCCGTATTTAATCTGTTTAGCCATTTTTTCTCCTCTTAAAGTCCTTTAAATACAAAGGAAAATTCCATTTTTTTGTCGGTCTTCAGCAAATATTCTTCATGTGTACGAGCGCCCCAGCTGTCATCACCGCCGACACCCATCTGATCTTTTGCTACACGTACAACCGTATAATGAACTTCCGGAAGCTCATATGGATGCATTGCATTTTCCATCTCATGTGGAGTATATGGAAGTGCGGAAAACATCATCGGTCCGTTGTTTTCATCCATCTCAAAGAGCATTCCTCTGCCTTTGCGGTCAATTACTTTTGCCCAGCGGACTTCTTCTTTTGCTCCACATTCCTGTGGAACCATATATCTTGCCATGTTATCTGCAACTTTGTTTGCATAGATACCGAGTTTTGCACCTTTTTTACGGTCAGAATAGGTTTCTGTCTCACCAAGTCCATACCATTCTACACGGTCGTAATCTGCATTAAATTTGAAGATTACACCAAATTCCGGCATATCTCCGAGTTCTTTAACTGGCTCATAAGTAAGCGTTGTTTTTACTCTTCCATCTCCGAACACTTCGTAGGAAAGTTTGCATTTACTGGTCGGTGTAGTCGGCATAAGGTATGTATAAGTTACTTTTACAGTCTTCTCATTCACTTCTACTTCCGGTACATTTCCCGGGCCATACGGTCCCTTGCGGAAGTCTTTATGGCTTAAGTACATGCTGGCAAGTTTCCACTGTCCATAGCGCATTCCCATAAGATTTCCACAGTCGTTGTCAGTTGGTGCACGCCAGAAGTTTGGTTTCGGAATCGCCTCGATCATCTCTTTTCCGGCATATTTATAAGATGTCAGTCCACCGTTTAATACGGAGAAAAGCACTTCAAAATGGGCACCTCTGACACCGATATTGTGTGTGCTGCGAATCACTTCCACCCCTTCAGAGCATGCCTTTTTCGGTACTTCTACCTTGTATACATACTGTCCGAAAGCAACTTCATGTCCTGCTTCTGCCCATACTTTATCCTCTTTCAGATGGAATGAAACGGTTACTGCATATTCGCCTGCTTTCTCTTCTTTTGTAAGTGGAAGCGCATAAGTTTCTTCACTTAACGGAGCAACAGCTGTCGCAAGAGAAGCCTTGCGAATCACTTTACCATCCTTCGCAACCGTAACCTTGCAGTCAAAAATATCTGTATTCACAAACAAGTTCTTGTTGATGACTTTTACGCTGTCTGCGCTGACTTCTGCAGAGATATTCTGGTAGTTAAATTTCACTTCCTGCATCTTCGGAGAAGCATCTCTGTTTCCACCATATGCAATACCATTTCCGCTGAAATTATAGTCTGTCGGACGTTCTCCGAAGTCACCGCCGTATGCCTGGAATTCTTTTCCGTAACGGTCTTTTTTGTAGATAGACTGGTCAATATAGTCCCAGATAAATCCTCCCTGATACTTCGGCTCTGTATCTGTCAGATCTGTATATTTGTGCATTGCACCGCAGGAATTTCCCATTGCATGTGTATATTCACAGCAAACAAACGGTTTGGAATCGTCCTTTGCAAGGAACTCTTTGATTGCTTCTACAGACGGATACATCTGGCTTTCCATGTCACTGGTGTCATTGTATCTGCGATCATGGCAGACTCCTTCATAGTGAACCAGACGGGTCGGGTCTGCCTTATGGAAGAACTGTGACATTTCAAAGATATCCTTTCCTCCGAAGGACTCATTTCCACAGGACCAGATCAGGATTGCCGCATGATTCTTGTCTCTCTGATACATGGAGTTTGCACGGTCAAGCATCATATCCAGCCATTCTGGTTTATCGTGCGGCACAACGTAAGTGTAGTCTTTTGTAAACTCTGCTGTATCCCAGGAACCGTGAGATTCCAGATTTGTCTCATCGATCATATAGATTCCGTACTCATCGCAGAGTTCATAGATCAAAGAGGCATCCGGATAATGACAGGTACGGATCGCATTGATATTGTTCTGTTTCATGATCTTAAGATCTTTGCGAAGCTCTTCTTCGGACACATGTCTTCCGCTTACTGAGCTGAATTCATGACGGTTGACGCCCTTGAATACGATACGTTTTCCGTTCAGTGTCATAATGCCGTCTTTCATCTCGAATCGTCTGAAGCCAACTTTCTGTGGAATCACTTCCTGAAGTTCACCGGACTCGTTATATATCTCCATTGTCAGATCATAAAGCTGTGGATCTTCTGCACTCCAGAGTACCGGATTTTCTACTTTCCATGCGTAGATTTCTTCGCCATCCAGTGCTTTTTTGTCTTCAATTACAGTCTCTCCATCTTTAGAAAGTGTAATTTTTACTTCACCTTTACCCCATGTATTTGTTCTGATCTCAAGTGCTGCTGCACTTAAAGTTTCATCCGGAATTGCACGGATCTGAAGGTCATAAACATGGACTTCCGGTACTGTATAAAGATAAACATCTCTGTAGATTCCGGAGAAACGGAAGAAGTCCTGATCTTCGCACCAGCTGCTTGCTGTCCATTTGAATACCTGTGCTGCAAGTTTGTTTTCACCTTCTTTTACATACTCGGTCAGTTCAAATTCTGACGGTGTAAAAGAGTCCTCACTGTATCCGACAAAATGTCCGTTGAGCCATAATGCAATGCCGCTCTCTGCTCCCTGGAAGGAGATAAAAAGACGTTTTCCCTGCATTTCCTCCGGCACTTCAAAGTATTTTACATAGCTTGCAACCGGATTAAAATGCTCCGGAATCTCGCCCGGATGAATATCCTCATGGCCTTCCCACGGATACTGTACATTGGCATACTGCGGTGCATCATATCCTTCCATCTGGATATGAGCCGGTACACGGATATCATCCCAGTCTTTACAGCAATATTCTTCTTTTTCGAATCCTGGAACAGCACTTCCATAGTTACGGGCATAATGGAATTTCCAGATTCCGTTGAGATCATAACGGAAGGAAGTTTCTTTTTCCTGTGCTTCCTCCCCATCTCTGTAATATGTATGGTCAGAATGTGCGTCCATTCTTCCGTCTTTGAAATACTGCGGATCTTTTACTAAAGAATAATCAAAAGTTTTCATTCTTATCCTCCTGTTGTTAGATTTTGCCAAAAAAGGATGCTGCATAATCTGTACGGGACATATTATGCAATATACCCACTGGACCACACAGCATCCTTATTTTAAATTTCGTTAATGTCTTACCATGCAAGCATGAACGACATTTTGACCTTTGAACCCTGGTGTTGCACTTTACTTAACTGCACCTGTGATACCTTCAGCAAACTGTTTCTGCAGTACGAAAAATACAACCATTGTCGGGATAGAACAGAATAATACGCCGCACATCAGCATACCATAATCTGTTACATAACCAGTGATCAGGTTGGCGATCAACATTGGCATTGTCATCGCTTTGTTATCAGTCATAATTACCTTCGGCCACAGGTAAGAGTTCCATGCATTCATAAAGGTAATAACTGCTGCAGCTGCATATGTAGATTTCATAGTAGGAAGGAACATCTGGAAGAAGATTCTTACTTCACTCAGTCCATCAATACGAGCTGCTTCGATAATATCTACAGGGAAAGATCTTGCGTTCTGACGGAACATCATGATCATAAACGGTGTAGAAATGATTGGAAGGATAAAACCAACTGCTGTATTCAGAAGTCCTGCTTTAGAGAACATCTTGAATAACGGAACCATAGTTGCAACCTGCGGAACCATCATAGCAAGAAGCAGAATAGAAAACAGTCTGTCTTTTCCTTTGTCATGGTATACTTCAAATCCATATCCTGCGATAGAACAGATCAGCAGACAGATCACTGTAGTGAGGATCGCATAGAAGAAAGAGTTTCCAAGTGCTCTCCAAAGTGGCTGCTGTGCTGTCAGATTATTGAAGTTTTCCACAAAATGACTTCCCGGAATAATTCGTCCACGGGATACATCTGTTGATGTATTAGTTGCGGCTGAGATCATCCAGTATAACGGAAATACCGAAATAAATGACACGATGATCAGAAAAATATATGTAGGAATCAATCTTCTCTGAATGGCTGATTTGTTTTTCTTAGTCACGTGTATCACCTACTTTCAAGTTGATAAATGCAAGTACAGCTACCATGATAAATATGATAAATGACATTGCTGATGCATATCCAAAGTTCGGTACGTTAATAAAGCATGTGTTGTAAATATAGTGGGACATTGTGATTGTGGAGTTTGCCGGTCCACCTTTTGTCAGGTTGACAGACTCATCGAACAACTGCAGTGTACCATTGATTGACATGATGAAAGTCATGATAATTGTCGGTTTCAGAAGCGGAACAGTGATCTTCCAGAATGTCTTCCAGCCGTTGGCACCGTCGATCTTTGCTGCCTCATATACGGAATATTCAATATTCTGAAGACCTGCCAGATAGAATACCATGTTGTATCCTGTCCATCTCCAGATCAGCGCCAGGATGATTACGATCTTTGCACTGGTTGAATTACCGAGGAAGTTATAGCCGGTTGATAAGATTCCAAGTTTGATCAGAATACTGTTGATAAGACCGTCTGTAGCAAACATGGAACGGAAAATCAGTGAGTAGGAAACCAGAGATGTTGCACATGGAAGGAATACACATGTACGGAAAAATCCTCTGAATTTCAGGTCTTTGTTGTTCAGAAGCTGTGCCAGAAGAATCGCAAGCACAAGCATGATCGGCACCTGAATGATCAGGTAAAGGAAAGTATTTGCAATAGACTGCTGAAATACTTTATCTGCCATAATACGTTTGTAGTTACTGAAAATTGGCTCTGCAAATCTCATATTTGCGCCAGCGCCCGTCTGTAAAGAAATGATGAACGCACGAATCATCGGATAAAAGCTCATAACTGCGATCATGATAGACGCAGGTGCAAGGAATAACCAGCCTGCAGCTCTCTGTTTCGCAACCAGAGTCATGCCTTTTTTCTTGGAATTCACAGGAACTCCCCCTTTCAAAACTTCAACGTAAGACAGGGGACTGCAAGCAGTCCCCCGCGCTCACTTTACTTACTACTTAATTCGATTTCACTTAAATATTCAGGACCAGATTACTCTGTCATCTTGAATGCAAGTGTATCCTGTGCTTCCTGAAGAGCATCTTCTACAGATGTACCATTTACGATATTAACAACTGCTGTGTTGACACATTCTCTTGCTTCATAGTGATATGGTGTCTTTGTGAACTCCGGAATATGTGAGGAGTATTCTACAATTGTTGAGAAGATTGACTGTCCATTGAAGAATTCGTTTGGCTCATTGTAAACTTCAGATTCACCAGCCGGCAGATAGCAGGAGATTGCACCTGATGCCGGAAGGATTGCATCATAGAAGTCTGTGCTGGAACCAAATGTGCTTGCAAGGAAGTCTTCTGCAAGTTCTACATTTTTGCAGTTGGATGTAATGTACCAGGAAGATCCACCGTTGTTAGCATAGTTTGTAGCTGTGTCAACGTCATCAACCTTAGGCATTGTTGTGATTTCCCAGAGACCTTTCTGATCTTCTGTAGCCATCAGAGTAGCTGTGATCCAGTTACCATTTACGATACCGGCTGCCTCACCGCTTGTGATTGTTGCGATGTATTCATCCCAGTTGTTTACAAGTTTAACAACATCATTTTTAACGAGGTCTACATAAAGGTTGATGCATTTTTCTGCAACATCATTTCCAACGATGTAAGCTTCGCCGTCTTCATTTACGAAGTTAGCTCCACAGGACTGCATCATCATCATCAGAGTGTCGCCGCCTGTAGCTTCGCTTGTAAGGAGGTATTTACCGGTCTTTTCATGAACATCTTTACCGATTTCCATAAATTTGGACCATGTGATATCTGTCAGATCATCCAGTGTATATCCTGCTTCGTCAAGGATATCTGTACGGTAGCATGCGATAACAGCACCATTATCAAACGGAACACCATAATGTGTATCATCTACCATAGAGTAGGACTGTTTCAGTTTTCCGAAATCATCCCAGTTGATATCCATATCTTTCAGATCTGTGAAAGCATCCGGGTAGCTCTTCAGATATTTCTGATAGCTGTTGTCCTGCATCAGAACGATGTCCGGAAGTGTGCTGTAGTCACCAGCGTTAGCTGCTGTTGTAAGTTTTGTCTGGCAGTCATCAGAAGATGTTTCGATAATATCTACTGAGAATCCTTCGTGATCTTTTGCGTACTGCTCACCAGCCATCTGCATAGATTTGATATTGAAGTTCTGGTCCCATGCCCATACGGTTAATGTATTGTCATCTCCGGAATCAGCGGAAACAACTGTAGCTGTTCCTGCAAAAGACGCTGCCATAACGCCTGTCAGTAATACTGCAAGTAATTTTTTCTTCATGAATGTGTCCTCCTTTTATTAAGCGTATTCTCTTTTCCGAATTGCTTATGAACCAATTATAGCATCTCGTTTTTTGATATAGTTTGCATAACCGCACATATAATGTGCATTTTCAACCATTTTATCTATTTTGCACTATGAACAGCCTTTAGTTTTGTATTTTTTGTTTGTTTTTCGTATTTTGTCGTTTTTCTTCATATTATTTTGATGAAAAAAGCCCTCTCTTTTCGACATTCTGTACACTTTCCTTGTCAGCAAGAGAGGGCTTTGTTCTTATTTCATAAATTTTTCATTCATTTTTTGTACACATTTCACATAATTTCAAAGGAATTATGCAAAATAGACCTTTTCAGGATGTTGTGTTTTCATCGTATGAAGCATATCTTCTGTAAGATCCAGAAGCAGTTTAATCTTGCGTCCATCTTCTTTGATGATCATTGTATAGTATGGAATATTGTCATCATAAGAAGTATAGTCAAATTTTTTCAACTGTTCCGTGCCGCCGTTTTTCTTGTACTTCGCAACACTTTCGTGCCAGTGCGGTGCAGTTACTTCCATGTTTTTTAATTCCAGTACATGCGCAGTCTTGCGGTATTTTTTACCATAGATCACGTCGATGCTGAGTGTATCATTTTCCAGGGTGTACTCATAATCCTTCTGGCTGAAAATATCAAACACAAAATAAAGCGCAGCAAGAAGAAATCCTGCCAGCATAAAGGACTGGGATATTGCGATTCCCATGATCACAAATATCACCGCAAACAAAATCATTACTTTCCGGAGAACTCCGGACATGCTTTTTTTCTTTCGGGAGACCTGCTCCACAATCTTATAGTCATACATATAAATGGTTCCTTTCTCTTTTTTACCATCCTTTTTCTGAATGAATGTCAAATCGCAGAAGCTGCTGTTCATAGCTTTCCGGACGTTTCCGCCATTCGAGAGGAGTGACTCCCATCAGCTGTTTAAAGTTTCTGTTAAATGTCGAATTTGTCGTAAACCCACATTTGTGAGCAACATCCGCCACCGGCGCATCTGTTTTCTGCAGAAGATCACAGGCAGTCTGGATTCGCACGGTATTGATATATTCCAGCGGGCTTACTTTCATATAAGAGGTAAAAAGCCGTCGAAAATGTGTCTCACTGATGTGGCAGCTTTTTGCGAGATTTTCGATCTTGATATCTTCCATGTAGTGATCGGATATGTAATCGAGAGATCTGGAGATCATGTTCGTGATCTTTCCCTTTTCTTCCGGAACTCTCTCTTCTGCTTCATTTCGATTCATTCTGGCAATTTCCGCCAGAAGTGACGCAAGGATTCCTTTTGCTTCCTCAAGATAAAATTCCTCGCCATTTCGCATAATATCCATGATCTTGAAGATCTTGGCTGCTACAGAAGTATTGTCTGCTTCTTTTAGAAACAGTGGTTTGGAATAAATACGCTGGATCATTTTTTCTGCTTTTACAGGATTGTCCAGAAATTTCCGAAGAAATCCCTCTACATCGATAAACAGATACTCCCACTGGCTAAGATCTCCCGGATCACTGTTCGTAGTATGAGGATAATTCGGTGGAAGGACCGTAAACTCTCTTCCATGAAAACGCACCATATCCTCTCCCAGAATCAGATGCCCCTCTCCCTCATAGCAAAAGCCGATCTCAAGATAATTATGAAAATGAAGATAATCCACACCTTTGCCATAATTCTGCCGCCACTTCTGCCCCAGCAATGCCAGGATCGGGCTCCCCGCCGGCATCTGGTAGTAACGGAACTCCATCTTGGGTTTTTTTCTCTTTTTCGCCATTGTATCCCTCCGTTTCTCAGAGATATTGTATTATTGTACAACAAAAAAAGGGTAAAAAAAAGACCTCTCTGCCATAACTGGCATTGAGATCTTTTTCTTTTCCAGTCTTCTGACCGGTTTTATATCGCTCCCAGAATTTCTCTTGCATTGTTGATCCGTTCTTCGGATGGTGGTCTGACACCTTCCAGCGGATAAGGAATTCCGAGCTGTTCCCACTTAAATACACCGAGTGTATGGTACGGAAGCACTTCGACTCTCTCCACTGTTTTTAAAGTATGGATAAAATCTGCAAGCCTGTGGAGATACTCATCTTTATCGCTGCCTCCCGGAACCAGTACGTGACGGATCCACATCGGTTTTCCCATATCTGACAATTTCCGTGCCATTGCCAGGATATTCTTATTGGACTGTCCTGTAAGCTTGATATGTTCTTCTTCGTCGATCTGTTTGATGTCGAGAAGGACAAGATCAGTATACTTCATAAGCTCCAGCCATTTGGAATAAAAAGGTTCTTTTTCTGTATAAGGATTGGCACTGGTATCAAGAGTCGTGTGGACTCCTTCAGCCTTTGCCAGACGGAAAAATTCGATCAGGAAATCAATCTGGAGAAGAGGTTCTCCTCCACTCACAGTGATTCCGCCTTTGTTACCCCAGTAATTCTTATAGCGAAGAGCCTGTTTCAGAAGCTGAGAAGGGGTGTACTGCTGCCCCTCTCCCATTTTCCAGGTGTCCGGATTATGGCAGAACTGGCAGCGCATCGCACATCCACTCAGGAATATCACATATCTGACGCCCGGTCCGTCTACTGAACCAAAGCTTTCGAGAGAATGGACATATCCTTTGATTTCTTCACTCATTATTACATTCTGTCGTGGCAGGTTCTGGCGATAACATCCAGCTGCTGCTCTCTTGTAAGGTCGATGAATTTAACTGCATATCCGGATACACGGATTGTGAAGTTTGCGTACTCTTCTTTTTCCGGATGTTCCATTGCATCGATCAGTTTTTCTTTACCAAATACATTAACGTTGAGGTGATGAGCACCCTGGTCAAAGTATCCGTCAAGTACATGAACAAGGTTCTCTGTACGTTCTTCTTCTGTATGTCCCAGAGCATCCGGGTTGATGGTCTGAGTATTGGAGATTCCGTCAAGGGCATCTTCATAGTCCAGTTTTGCAACAGAGTTGAGGGAAGCAAGAAGTCCGTTCTGCTCTGCGCCGTAGGACGGGTTAGCTCCAGGTGCCAGCGGCTCGCCTGCTTTTCTTCCATCCGGAAGGGATCCTGTAGCTTTACCATAAACAACGTTGGATGTGATGGTAAGGATAGAAGTAGTAGGTTTGGAATCACGATAGGTATGGATGTGTTTCAGTTTCTCAAGGAATGTAGAAAGCAGTGTTGTTGCGATCTCATCTGCTCTGTCATCATCGTTACCATAGCGTGGGAAGTCACCCTCTACCTGGAAGTCTGTTGTAATTCCGTCTTCGTCACGGATAGCTTTAACTTTTGCATATTTGATAGCGGACAGGGAGTCTACTACGTGAGAGAATCCAGCGATACCAGTTGCGAAAGAACGGTCAACTTTTGTATCGATCAGAGCCATCTCTGCTGCTTCATAGTAGTATTTGTCATGCATGTAGTGGATCATGTTCAGAGTTCCAACGTACAGATGAGCCAGCCAGTCCATCATAACGTCGTATTTCTTCATAACCTCATCATAGTCCAGATACTCGCTGGTGATCGGCTGATATTCCGGAGCAACCTGCTGTTTTGTCTTCTCGTCTTTACCGCCGTTGATAGCGTACAGAAGGCATTTTGCAAGGTTTGCACGAGCGCCGAAGAACTGGATCTCCTTACCGGTCTCGGTAGCAGATACACAGCAGCAGATGGAGTAATCATCGCCCCATACCGGACGCATTACATCATCGTTCTCATACTGGATAGAGCTTGTCTGTACAGAAATATGAGCTGCATATTTCTTGAAAGCTTCCGGAAGATTCTCAGAGTACAGAACAGTAAGGTTCGGCTCTGGGGACGGTCCCATGTTTTCCAGTGTGTGCAGGAAACGGAAATCGTTCTTTGTAACGATAGAACGTCCATCAATACCCATACCAGCAACTTCCAGAGTAGCCCATACCGGGTCACCGGAGAACAGCTGATTGTAGGACGGGATTCTTGCGAATTTAACCATACGGAATTTCATTACCAGATGGTCGATCAGCTCCTGAGCCTCTTTCTCGGTCAGGATTCCTTTTTCGATATCTCTTTCGATGTAGATGTCAAGGAAAGTAGATACACGGCCAACGCTCATTGCAGCACCGTTCTGAGTTTTGATAGCTGCAAGGTATCCGAAGTACAGCCACTGAACAGCTTCTCTTGCGTTCTTAGCCGGCTCGGAAATGTCATAGCCATAGGACTGTGCCATAACTTTCATATCCTGCAGTGCTCTGACCTGGTCAGCGATCTCTTCTCTTAACTGGAAGTCACCACGACGCATTCCCTGACGGTTTGTTGCAGCGAAATCTGCTTTTTTGCGCTCGATCAGGTAATCAATACCGTACAGAGCAACACGACGATAGTCGCCTACGATACGGCCACGGCCATAGGTATCCGGCAGACCGGTCAGGATTTTATTATGACGGGCTTTCAGCATCTCTGGTGTGTAGATGTCGAATACACCCTGGTTATGTGTTTTGTGATATTTAGTGAAAATTTCATGAAGCTTCTCGCTTGGTTTGTAGCCGTAAGTCTCGCAGGACTGCTCAGCCATTTTAATTCCACCATACGGCATAAATGCACGTTTCAGCGGTTTGTCTGTCTGAAGACCAACTACCTGCTCCAGATCTTTCATGCTGTCATCGATATATGCTGCGCCGTAAGCTGTGATTCCGCTTACAACGTCTGTCTCCATATCCAGAACGCCGCCTTTTGCACGCTCTTCTTTCTGGAGTTCCTGTAATTTGCCCCACAGACGGTCTGTAGCCTCTGTCGGTCCTTCCAGGAATTTCTCATCTCCATCGTATGGGGTATAGTTGTTCTGAATAAAGTCACGTACGTCGATGCCTTCTTTCCAGAGTCTTCCGGTAAAGCCATCCCACTGTTCAAATTCTCTCATTTGATTTGTTCCTTTCTGGTGTTATTTTGTTTCGTCACGCTCCGGCATCTTCTTTGCACCGGGCATGAACACCTCCGCATGCATAATATAACAAATCTCTGCTTTCCGCGCAAGATATGCACTTGAAAAAATACAAGGAAAAACCACAAAATCTTGTATTTTTATAAGAACAAAATCTACATGTGGCGCTTTTCTTTTATGCCCCGTATCCGATTTCATATATCTGCTCTGCAAAGTCACAAATAACATATGTTCCATCGGAAAATTCACTCTTCTGTACGCTTCCGTCCGCCGTCATACACTCGTGGCGTACCAGTTCCAGGAGTGCCGTTTTTTCATGCAGCTCCGTTACAACGCGGCATCTTTCTGTCATCTCTTCCAGACTGATTTTCTCCCCGTCAAATGCACCATCTGTATTCGGATATGCGCCGTCCCGTACAAGATACGGTGCACCGCCTGCAAGAAGCGCATACAGCATATAGTCCTCGTCTTTTGAAACACGGTCCATCATCCACGGCTCGATTACGCAGTCATGATACACAAGATTAAAGAGCGGCACCGGGATTCCTTTTTTCGGTGTCTCTGACGGGCGCAGCATAAAGTCATACGGCGCATAATGGCAGAATACCAGATACGGAACGGCCCAGTCGCTGACCTCCTCGGAGCTTGAGAGAATCCCCTGTGAGAGCAGCCAGGAGAAGCAGTTTCCGCGGTACGTATAGCAGTCTCTTCTCGTCATCACATGCTCCGGGTTTGCGCACTCGTCGCCCTCGTTGCACGTAAACACATCGAGGTATGCACCGTCAAGCCGGATTCCGTTTTTCTTCAGCTCGGCAAAATTCCGTTTCACATAGAACGGTGCCTGCGTTGCACAGAGATAGCTCTGCGGTCCGCCCGCCCAGTAACTGTGTCCCGGTATCGTTCCGTCCGGAAGGCGGCAGGCATAATTTTCATCGTAGCTCGGCGCTGCGTGGTAATAATCGCGGTACTGGTCGTGAATACCGAATTTGTAGCCGAAATCATGCATCGTATCGACAAGCGATTTCATGCCTTCCCATCCGCCGGCCGCTTGGCATGCCGGTGTGTAGTCCGGATGCTGGTTGTCATACCCCGGTTCTGCCCAGCCGTCCAGATGAAGATAGACTTTCTCTACGCCGAGATCATGAATTTCGCGGATCTGCTGCTCGCGCACGGAAAACGGCACTACGCGGTTATTTTTCTCCGGATTCTTCGGATCGAAAAAGCCGGACTCCGGCTGCACAACCGTCTTGATTCCCGTATGAACAAAACACGTTCCCACAAGATCGTGAATGGACGGATTCTGTACTGCCTTTTCTTTCAAAGTGCGCAGATGGCCCTGTTCCCGTATATACTGGCGGTACGTTTTGCAGAGGTCGTTATAATCGCAGTCATTTAAAAACGTATAACGGAATACGCGGCGGTAATTCATTGTTCCAAGGCTCGGCTCCAGCCATGCCCCCACGCTGGTATATGGGCCGCCTGCCGGGTGCTCTGCCTGATAACCGGCGTTCCACGGTGTTGTACAGATCGCTGTATAGCCGCATCTTTCCTTCACCTGGCCGAACCACGGCATATAGCCGCCGGAGGTCTCAAATCTGCCGTCAAACGAAAGCTTTCCAAGTTCCGTCTTCCAGGTATTCGGAATCAGAAGTCCCTGTCCCTCGGTAAGGAGTGTATACCAGTCATCGCGCCCGTTTGTAAACTCCATTGCCGTCGGCCACAGCACCTTTACCGGATGCAGTCCCTCCTCGCAGAGCGGAATCCACTCCATCCAGAGTGTTTCATCCACAGCTTCGATCCAGATAATCGTCTCGAAGGCATACGGTGTTCCCGCAAATCCCGCATAACGGCTCCGGATGCCGCATCCGACGCCGAAGGAATAGACCTCATGGGAAATCTCCTCTGCATCCAGGAAACGGTATGTTCCCTCTGCAAAAATCAGTTCCGGTGTCTTTTTCGGATCCGTATTCCAGACAACGCCGTCTTTTTCGATCCTAAGTCCCAGCGTCTCTTCATCGAGCATCACAGCAAGCGATCCGCTTTCTATTTTTTTCATCGTGTGATATTCCCCTTTTTCTTTATCATATGCGTTCCAAACACCAGAAAGGCGCAGAGAACCCGTCCGCCTTTCTCTGCACGGTTCCGGATTTTCTGCGCCTTTTTCCACCTAACTTACATAATCTCTTCTTTTTCTACGACTTTACCGTCTCTCCAGATTCTCTCCAGATCGTAGAACAGGCGGTTCTCCTCATCAAAGATGTGGATGACAACATCGCCGTAATCCATCAGAATCCAGTTTGCAGTCTGATAGCCTTCGATCTGTTTTGGATGTACGCCGGCCTTTCCGAGTACCTCCTCCACGTTGTCTGCCATCGCCTGTACCTGGTTGCGGTTGCTTCCGCTGGCGATCATGAAATAATCTGCCAGAGTAGAAACATGGGTAATGTCCAGAATGCGGACATCCATTGCTTTTTTATCTTCCAGTGCTTCCAGTGCAAGTTTTGCAGTCTGTTTTGCTTCGCTCATTTACGCTTCCTCCTTTGCCGTCCGTTCCCGGTGCAGTGCTTCATAGAACTGATATGCCTGCTCCGTCATCGGATCCATCGTCTTCGGGTTTTCCGACAGATACGCCATACTGTCTTTTAAAATTTCATACATGCATTCGTCGATATCGGTGAATGCCAGCTTCCGAAGGCGGGTAAGGTGCGGTGCCTTGTTTCGTGCCGGTTCGATATAATCTGCAATATAGATGATCTTCTCCAGCAATGTCATATCTTCTTTTCCTGTCGTATGCCAGGTGATGGCACTTAAGATCTCCGGATCTTCCACCTTATACTTGTCCTTCGCCAGAAATGCACCGAGCTTGGCATGGATCAAAAACGGATTGTTCCGCTCAAACTCAGTGATTTCAATCTTATTTTTCTCACACATGGTGATTTTTTTCTTATTCGGAATGCATTTTGCACAGTCGTGAAGCAGTCCCGCGACACGGGCTTTTTCGAGATCCTCGCCCCATACCATCGCCATGGATGCTGCGGTAAACATCACACCGAGCGTGTGATGATAGCGGTCTTCATCGACTTCCTTCTGGAGTTTTTTGTCCAGTTTCCATAAATCGTACTGTTCCATCCTGCTCTTCCTCTAATCCTGATAGATTTTCTGCTCCTGAATGTAGGAAATCACAGAATCCGGCAGATAGTATTTCACGGATTTTCCTTCCCGGATCCATTCCCGCAGTTCGTGGGAAGAAACATCCAGATTCGGTGTGTCGAGTTTCAGAAAGGTACCGTGAAGTTTTTTTGCATTTCGTTCCATACAGGCCAGAAGCTCTTTCTCTTTTGCCCGATCCCTGGTCGCTACAAGGATCTTTGCCGCGGCGCAGATCCGCTCTGGATTTTTCCACTCATCAAAATAGAACAGGGAATCCGCTCCAATGATAAAGTAAAACTCCGTGCCCGGATGTTCCTTCCGCATCGCCTCAAGCGTCCGATAACTGTAGGTATAGCCCTCATCTTGCATCTCTTTGGTGCAGAGCACAAAATGCGGATTGGATGCGATGGCACGGCGCACCATCTCGACACGCTGTGCATCCTTTGCCCGTCCCGCCCGGTTCCGCTTATGTGGCGGATTTCCGGCCGGAAGGAACCAGACTTCATCAAGCCCGAACTGCTCGTACGCCGCCTCGCCAAGGATCAGATGACCGATATGAATGGGATCGAATGTGCCTCCCATAATGCCAATTTTTCTGTTTGTCTTTTCCATACGTTTTCCTCAAAAAGCGCTGGAACTGCAGCGGTATGCTCCGGTCCCGGCGGTTCTTTCCTGCGGATTATTTCGGAAGCTGAATTTTCTTTTTCTCTTTTTTGCCCTCTTTGTACAGCACGATCTTTTTGCCGATCACCTGTACGACCTGGGAATTGGTGCGTTCTGCCAGAACTTCTGCGATCTCTCTTGGATCATCGAGGCAGTTCTGCAGTACATTGATTTTAATCAGTTCTCTCGCCTCAAGTGCCTCTGCTACAGCAGCGGTATGCTCCGGCGTGATGCTGCTTTTTCCTACCTGCAGGATCGGTTCCATGGTCATGGCAAGGCCTTTCAGGTATGCTCTCTGCTTGCTGGTCATACGTCTCCTCCTTCGTTATTTATTCGTTCTATTTATAATAATCAAATTCAAATCCATACATCTTGACGGTATCGCCTTCCTGGATGCCGGCCTGCTCGAGTTCGTCTAAGATACCAGTATCTTTTAAGAACCGCTGGAAGAAAGCAAAACCTTTCTCGGAATCCAGATTAGTGTAGCCGAGCATTTTCTCGATCTTCGGTCCCTCGATGATGAAGCGGTGCTCGTCCTCCGGGTCCTGCTCAACGGTGTACGGCAGGTTCTCGGCAAGAAGCATATCCTCCGGGAAGAATTCCTGCTCGAAGACCATACGCTCTTTCGGAAGCTCATCGAGTTTTTTCTGTACGGCATATAAAAGCTCTTTTAAGCCTTTTCCGCTGACGGCAGAAATCGGATAAACCGGGATGCCTTTCGGCTCGAACTCTTTTTTCAGACGTTCCACCGGATCCTCTTCGCCCTCTTCTACATAGATCGCATCGGTCTTATTGGCCGCGATGATCTGCGGGCGTTTTGCGATCTCCGGGTTATAGGCTTCGAGCTCTTTGTTGATCTTGTTGATATCATCCACCGGATCTCTTCCCTCGGTCGATGCAACGTCTACTACATGGATCATCACGCGGGTTCTCTCGATGTGGCGCAGGAATTCATGGCCGAGGCCGACTCCTTCCGATGCACCCTCGATCAGTCCCGGGATATCTGCGATAACAAATCCACTGCAGCCCTCAAGGTCTACGACACCGAGGTTCGGGGAAAGCGTGGTAAAGTGATAATTTGCAATTTTCGGTTCTGCATTTGTCACGCGGGAAAGCAGGGTCGATTTTCCAACGTTCGGGAACCCGACGAGTCCGACGTCCGCGATGACTTTCAGTTCCATTCTTACTTCCAGCTCCTGTGCCGGCTGGCCTGGCTGGGCGTATTTCGGAACCTGCATGGTAGCGGTTGCGTAATGCATATTTCCGTTTCCGCCTTTTCCGCCTTTTAATACAACCTGACGGCGGTTTTCACCGGACATATCTGCGATGACTTTTCCGCTCGCAGCGTCCATAATGACGGTTCCTTCCGGTACTTTCAGGACAATATCTGCGCCGTTTCCGCCATGGCATCTGCGTTTTCCGCCCGGCTCGCCGTCGGTAGCAGAAAACTTTCTTCTGTGGCGGTAATCAACCAGTGTATTCAGTCCTTCGTCAACTTCAAAAATAACGTCTCCGCCTTTGCCGCCATCGCCGCCGTCCGGCCCGCCGTTCGGTACAAAAAGCTCTCTGCGGAAACTGACATGTCCGTCTCCGCCCTTACCGGAGCGGATCAGAATTTTTGCTCTGTCTGCAAACATGGTATTCTCCTGTCTTGTTTTATCTAAATCCAAATCGGTCTCCTGGACCTTTAATTATTATTAACAAAAACGGCTTCAAACCTCTTAAGATTTGAAGCCGCACCTTTGTCTTACTCTTCTGTTGCTACCGGATATACGGAAACCTGTTTTTTGTCACGTCCTTTTCTTTCGAAAGCTACGCGTCCGTCAACCATAGCGAATAAGGTATCGTCTTTTCCGATTCCTACGTTCACGCCTGGATGAATCTTGGTTCCACGCTGTCTGTAAAGAATGTTTCCAGCCTTTACAACCTGTCCGTCAGCTCTTTTTGCTCCTAATCTCTTGGACTCGGAATCTCTACCGTTCTTGGTAGAACCAACTCCTTTTTTATGAGCGAAAATCTGAAGGTTCATATTTAACATGGTATTACACCTCCTTGAATGCGATCTCTAAGTATTGTGCTCCATAATCGCGGCGGATACTTTCGAGGCCCAGCAAAAGTGATTTTACAAGAAGTGCGGTACTTTCAGAATACCCATTCGGGAATGAAAAATACACGTATCCATCTCCAGCCTCACTTATAATCAGATCCTCTGTCAATGTTTCCACGGAATTTACGGTGTTTACAATCAATGCGGAGACAGCGGCACAGATGATATCCTGCCCTTCCTCTGCATAGTCTGCATGACCGTTTGACTCCACGGAGATGTACTCGCCGTCAGACTCTGTTACGGTTATACAAATCATAAGACTTAAGCGTTGATTTTTTCAATCTTCACTTCAGTGTACTGCTGTCTGTGACCGTTTTTCTTATGATAACCAGTTTTTCTCTTATACTTGTAAACGATAACTTTTTTGCCTTTACCGTTTCCAACTACAGATGCGGTTACGGATGCATTTTTAACGTCCTCGCCAACTTTCAGTCCGTCATTGCTTACTGCAAGTACCTGATCAAAAGTTACGGTTTCTCCAGCTTCAACGCCAAGTTTCTCTACTCGGATAACATCGCCTTCAGCTACCTTGTACTGTTTACCACCTGTTGCAATAATTGCGTACATATGGCACCTCCCTATCAATTACTCGCCAGATTCGGTGGTCTTTCGACTCTTTTACCTCTCTGTGCGGCATACTTCTACAATATATCATCACATCTGCTGTTTGTCAATAGTATTTTTCAGGAAATTGCAGATTTTTTTTCGCATGCAATTGCCAGTGCGCCAGGTCCGATGTGGCAGGCAACGCTTAAGGACAGCGGATGCGCATCGACTTCAAAATCCGGGAAGGCTTCTTTTACTTCGGCAATCCATCCATCGATTACTTCTTTGTCGTTTGCGGTATAGGCAATGTGAAGTCCCATGATGCCGGCTGTACGCTCTTTTGCGAAGCGTTTGTCCATATCTTTTTTCATAGCCTTGATCATGGCTTTCTTTGCCTGTTTCACACCGCGCGCTTTTTCAAACGCGTCAAGCTTCTCTCCCTGGATCGTCAGCACCGGTTTGATATTTAAAACGGTTCCGATCATGGCTGCTGCCGGCGTAACGCGGCCGCCTTTTTTCAGGTATTTTAACGTATCTACCATAATATAGATACTTGCATCCAGCGCATCCTCTTCCAGAATTGCTTTGATGTCTTTTGCTGCCACGCCGCGGTTTGCCATTTTCTTTGCATCCAGAACGGACTGCTGCTGCGTAACGGAGATTCTCTGGTTGTTGACAACCTGCACTTTTCCTTCGTAGTCCTCGGACAGCACGGTCGCTGTATCACAGGAGGCGGAAAGGCCGCTTGACATCGGAATGTAAACAATGTCATCGTACTCTTCGAGAATTTTGTTCCAGAAATCCATCAGATCTCCCGGAGACGGCTGAGATGTGGAAACAGCCGCATCCTCTGCCAGAATCTCGTAAAACTGTTCCTGTGTCAGGTCGATATCCTCAAACTGGATTTTTCCGCGCATGAAGAAAGGCATCGGAAGGACAAAAACGCCCAGCTCTTTCGCCTGACTCTGTGTAATACCGCTGTTGCTGTCGGTAGCAATAGCTGTTCTTGCCATAGTTCTTATTCCTGCTGTCTCTTTTTCAGAGAAACAGCTTTTCCTTTCTGTAATATCGTGTAACGCCTGATTTGCTGTTATTCTATCATAAATCGTACCTGTTTTCTACCCGGCTTGGACATTTCTGCAAAATTGCCCAAACTGCTTTTGATTCTTTTTACATCATACCAATACCAAGGAAAAACAGTCCGCCAAGGATCAGCAGAATGGTCGGAATTACGATTTTTGCAATGGTCTTTTTTCTTCTCTCCTTCGGGAAAAATCCTTCTCTTTTTGTCTGCTGATACATCAGAAGACGGCTTCCCATATAAAGACCGATCGGCATCAGCGCCGCTTCGATCAGATACATGCCGATGTACGTTTCCGTTGCGTATCCGCTGCCTGCTGCTGCGTTCCCCTGCGAGAACATATAGAGGAAGCTTGCCGCAATGCTCGCCACAATCGTCGATGCGTTATGGACGAAATGAAACAGCGAGCTGTAAAACATGTTGTCGGTCTTCATCCGCACATACGAGAGAACGATTCCCATCATCATCATCGGAAGAAAACGGACGATGCTCATGTGGAAAGCGCCAAAATAAACGCCCATCAGAAGCAGCATCACCCATTTCTTTTTGATTCCGCGCAGGCTGTACTGCAGAAGACCGCGGTGCAGTGCTTCTTCACAGATGGCCGGTGTCAGCGCAACGACAAGCAGCTCGCCGAAATAGGAAAGGCCCGCCATACTGCTGTCCATGGATTCCGAGAGGCTTGCGTATTCCTGCGGGAAAATCCATTCCATCAGAAGGAAAAGGGCAAGCACACCGCGGTACGTCACATACCACATCAGAATGGTTCCGAGGATTCCGGCTCCATCCGGCTTTTTTAATGGGAACACTTCTTTTAACGGAATATGAAGTGCCCGTACGACGAGAATGGATCCGATCAGGAATACAATGATCTCGTCCAGCGCATTTCCATACATCCCGCCTGCAAGAACCAGCGGGATTCCGGCGAGATTAAAAAGAACCATCAGAAAGGCAAACACCAGCAGGCCCTGCCATGGTTTCAGTATCTTTTCTTTTTCCGCCGGATGCTGCCGTTTTGCCGGCATCTGGTTTCGAAAGGGTTCGTAAAGATATGGGGTATCATTTTCATTGAGGTGAATCGGTTTCTTTTGTGGTTCCATATTCATTCCTCCTTTGTAAGGTCACTGTCATTTCATCTGTTCTGCCAGCGGCCGGCGGATTTTCTTTCTCGTCAGTTCCACGAGATGAAGCGCCGTCATATCCACAACTTTGGTCGGAACGGGATCTTCCCGCACAAGACCCTGCAGGAAGCCGAGAAGGCGCTCCTCCTGCTCTTTTTCCGGCATGTTGATAAAGTCAACCAGGATCAGACCGGAAATCCCGCGCAGGCGGATCTGGCGGGCGATTTCGCGGGCTGCCTCCTGGTTTACGCTGTACAGAAACGTATTTTTCCGTCCGCCGAGCTGCTTTCCGCTGTTCACATCGATCGCGGTCAGCGCTTCGGTCGGTTCGATCACGAGGAATCCGCCGGAAGGCAGATCCACACGTTTGTCGAGTGCCTGTTTTACGTGATTTTCGAGATTTTCTTTCTTTGTCAGTGTGGTAAGCTGATCCTCATACCAGGTCAGGCGGCAGTCGTGAAAATCATGGCGCTCCAGATATTCTCTGCAGATCTCATACGTTTCTCTGTCGTCTGTCACAAGTTCTGAAACCGACGGTGCATACCGTTTGACGAGCTCCGGCACGACATCCGATGCCCGATACAGGCATGAGTACAGGCTCCGCATCGTTCCATACTGGACAATCCGCGCGAGTTTTTCGGACAGCTCGAGATATTCCTGCCGGATCTCTTCTTCCGAAGCATCAGCGGATGCGGTGCGGAAGATCACGCCAAACGGAAGGCTTCCGCCGGAAAGCTCTGGAAACATCCGGCTTCCCAGTTCTTTTAACCGTTTTTTCTGCTCCGGCAGAAGGCGTCCCGAGCATGAGATTTCCGGCTTTCCATAATAGAGCGCCAGGGCACTTCCCGAAAGAGAAAGTTCTGCTGTCGCCGACGGAAGCTTCGTTTTCTGCGCTTCCCGCTGGATCTGCACGACGATTTCATCCCCGACATGCAGTTCCGTTCCCGGTGCTTTTTTCAGAAGATACCCTTCTTTTACACGGGACAGATCAAGAAAACAGCTCTGCTGCTCCGCAAACGAGACAAATGCCCCGCGGATCCCGGGCGCCAGTTTTTCCACCCGGCCGACATAGATATTGCCAAGCAGCGTTTCCTTCTCCCTGCAGAGGGCCGTCAGTTCGACCGGTCTTTCTCCTTCCGCCAGCGTGTGTACTAGGTAATCTTTTCCCTCCCACAGCAGATGGGCAATGACAATTCGTTTACTCAACTTCTTCTCCTAATGCTTCCAGCGGAACCAGCTTTCGCTCTTCTTCCGTTCCGATGTCTGCGTAAACTTCCTCGCGCAGAATCGTGCATGCAAACGGCGGAAGTTCAACCCCGCACCATTTGCAGAACGCTTCCATCACGAGCTCCGGTTTCAGGTTCGAAACACTTCCGGTGGAGAGCTGCATCCAGACACCGCTTTTCTTTGCTTTCATATCGTAAATCCATGGGCGGATATCGGTCAGCTTTTCGCTTCGTTTTGTCTTTCGCATGATCTCAATCTGCGGAAGTGCGAAAAACTCCGGCACTTTCGTTTCCAGATCGATCTCCGGCATTTTTCCCTCGCGGAACTGCACGAGATAATCGGCTCCTGCTACGAGAGACATTGCCTTGCTTGCTTTTCCATCCGGCACATGGCGGGCGGAAAGCACTTCCATTCCCTCAACCATCGTCGCATTCAGACGTTTTACAATCTCGTCGGTTTTCATATCTTCCGCGAGCACCATATCGAAATATTCACCGGTGCTGCTGATGCCGACACCGAGCGGAGAAGCAAACGACAGCAGCATGTGCGGGCTGAAGCCCTCGGAATAAGCGATCGGAAGTTCTGCACGGCGGATTGCTTTCTGGAAGTAACGCATCACATCCAGATGACCCACAAATTTCATCACACCTGTTTTGGCAAACTTAATTCTGATTTTCATAGCAGACACCTCCTCCGAATGATTTTGCTCCGCAGCCGGAACACTGCATCTTACAGTTCGGGGTAACGGTTTCTTTCTGTGCCCGCTCCCATTCGCGGATCAGGAATTTTTTCGTCACACCGATATCAAGGAAATCCCACGGAAGGATCTCATCGGTGCTGCGCTCACGGCAGGCATAGAACATAATGTCAATGCCGGTCTCTGCAAACGCTTCTTCCCAGGCATCTTTCCGGAAATACTCGGACCAGGCATCGAAAATAGCACCTTTTCGGTACGCTTTTTCAATAACTTCGGCACATTTCCGGTCACCGCGTGCAAGGAATCCCTCCAGAAGGGAAATATCTGCCTCATGATAAATGTAACGGATGCTCTTCTGATTCAGCTGTGCACGGACTTCCGCCTTTACAATGGATGCTTTTTTCAGGAAATCCTCTTCCGTGTTCATCGGTGCCCACTGGAACGGGGTGAACGGCTTTGGAATAAAGAACGAGGAGCTTGCCGTAATCTGGCATTTTCCGTTTCTCTGATCTTTCGGAATCTCATAGTAACGCTCTGCGATCTTTTCCGCCAGATGCGCAATTCCTTTGATATCATCCTCGGTCTCGGTCGGAAGGCCCAGCATGAAGTACAGTTTTACTTTATTCCAGCCGCCCTCAAACGCTTTACCGGCTCCGTCAAGAATGACTTCCTCGGTCAGACCTTTATTAATAACATTCCGCATCCGCTGGCTTCCCGCCTCCGGTGCGAAGGTCAGGCTGCTCTTTTTGATATCCTGTACCTTGCTCATAACATCGAGGGAAAATGCGTCGATTCGAAGAGACGGAAGGGAAATATTGACACCTTTTTCCGGGCAGCTGTCGATCAGATAGTTGACAAGCTCCGGAAGATGGCTGTAATCACTCGAGCTCAAAGAACTCAACGAAATCTCATCGTGGCCGGTATTGCGCAGCATATGGGTCGCAAGTTCTTTTAACTTCTCCACATCGCGCTCTCTTGTCGGACGGTACACCATACCCGCCTGGCAGAAACGGCAGCCGCGGATACAGCCGCGCTGGATCTCCAGAACGACACGGTCCTGTGTTGCCTTGATAAACGGCACGACCGGTTTCTCCGGATACGTTGCCTCGGTCATATCCATGACGAGCTGTTTTTTGATCTTTTCCGGCGCTTCCGGGATGGACGGCGTAAAGGCTGCAACGGTTCCGTCCTCGTGGTACGTTACTTCATAGAACTGCGGTACGTAAATGCCCGGGATCTGGCATGCCTTTTTCAGAAAATCCAGACGGGTTCCGCCGTTCTTTTTATTTTCCAGATACGTGTCGAAAAGCTGGTCGTACACAACCTCACCCTCTCCGATGTAAAACAGGTCGAAAAATGGGGCGATTGGCTCCGGATTGTACGTACACGGGCCGCCGCCGATGACGATCGGGTCCTCGTCGGTACGCTCCACCGCATGCAGCGGGATTCCGGCAAGGTCGAGCGCCTGCAGAACGTTTGTATAACACATCTCATACTGCAGGGTGATGAACAGGAAATCCTCGTTTTTCACCGGCTCCTGGGATTCCAGACCGAACAGCGGAATGTTCTGTTCACGCATCACGTGGTCCAGATCCGGCCATGGGGAATAAACTCGCTCGCACCACATGTCCTCGCGTTTGTTGAACATATCGTACAGGATCTGGATGCCAAGGTGGGACATACCGATCTCATACACATCCGGGAACAGGAATGCGCCGCGCAGGGCTACTTTCTCTTTGTCTTTTACGACACTGTTGAATTCATTTCCAATGTATCGCGCAGGCTGCTCAATCTGGAGCAGCACTTCTTCTGGCAATGCTAATTTTCTCATGCAATTCTCTCACTTGTTCTTATTTTTATTTGTCCAGATACGCCGCAAGCAGTTCCAGCGTATTCTTCACGCCGTCCACATGGCTTCTCTCATATCCATGGGATGCGTACACACCGGCGCCGATCAGGGCATGGCGTGCGTCTGCGCCGCCGCGGAGCGTTGCCTCCACGTCAGAGCCGTAGTGCGGGTAAACATCCGCCGCATAGTCGATTCCGTTTGCTTTTGCTGCCGCAATCAGCTCACCGGTAAAATCGTAGCTGTAAGGGCCGCCGCTGTCTTTGACGCAGATGGATACCTGATGCTCTTTACACTCCAGTCCGTCGCCGACACAGCCCATATCAACAGAAAGAATATCTGTCACGCCCTCCGGAACGGAAGCAGATCCGCCGTGGCCGACCTCTTCGTATACGGTAATGTGCTGGTAAACCGGGCGGGACGGTGTGACATTTTCTTCTTTTAAATACTTCGCATAGCCGAGCAGGATTGCAACGCTCAGTTTATCATCGAGGAAACGGCTCTTGATGTAGCCCTTCTCCGTGATGCGGGTTCTCGTCTCAAAGCAGACGATATCACCGGTCTCGATGCCGAGCGCTTTTGTCTCCTCTTTGGAGAAGACCATCTCATCCAGAACGACCTCCATATTGTCGTAGGTGCGGTCCTGCTGGTCGTAGGAACCGTTGACATGGATCGACGGGTTGTTCATCTGGAAGCAGCCCTCGTACCGTTTTCCGTCTCTTGTGATGACAACGCAGTTTTCCGTCTCCGCATTGTTCGGATTCATACCGCCGAGCGCGGTGAGACGAAGACGGCCGTTTCCTTTCACTTCCGCTACCATGCCGCCGAGCGTATCGGTATGTGTCTCCACAAGGACACCGCCGTTTCCTTCACAGCCTTTGGCAAGCTGCACCAGAAGGCCGCCCTTTGTGGTGATCACCGGCGCATAGCCCATCGCTTCGTACTCTGCTTTCAGCCATGCAATGGCATCTTTCGTGTAGCCGGTCGGGCTGTCGATGGAGAGCAGTTTTTTCAGTTTCTCTGTTATAAAATCAACATAAACCTTTGTATTTTTCATGTTTCTTCCTCCATTTTTGTTTCTGTTTTTTCTTCTTTTTTCGAAACATTTTGAAACAGAAACTGCAGATTTTTTCTTTCCGAAAAAAGATCCTGCCCTTCATCATACCACAGAAATAAATTGGATACAACCATCGGAAAACGGAAAAATGGAAATAAGGAAAATGTAACTGGACAAACTACCATATGCCATGCTATGTTTGAAGAGGGGGATACATTATTAGCTGTTATTCAAAAAAGTTTCTTCTATAATAAAATAAAGGTCTCCTCAAATTCAAATAAAGGAGCAAAAAAATGGACAAAAAAGAACAGGCATCGCAGCCTGCATTACAAACGTTAAAAGAATATGCTGTCATTACCGCAGCTGTTCTGATCATGGACATTGGAATTTATGTTTTTAAATTCCCTAATAATTTTTCTTTCGGCGGTGTATCCGGTATGGCCGTTGTCATCTGCCGGTTTCTTCCGTTCACTGCCTCACAGATCAACCTTTTTATCAACCTGCTGCTTCTGCTGGTTGGTTTTGCTGTGCTGGGGCGGAACTTCGGCGTCAAGACAGCCTACGTGACCGTGCTTTCCTCGGTTCTTCTGAACATTTTTGAAAAGCTGTTTCCGATGGCACATCCGCTTACCGATGAGATCATGCTGGAGCTCTGCTTTGCCATTATTCTTCCGGCACTGGCGGCAGCACTGCTGTTTTTTGAGAATGCCTCCGGCGGCGGCACAGACATCATCGCCATGATTATTAAAAAATATTCTACAATGAATATTTCCACTGCCCTGCTGGTGACCGACCTCATCGTTGTCATCCTTGCTTTCCTGATTTTCGATACCTTAACCGGACTTTGTTCGGTTCTCGGTCTGATGGCGAAAACACTGCTGATTGACAAAACGATTGAGCGGATGAAGCTGAATAAATTTTTTACGATTATCTCCAACAATCCGCAGCCGATCTGCGATTTCATCACAAAGGATCTCAATCACAGCGCAACCCTTTACGACGCCGTCGGCGCTTACTCCGACCAGCAGCGGACAGTCATTCTCACGGTTGTGGATGTCAAGCAGGCCGTCTATCTTCAGCGGTTTATTCATGATACCGAGCCGACCGCGTTTATTGCGATCACAAAGAGCAGCGAAATTATCGGAAAAGGCTTCATGAGTTATATCTGATCGATTCAAACCATATTTTTCACGCAAAAAATCCGAAGGTTTTTGACGCCTTCGGATTTCTTTGTATGTGCTTATTCTGTTTATTTCTCTTCTGCTTCTTCGGTATCTTCTGCCAGTGCTTCTACGTTGTGGGAAGCCATCAGACTTACGACAATGGATTCCGGATTGGTCTTTATGGTGATATCCGGGTCAGCGGCCAGGGACAGATCTTTGACGCGGATGACATCACCGATCTTCATCTCTCCGACATCGACCATTACCTGATCGACCAGGGATGCCGGGTATGCCATGTAGGCAACCTCGTTCAGATCCTCCTGCAGAACGCCTTCTGCGATCTTTTCATGGTTTACAAGGACAATCTCTGCAACGGAATGAACTTTCTCGTTGCTGACCAGTGCCTGGAACTCGATCGAATCGATCTGTCCGGCTACCGGGTTATAATCAACATTTTTGATCAGGACATCGTATGCGGCTCCGTCAACATCCAGCATAATCTGGCTGCCTTTGTGGTCTGTCTTCAGCAGTTTCTCGACATCTCTTTTTACCATCTTAACTGGAATGGATTCTTTCATCTCTCTGCCGAATACATTGCCGACAACGTATCCTTCTCTTCTGAGTCTTTTTGCTTTTACATCCAAACTTCTCTTTTCAGCTTTTAAAGTATTCATTTACCTTTTCCTCCAAAAATCTGATTCTTAGCAGGCTTCTTATCTTGTGAAGGGTGTTAAGTTTGCTTTGCCTTGTGGCTATGAATAAGTTTCTTGGAACAGGATGTTTGGGAACATGCAAGGAAGAATTGGTTTCTTGTTGATTCCTTTTCTTTGTTCTAGGTGTAATATAATACCACAAACACGATTTGTCAACCCGGATTTTCCGATTTCACAGTTTCTTCACATTTTCAGCACGCTTCCTTATATTCCATCAGTTTCTGGCGTGCTGTGCGGTTCAGACTGCGCGGTACAGCAATCTCAATCGTCGCATAATGATCACCGTGCACGTTCGCATCTTTCATCGATACCATGCCCTTGCCGCGCAGACGGAGCTTACTGCCGGACTGTGTTCCTTCCTTGATTTTGCAGACCACATCTCCGTACAGTGTCGCGACACGCGCTTCGCCGCCAAAGACTGCCGTTGTGTATGGAATCTGAATCGTCGTGTAGATGTCCATTCCGCGCCGTTCAAAGCCTTTCTTTTCTTCTACATTGACCTTCAAAAGCAGATCGCCGCGGCGGCCGTTTGATCCTGTATGGCCTTTGCCGCGCAGACGGATGCTCTTTCCGCTCTCGATACCGGCCGGGATTTTAACTAGCAGCGTATTGGTCGTTCCATCCGGGTTCCGCAGGGTAATCTGTTTTTCACAGCCCGATGCCGCTTCCTCCAGGCGGATCGAAACCTCAGCGTGCAGATCGAGATCCTCTGCCGTACCGCGGCCGGAAAATGCATCCTCAAACGGATGTCTGCTGCTTCCCGAACGCGTATACCGCTCGCTTCCGAATCCACGGCTTTTGCCATGAAACATCTGATCAAAGAAATCGCCGAACATATCGTCCGCGTTTCCTTCAAAGTGAAATTCGTGATAGCCGCCGTTGTTTCCGCTTCCGCCGAACGGGTTTCCATACGCACTGCCGTACGGATTTCCACCGCCCTGCTGGCTGTACGCGCCGGCTCCCTGGTCGAACGCCGCGAATCCGAACTGATCGTACATTTTCTTCTTTTCCGGATCGCTTAAGACAGAATACGCTTCTGTCACTTCCTTAAATTTCTTTTCCGCATCCGGGTTTCCCGCATTCGTATCGGGATGATATTTTTTCGCCAGTTTCCGGTATGCACGCTTGATTTCTTTCTCGTCTGCATTCCGGCTGACGCCTAATACTTCATAATAATCTCTCTTTGTTTCCATCATCAGGCACCTCCAGTCAAGCCTTTTCCTGATTTCCCAGGTGAACAATTCCTGGCTCTTTTTATCTGTTCTATACGTACTATAACACGCATTTTTCACACTGTCAATTCTTTTCACGGAAGATTCAAAATTCCTATACGAATTGAAAAACCTGCCGTGCACTGTTACAATAAGAGATATACGATTCTCACGATTTTTTATGGAGGTACTTGATTGATGCATTCCATTTTCTGGTTCCGCACCCGGCAGTGGGTGTTGAGCCGCGTTCTTCATCTGACAGAGCATAAGAAACAGACACTCCTTGCAGCACCGGATGCCGTTCTGCTGCTCCCCGCGTTATTCCGGAAACGCCGGATCTCCCGGATTCTCCTGGTGACTACCCCCGGCTTTGTCCGCCGCGGAACACTGACGTCTCTGCTGGATGGCTGTAAAAAAGAAAACATTTCCGTCACCATTTTCTCCGAAATCGCCCCGGATCCGCAGATTGAGAGCGTGGAACAGGGTTTCCGTCTTTATCAGCAGATTCAGGCTCAGGCTATCCTCGCCATCGGCGGCGGATCCGTTCTCGATACAGCAAAGCTGATCGGTGCCCGCGTCTGCTGTCCGAAAAAGACGGTTCCTGCGATGCGGGGCCTCCTGAAAGTCCGTCGGAAACTTCCGCCGCTGTTTGCCGTGCCGACGACAGCCGGAACCGGTTCGGAGGCAACGGCGGCAGCTGTCATCACAGACTGTATCGACGGGAAACCATACAAATACGCCGTCAATGACCTCTGTCTGATCCCGGATACGGCAGTTCTCGATCCGCGTCTTACGATCAGCCTCCCGTCCTCTATGACCGCAGATACCGGTATGGATGCCCTGACCCATGCCATGGAAGCTTTTCTGAACCTCTTCGCCTCCCGCAGCGTGCAGAATGCATCCATCGAGGCAGTCTGCGAAAATTTCCATGCCCTGCCCGAAGTCTGGCGAGACGGCACCCATCTTGCTGCACGGCAGGAAATGCTTCATGCATCGTACCTGGCCGGTTTCGCTTTTACCAACAACTTTGTCGGCTACGTCCATGCCATTGCCCACGCCGTCGGTGCACTGTACCACATTCCGCACGGAAGAGCCAACGCGGTTCTGCTGCCTGCTGTTCTGCGCGAATACGGTTCCTGCATTGCGCCTAAACTTGCCGTTCTCGCCGATGCGCTTTCTCTCGGCGGAGATACCGTTTCTGAAAAGGCTGAGCGGATGATTGCAGCTATCGAGGCTATGCGCGATTCGTTTGACATTCCATCCACTCTGCCACACCTTTCGCCGAATGATTACACAGAAATAGCACGCCGTGCTTTAAAAGAAGCAAATCCCACCTACCCTGTTCCGCAGATCTGGGATTCTGAAAAAATCTTTTCTGTGCTCCGCCGTGTACAATCCTAAAGCCGCTGTTTTCTCGAATTTAAATTTGACAGAAGGCAAAAAACATGGTAATTTATTAGAGATATCGCATAGAGGAGTGAATAAAATGAATAAAAGAACCATGAAAAAAATGGCCAAAGCGAAACAGCAGGCTGCAGAAGCTGCAAAAACAGCGGAAACCGTTGTAAAGACAGCGGCACCGGCAAAAGAAGTAAAACCAACGACTGAAAAAACCTTACATACAGAAGCAGCCGAAGGAAAAGCAGAAGCTGCAAAAGAGCCGAAAAAAGCAACCAAAAAAGAAACCGTTAAAAAAGCAATAAAAAAGGAGACCACGGAAACCATGGCAGAAGCAACCAAAACCCCACGTAAAATGACAAAAGTATCTGATACCGTTCTTGAGATCTTCGAGACAAAAGTATCTATGAAAGACCTCGAAGCAGTCATCAAAAAAGAAGTAAAAGCAAACGGATTAAAAGGCGAGATCAAAATCTACCTGAACGCAGAGCAGCGAGCCGCTTACTACACCGTAGACGGACAGGGATCTGACGATTTCAAAGTAGATCTGACCACTCTTGCTGAATAATTTTTCTGTCAGCTGATCTATTAGAACAGACCAAAAGCGGCATGTCCGAAACAAAGTCTTCCGGATTTTGTTTCGGGCATGTTTTTTGCTGTCTGTTCCCAAACCTAAAAAACGACAAGGTATTTTTCTATGAAAACTGTAAACCATCTCGGAACCGACCCGATCGGAAAGCTGGTTCCCCGTATTGCTTTTCCGAGCATGCTGGCACAGTTCGTGAGTGTTCTGTACAGCATTGTAGACCGTATGTACATCGGCCACATTGCCTCTGTCGGTGATCTGGCGCTCGCTGGTGTCGGCGTCTGCGGTCCCATTCTCACCATGATCGGCGCGTTCTCCTCCCTCATCGGGGTCGGCGGCGCACCGCTGCTCGGCATCCGGCTCGGAGAGAAAAATGAAAAAGAGGCATCCCGCATCCTGGCTAATGCGTTTCTGATGCTTGTTTCCCTATCCCTCGTTCTGACAGCCGCTGCGCTTTTTTTTACCCGCCCGATGCTGATGGCATTCGGAGCCAGCACCGTTACGTATCCTTACGCCAGAGCCTATTTTATGATCTACGTTTCCGGCTCTGTGTTTGCGCTTTTATCGACCGGCCTGAACCAGTTTGTGATCTGCCAGGGCTTTGCCAGTGAGGGAATGAAATCTGTTCTGCTAGGCGCCATCCTGAATCTGTTGCTGGACCCTGTGTTTATCTTCGTTCTGCATCTCGGCGTGCGCGGCGCGGCAATTGCAACCGTGCTCTCCCAGATCGCAAGCTGTCTGTATGTGCTGCATATTCTGTTCGGAAAGACGATTCCGATCCGCATCACCTTCGGCGGGTATTCATTTGCGATCATGAAACGCATTCTGACAGTCGGTTTTACTCCGTTTCTAATCATTGCCATCGACAATGTGATGATCATTGCGATGAACGCCGTCCTGCAGCGGTATGCACCCGCCGGACAGGGAGACAGCTTCATCACCTGTGCAACGATCGTTCAGAGCTTTATGCTGATTATTACGATGCCGCTCGGCGGAATCAGCGGCGGAACGCAGTCAATCCTCGCATACAATTATGGAGCTGGAAATTCCAGGCGTATTCTTAAGGCACAGAAAACCATCATCGCACTCTGTGCCGGATTTACGACCTTGATGTTCCTCGTCTCCAATGCCGCCGGAACGCTGTTTGCGCAGCTTTTTACTTCCGATCCGCAGATCGTCTCGATGGTGGTCCGCGCGATCCGTATTTCGACACTCTCAGTCATTCCGCTCGGCATTCAGTACGAGATTGTAGACGGCTTTACTGCAATGGGCCGCGTGCGCTATTCGTTTGCACTCTCCTTCTTCCGGAAATTCGTCTACTTTACCGCTCTGTTTCTTCTGCCGCGGTTCTTTGCACTGGAAAACATCTTCTACGTGGAACCTATTTCCGACCTGATCGGGCCGGTTGTCTCAATGATCGTTTACTGGACTTCGATTCAGAAGATTCTGAAACAGCGGGAAGAGGCGGTACGGCTGATGCACACAAAAAAAGCATAAAAAATCTCATATCAAAAAAGCTGTTCTTTTCCGCGGAGTTTTCAAAACTCTCACCAGAAAAGAACAGCTTTTTCTGCTTCTGTTAAAATGTCTTCGGCATCGGAACGGTTTCCTGTACTTTCAGACCATATTTTGCTGCCAACTGCAGTGCCTTCTGTTCCGTCTCCGGATTCCAGACGGCTTTCGGCGTATGGGCATCACAGCCGAAAACGGCGGTGTTTCCTTCTTCGCCGGCGATCTTCCAGAACTTCTCGTTCGGATACCATCTTTCTTCCATCAGACCAAGGAAATTGATCTCCAGCGGAATGTTTCTCTTTTTCACCTCACGGCAGAGTCTCCGGTATTCCCGGTCGAACACTGCTTCGTCGCCGTTGAATAAAAAGAGATCCGGGTGTGCCAGATACAGGTATTTTCCGGTATCAATGCCTGCCAGGCACTGGTCCACATACTGTTTCAGGTAGCTTCCGTCTGTTGTTCCATGGCCGCTGTAGAGAATCTTTTCGATCTCATTTCCCAGGCTGTGCTGGCCAAGCACAAAGTACTCAAACGGATAGTCCGACAAAAAATCAATCAGCTGATCCCAGAATCTCGGGAAATACTCTGTTTCGAGTCCGAGATGGATTTCAATATCCTTGTCATACTCTTTTTTCAATGCCAGCACGGTGTCTACATAGCCTTCCACCTGATCGAGCCGCATCCGCATGCCGGAATCGTAGCCGTCCGGGAACGGATAAGGCGAATGGTCGGAAAAACCGAGAATTTTAAGGCCGCCCTCAATCGCGCACTCCACATACTCCCGCTCCGTTCCGTCCGCATGGCGGCACCGCCATGTATGGGTATGGTAATTTGCAATCATGATCTGTAACCTTCTTTATTTTGTATCTTATTCTGCTGCTTCTTTGGAGATATCCGTTCCAAAATATTTTTCCGAAAGCTCTGTCAGTGTTCCGTCTTCTGCGAGCTCGCCAAGTGCTTTGTTGACTGCCTCAAGCAGCGTCTTGGTCTCATCGCCTTTTTTCATCGGAATACCGACTTTTGTGGATTCCGGATCGAGACATGCAATTTTGATCTCTGCATCCGGGTGTGCTTTCATATAATCGTAATACGTTACCTCTGCGTTCAGAGTTGCATCGATGCGGCCACTTAAGAGAAGCTCGAAAGTCTGCTCCAGATCGTCAACACCGGTAACGGTTGCGCCATATTTCTCGGCAACTTCTGCATACGTACTGGAAATGGTGTTCGCGGTGCTCTTTCCGTCGAGATCCTCCATGGACTGGATTTCATCGTTAGCAGAGTTTACGATAACAGCGGTGCGGTTGTATGCGTATGGATCGGAAAAGCTGTATTTCTCAGCGCGCTCCTCTGTGATATCTACGCCGTTTACCATGATATCGTACCGGCCGGAATCGATTCCTGCAAGAAGGCCGTCCCACTCACCCTCTACAAAGGTTGCTTTCACGCCGAGTTTCTCTGCGATCTGCTGTGCCACTTCTACGTCATAGCCGACCAGGTTGTCGTCCTCATCGTGATACGTCCACGGTGCCCAGGTTCCTTCCATTGCCACAACGATCTCACCCTTGCTCTGGATCTGCTCTAAAAGATCCCCAGACGCACTTGCGGAAGATGCTGATGAAGAGGAAGAAGCACTGCTGTTATCTGCCGTGCTGTTTCCGCATCCGGTCAGTAAAAAGGATGATGTCAGGATACCTGCCAGAAATACTGCTGCCATTTTCTTTTTCATAATATTCGCCACTCCTTTTTTGTTTTGTTCTGGAAGAAGCTGCCTTTGCTTCTTCTGTTTTCTTTATTGCAAACTGTCCGGATTCCGTGCTCCGGACAGGATTTGCCGCTTTGCTGGATATCTTACTCGTAATGCTGTTCAATATTCTGCAAAAATGTTCTCGTCCGCTCTTCCCGCGGGTTTGCGAAAAATTCCTTCGACGGACCTTCTTCAACGACAACGCCGTTTTCCATAAAGACAACTTTGTTCGAAACGTTTCTTGCAAAGCCCATCTCATGCGTGACAACGAGCATCGTCATTCCCTCTTTGGCAAGCTGGCGCATAACACCAAGCACCTCACCGGTCAGCTCCGGGTCGAGTGCTGAGGTCGGCTCATCAAAATAGATAATTTCCGGATCGGTTGCCAGTGCACGGGCGATTGCCACCCTCTGCTGCTGTCCGCCGGAAAGCTGATGCGGATAGTAGTCCGCACGGTCCAGCATGCCTACTTTTTCAAGCGCCGCACGCGCTTTTTCCTCCGCCCTGGTTTTTGGCATTTTTCTGCCGATGATCAGACCCTCGGTTACGTTATGAAGGGCTGTTTTGTTCAGGAACAGGTTATAGTTCTGAAATACAAATGCGGTTTTCTGACGGATCGCCGCGATATCTTTTTTGCTGATGTTGTGGAACGGATATTCTTTCCCGTCAAAAATCAGGCTGCCGCCGTCCGCATGCTCCAGAAAGTTGACACAGCGCAGCATAGTTGTTTTTCCCGAACCGCTCGGGCCGAGGATTGCGACAACATCGCCCTGGTTTACTTTTAAATCTACACCTTTTAACACTTCCAGGCTGCCGAACGCTTTCTTTAATCCTTTGATTTCCAGCATGGCTTATTCCCCTTTTTTCTGATATGTACTCAGTTTCTTCTCTCCGATTCCCTGCAGCTTCGTGAGCACGGTGGAGAACAGCAGGTAGATCAGTCCTACTTCAATATACAGTGCCAGCGGCTCATGGGTGCGCGCTACAATCCGCTGCGTTACCATAAACATCTCCGTTACGGTGATATTTGCGGCAAGGGAAGTATCCTTTACCATGGCGATCAGAGAGTTGGAAAGCGGCGGGAACGCGGTGCGCATCGCCTGCGGAAGGATAATTCTCCGCATGATCTGCAGATACGACATGCCGACACAGTAGCCGGCTTCGAGCTGGCCTGCCGGAACGGCTTCCAGGGCCGCACGCATCGTCTCGGCACTGTAGGCGCCCTCATTCAGGGAAAAGACGAGAACTGCCGCCGGAAACGGATCAATCAGAATACCGGCGCGCGGAAGTCCGTAAAACACAACGAAAAGCTGGACCAGAAGCGGGGTTCCGCGGAAAATCCAGATATAGAAACGTGCAATCTGACGAAGGCCTTTGATGTTTGCAAACTGTACCATAGCCATTGCCGTCGCAATTACAAGTGCAATGGAAAACGAGATTACAGTAAGCGGAATCGTCACCTTAAGGCCCGGCAGAAAGATTTTCCAGAAAGAATCCAGAAGAATATTCCATAATCTTTCGCTCATTTCGATATATCCCCCTTATTTTACATTTTCCTAGATAGGATAACACTTCAAGTCCGCTTCAAGTCAAGTGTTTTTTCATATACCCCTCCCCCGCATGCAAGAATCCCCGGGAAACACGTTTTTCAACGGCCCCGGGGACTCTTATTTATGGTTGGTTTTAAGAGGAAGGATCTTGTCTTTTTTTATGGTATTATGTTATTTACTGCTTAGTCCTGTGTTACATTAAATGCTCTTGCACCAGGGTATACAGCGGCCGTTCCAAGTTCTTCTTCGATTCGGAGAAGCTGGTTGTATTTTGCAACACGCTCGGTACGGCTCGGTGCACCGGTCTTGATCTGGCAGGTGTTCAGGGCAACAGCCAGGTCTGCGATGGTGGTATCCTCGGTCTCACCGGAACGGTGGGAGGAAATTGCGGTGTAGCCTGCTTTGTGAGCCATCTTGATTGCCTCAAGGGTCTCAGATACAGAACCGATCTGGTTCAGTTTGATCAGGATGGAATTTCCGCAGCCAAGGGAGATACCTTTTGCCAGACGCTCAGTATTGGTTACAAACAGGTCGTCACCGACAAGCTGTACTTTTCCGCCAAGCTCTGCGGTCAGCTCTTTCCAGCCTTCCCAGTCTTCTTCATCCAGAGCATCCTCGATGGAGATGATCGGGTATTTCTCTACCAGTGCTTTCCAGTGAGCGATCAGCTCTTTGGAAGTAAATACAGTGCCGGCTTTCGGCAGTTTGTATTCACCCTTGGTACCTGTCTTCCACTCGGAGGAAGCAGCATCCATCGCGATCTTGAAGTCTCTGCCTGGCTCATAGCCTGCTTTTTTCACTGCCTCAAGAATGGTCTCGATGGCTTCTTCATCGGATTTCAGAGCCGGTGCAAAACCGCCTTCATCTCCAACCGATGTTGCCAGTCCGCGCTCTTTTAAGATGGCAGCCAGTGCATGGAAGACCTCAGCGCACCATCTTAAGCACTCTTTGAAAGAAGATGCTCCAACCGGCATGATCATGAACTCCTGTACATCCAAGCCGGAAGAAAGTGCGTGGCATCCGCCGTTGATGATGTTCATCATCGGAACCGGCAGACGATTTCCGGAAACGCCGCCGAAGAAGCGGTACAGCGGAATCTCAAGTGCGTTTGCTGCTGCTCTTGCGCAGGCAATGGATACAGCCAGAATGGCATTTGCACCCAGGCGGGATTTATCCTTTGTTCCGTCCGCATCGATCATAGCTTTATCTACAGCGTAGGTATCGGATGCATCCATACCTTTTAAGGTATCGTTGATGACCGTGTTGATGTTTTCTACTGCTTTCTGCACACCTTTTCCAAGGTATCTTGCTTTATCTCCATCTCGTAATTCCAGTGCCTCAAACTCACCGGTAGATGCGCCGCTTGGTGCCATGCCGCGTCCTACAACGCCTCCTGCAAGAACAACCTCAGCTTCTACGGTTGGGTTTCCTCTGGAATCCAGAATTTCTCTTCCTTTTACTTCCTCAATTTTCAGGCTCTTCACTTTTCGTGTGCTCCTTTCTCGTTTGTTTCTGGAGTTTCCCGCCTGCGAAGTGTCCATGATCCGCAGACGGGAGATAACAATGATTGATTCGCTTTGGTTAGTCTTTGCTAACTGTAATTCATTATAACTAATTTTTTGAAAATTGCAAGTGGGTAAAGTGATACTTTTTCTCAGAAATGCAAAAAGTTTTTCTGTTCTTATTTTTCCTGTTTAAATGCCTCTTCCAGCGTATGCCATCCAAGCACTGCACATTTCACTCTTGCCGGCATGTGGGAGATATCTTTCAGTGCACCAGCCTCCTCGAGTTCGTCAATCTCCTCGTCGGATGCTTCTCCTTTGATCATGCGCAGAAACAGATTTCCCAGGCGCAGTGCCTCGTCCTTCGTCTTTCCGATGATCATGCCGAGCATAATGTCCGCCGATGCCTGCGAAATCGCACAGCCGTCGCCCACGAACGCACCGTCCGTGATCACATCGCCGTCGACTTTTAATTTCAGCCAGATATCATCGCCGCAGCTTGGGTTGACGCCCTCGAGTACGATGTCCGCATCCGGCAGATCATGCTTGAATTCCGGACGCAGATTGTGCTCCGTCAAAATTTCGTTATAAAATCCTCTACTCTCCATAGCCCATTCTCCTTCTGATTGTGGATACACTTTCGATCAGTGCATCAATCTCTTCCGGTGTATTATAAAACATCATGCTGGCTCTTGTCGAACTTCGGACGCCAAGATATTCCAGAAGCGGCTGTGCACAGTGGTGGCCTGCCCGCACATCGATGCCGTCAGAAGAAAGAATTTCGCTCACATCGTGCGGATGCACGCCGTCAATCGTAAACGAAACGATGCCCGTATGGTTGGCCGGATCTTTGGAACCGAGGATATGAACGTACGGCAGCGCGCCGAGTCCTTCCATAGCACGTTGCGTCAGTTCCAGCTCTTTTTTCTGGATATAATCAAATCCTTTTTCCTGCAGATACCGGATCGCTGCGGCCAGCCCCACCGCACCGGCTGCATTTACCGTTCCCGCCTCAAATTTCTGCGGAACCGGTGCAAAAACGGCTCCGTCGCGGTGAACGGAATCGATCATCTCGCCTCCGGTTAAAAACGGCGGCATTTTTTCCAGCAGTTCCCGTTTTCCATACAGACAGCCGATTCCCATCGGGCCCATCAGCTTATGGCCGGAAAAGGCGAGAAAATCTGCATCCAGCGCCTGTACGTCGACCGGCATATGCGGAACGCTCTGGGCGCCGTCCACAACGACAACGGCTCCCACGCGGTGCGCCATCTCCGTGATTTTCTGGAGCGGATTCACGCAGCCGAGCACATTCGATACCTGCGCAACAGCCACAAGACGTGTTCTCTCATTAATGCCCTTTTGGAGCTCCTCATCGGTCAGCTCGCCCTCACTGGTACATTCCAGATAATGGAGCTTCGCCCCAGTCATACGCGACACCATCTGCCACGGAAGCAGATTGCTGTGATGCTCCATGATTGTTACAGCGATCTCGTCGCCTTCCTTTAAAAAGTTCAGGCCATAGCTGTATGCCACAAGGTTCAGGCTTTCCGTTGTATTCCGGGTAAAAATAATCTCCTCCGGCTCTTCTGCATGAATAAACTTCTGTACGGTCTTTCTTGCCTCCTGATAGCTCTCCGTCGCCTCCAGGCTTAAAGGATAGAAGCCGCGCAGAGGATTTGCATTTTTCTGTTCGTAAAATTCCTGTACTGCAGCAAGAACGCACGACGGGCGCTGTGCCGTCGCCGCGTTGTCCAGATAGATCGTGTCCATTTGCTGCAGAAGTGGGAAATTTTTTCTGATGTTATCTGTTGTCACGGTCAAGCACCTCCGCAAGCTGTGTTTTTACTTTCTGTTCGATGTCCGCATCGCCGATCTTCTGGATTTTTGCTTCCAGTTTCGCCCGCGCCATCGTATTTTCTGCCTGTGTACGGTCCATGCCGCGCGCACCGAAGTAGAACAGTGTCTCTTCATCGAGTTCTCCGATTGCCGCGCCGTGGCTTCCCTGTACGTTTTCCTCTGCACAGAGGATCACAGGAATCGTCTTGTTGACTACATCATCGCCGAGCAGCAATACCTGTTCTGTCTCTGCTCCGACGGAATCTGCCGAACCGCGCACAAAATCGATTGTGCCGCGGAAGATCTTTTCCGCCGCATCCATCAGCGTTCCGTCTGCCTGGATCGTGCTCTCGGTTACTTTTCCGAAGTGGCGCACATTCAGATTGACATCAAATTTCTGCTGATTCTGCAGAAGATAGCCGATTTCTGCCTGCAGTGATGCGTGATCCTTCTGCAGTTCGGTCCAGATACCGTCATAGACATCGCCTTTTCCGACAACGACCTGTAAAAGATCCAGTGCACCATTTTTCTCGCAGATGCATCCGACATCATTTAAAAGCTCCTGTCCCTCACCGCGCATCATCACCTGCACGAGCCGGATGCGGCTGTCTTTTTTCGCGTAAAGTTCTGTCCGCACCGCGAGCTGTCCCGCTGCCTGTGCCGGTTCAAATACCTCGAAAACGGTAAGGGAAGCTCCCTCTTCTGCCGCCGCGCGGATCTTTCCGGATGAAACCTTCTCTTTTCCCTGTCCGATGGAAAGCGTGACCTGTTTCGTCTGCCCCTCCTTTGCAGAGACACTCCAGTTTTTCGTCTGCTCCGGTGCAAAAAGGACATCCGTCTCTTTTCCTGCCCCGGTATTCATAGCTTCCGGAAAACCCGTTATCTCATCATCCGCAGACAGCTCTTCCGCGCAGATTTCACACGGCGCACCCGCCGCCCATTTTACTTTTGTATCATTTAATCCCAGCCAGTACCACGTTTTCGATGGAAGCTGGTTGATTTTCATGCTGTTCTGTTTTTCCATGTGTCTGGCCTCCTTATCCAATGCTGCCCTTCATCTCGAGGCGGATCAGATTGTTCATCTCCACCGCGTACTCCAGCGGCAGTTCTTTTGAAACATCATCCGCGAATCCGCTGACGATGCACGCTCTCGCATCCTCTTCCGTCATGCCGCGCGACATCAGATAAAAGACGGCTTCATCGCTGATGCTTCCGATCTGTGCTTCATGGCCGATGTTCGCATCTTTTGTACGGATATCCATCGCCGGAATCGTGTCTGACCGGGAGATATCATCGAGCATCAGAGACTGGCAGGAAACGGCTGATTTCGTGTTCTTTGCCGCTTTTGTTGCAGAGACTGACGAACGGAAGGTGCTGATGCCGCCGTCCTTCGAGATCGATTTCGTGTTAATATAGGAACTCGTATCCGGCGCGCTGTGGACAACCTTCGCTCCGGTATCGAGATTCTGGCCCTTACCGGCGAACGTGATGCCGGTAAATTCCATCTTTGCGCCTCTTCCTTTCAGCACGCTCATCGGGTACAGGTAGGAAACGTGGGAGCCGAATGAACCGGAAACCCACTCGATTTTTCCGCCCTCCTCGACCTGCGCGCGCTTCGTGTTCAGGTTGTACATATTCTTCGACCAGTTTTCAATCGTAGAATAACGGAGTCTTGCATTCTTTCCGACAAACAGCTCCACACATCCGGCATGGAGGTTGGCCACATTGTATTTCGGTGCGGAACAGCCCTCGATAAAGTGAAGGTCCGCGTCCTCATCGACAATAATCAGCGTATGCTCGAACTGGCCTGCGCCCGGCGCATTCAGGCGGAAATACGACTGCAGCGGGATTTCCACGGAAACCCCCTTCGGCACATAGACAAACGAACCTCCGGACCAGACGGCTCCGTGCAGTGCGGCAAATTTGTGGTCGGTCGGTTTCACCAGTTTCATAAAGTGTTTCCGCACCATATCCGCGTACTCACCATGCAGCGCACTCTCCATATCGGTATAGACAACACCCTGCGCCGCAACTTCCGCGCGGACGTTGTGATAGACCAGCTCCGAATCATACTGTGCGCCCACGCCGGCGAGTGATTTCCGCTCTGCCTGCGGGATGCCGAGACGCTCAAACGTATTTTTGATGTCATCCGGCACATCGGACCACTTTGCTTTCATTTTGGTATTCGGGCGGACATACGTTACGATGTCATCCATGTTCAGAGCCTCGATCGACGGACCCCAATCCGGAATCGGCATCTGGTTGTAGATCTGTAAAGAACGCAGACGGAACAGCTGCATCCAGGCAGGGTCTTTCTTCTCATCCGAAATTTTCTGTACAATTTCCGGCGTCAGGCCGGCTTTTACTTTATAGGCATCCTTTTCATCGTCTTTGAAATCATAGATGCTTCGGTCAATATCCTCTACATAACTTTTTTCTCTCACAGCGTTTTCATCCTTTCTGTACCTTCGGTTTTACGCCAGTGACTTTTCGTATTTTCCAAATCCGTCCCGGTTGATCTCCTCTACAAGAGATGCATCGCCAGTTTTGACGATTTCACCTTCCACCATGATGTGGGTCTGATCCACCATCAGCGATTCCAGAATCTTCGTGCTGTGCGTGATGATCAGAAGACTTCCTCCGCATTTTCTGCGGTATGCCTCAATTCCGGCAGAAACGGTGCGGACCGCATCGACATCCAGGCCGGAGTCGGTCTCATCGAGAATGGTAAGGGACGGCTCGAGCATCAGAAGCTGCAAGATCTCGGCTTTCTTTTTCTCACCGCCGGAAAATCCGACATTCAGATCACGGTCTGCATACGACGGATCCA
>OLRW01000210.1_pt1 | contig 52202 bp, 50 predicted proteins | sample 1672701 | NCBI WGS metagenome assembly OLRW01 (sample SAMEA3136715, study PRJEB25190) | human gut metagenome | biome: human gut; feature: human-associated habitat; material: faeces | place: Austria | collected 2013
GTGCGGCTTTTCTTATTGGTTGTTTGTTGGTGTAATTGTTATATTCTTTGCTGCTATTCCTGTTTTTCTTTTTACCACATTTTCAATCTGGGCTTTCTTTGTTTCATCCATCTCAGCATCATTTACAATAACATCCACCTGTTTGTCTGTAATCGTTACAAGCACATCCTCAAAACCTTTTGCCTTTAATAACGTTTCCACTGTATTTTCCATATCTGTAGTTTTTGTAAGTTCAGTCATTGAGGTTACTGCTTTCTTTTTTTGATTCTCCTCCAAGTCCTTATTGTTAATCACTTCCAATAAAGTTTCCTTATTTTTTGAACGTGTCTGTTCCCTGCTTAATCTTGCCTGAACCATATAACTGCTTACTGATGTGCCATTAGTTAATATTGCAGCTCCCGGCTCTTTGGTTTCTTCCTGATTAGTACCATCGTTTTTTTCATTTTCACCATTTACATCATCCCCCGAATTTTCAGCACTACTGTCCAAACCTTCACCGTCCAGACTTTTTATTTCACCGTTTTCATCTGAAAGATTATCCTGTGAATAAACACTGTCATATGTATTATTGTTTGCCTCTTTCGTCTTTTCCTTCTTTGACAGATTATCCGTATAATTCAAATACCCTGCAACTGCAATCAGAACAGCCAGCGCCGTAACAATAATCTGATTCTTTTTTAATATTTTTTTCATTGGACATCCCTCCTAATCAACTTCTAATACTGATATTTTATGTATCGGAACATCAAATAATGCCGATAACATATTAATAATTTGTCCCTTCTTTTTTTCATCCGAAATACCTTTTGCCGTAATTGCTATACCCTCAACTTTTGGATAAAGTTCCTTAACTATATAAGGCTCTTCTCCGTTATTTCCTGAAAATATGACTGTTGACTTTTTAGATGAAGCATTTATGTTATCTCTATTTTCATTTTTTTCCTTTCCTGACGAATCTTCCACATCCTCCTGTAATATTTTTTCGCTGCCTGATTTAAAAGATATTACAACGGAAACTTTAGATATACCATTAATATTCTCTAAAAGTTTTTCAACTTTATTTTCCATTTCTGTTTCATAACTGTTTGACGTTGTTTTGGTTTTAACATTGCTATCCGGCACTTTTTTATCTTTTATATTTTCAAAATATGATGCACCTACAAGCATTATTCCTGCCAATGCCAAAAGAAGTATTTTTTCTTTTCCGATTTTACTAATGTTCTTAATTTCCGGCATTTTCTTTATATCCATTGCTCACCCTTTCATAAACCTTATTTTCAAGACTCTCCCTGTTATTTTCAAAAGTATAATTTTCTTCTTTTAAACTGCCATGAGTGTAGTTTTTAATTATTTGCTCAATGTCACCACTGTTGTTTTTTATATTAATAATGGGATTAACGATTAGTGCAAGCAAAACTATACCTGCAAAAAGTTTTATATATTTCTTACTGCTGCTTTCCGGAAATATATTTAAAACAAGAGAAATTACCAGTGAAAAAATACATATATTTTTTATATATTGATACAAAAATTCCATTTACTATTCCTTTTTTATTATGATTAGAGCTTCAAAATGTTAAAATTTGATTCCATTATGTTTTTACGTTAGTTGTCATGCATATAATTGCAATGCTTATTACAAAAAGAAAACCACTGCTTATTACAACTCTTATAAGAAGCCTTATGCCCTTACAAAGGCAGTTAAGGCTTTCAATTATTCGTCTGTCTGCAACGGGCTGGATTATTGCCGTAAAAATCTGAATCGACGCTGAATATATTTGAAGTTTCATATATGGAACAAAGCAAATCAATATTATCATTATGATTCCAAATGTTCCGATGCAGTTTTTAATTAAATTAGCTGAACCTAAAAGCATTCCCGTAACCGCATCAGCCCCATCGCCTATAACCGGCAAGGTTCTGATAAACTTCTTTATTGTAGTGTTTTTTGCCATATCAACTGAGGGCAAAATTAATCCCTGAATAATATTTAGCCCGGTTACTATTCCCACTATTGTCTTATTTACAAAATTTATAAAATTCTCTATTACGTGGGTTGTTCCCGACAAAAAATCTTCCCTTGAAATATTGTTAACCAGACTGATTGCCATATATATTTTTATTGCAGGCAATGTTATTTTCAAAAAAACGAACTGGCAAACCTCAATAATCACAAGGGTTAACTGATAAAAACCGGCCGCTGCCGCCTGTCCCACTATTGCCACCGACAAAAAATACGCCGGAATCATTCCGCCAACAAACTTTAATAATAGCTTCACTAATTGGGCAGCTATAATTGAAAACTCCTCAAACATAGTTACCATAATTGCAACTGTAACCATATAACATATATAAAAGCCTGTATCGCTAATGCCATTCTTTGAAAACACATTTGCAAAGTTTGTAAAAAAAGAAGCAATAATTGTAATCAAAAGCAGATTAACAAGAGTTTTTTCGATTAGACTTACATCCCCTATTGTTTTTTCATAGGCAGTTCTTCCTATCTCCTTTAAAACAAGAAGCACATCTCCGTCCCTTAACTTTTTTAATATATATTTGTAATCAATGTTATCATACCCCTGAGTTTTAAGAATTTTTCCGCTGTCTTCCAAGTCAAAATCATCAATTGTTATAATCTCTTCCGAAATTACTCCTGCTTTAACAGGTTTAGACGTTAAAAATAACAAAATAAAAAATAGCAAAACAAGCTTAAATATGAATTTTGTATTAATAATTCTCATAATATTTTCCTTACGATAATTGATTGGGAATATTTCTTTTCTAAAAGTTTCTCGGAATAATAATTTTCTCACAGCAATAATTTTCTCACGATAATAACTTTCCAATAGAAGAAATCAGTTCCGTAAAAACAGGAAAACTTATAACCAATACAGATAATTTTCCAAAAATCTGAACCTGATTTGCCACAGCCTGATACCCACAATCTTTTGCTATATCCGAAGCAATTTCCGATATAAAAGTCACCCCTGTTATTTTTAAAATAATTTTTATGTATTCCCTGCTAACAGAAGTTATGCCGGCAAGCCTTTCTACCATTTCCACAATTTCATTCACTCTTACAAGTGAATATAAGAAAATAAAAGCGCATCCTACCACCGAAATCATTATTCCATATTCAGGTTTTATTGACTTAAACTGAATTGCCATAAGCACAACAACAATTCCCATTATTCCTATAACTAACATTTTCTAACCTTTAATTTATAATTCAAAAAGACGCTGTATAGTACTGAACAATTCATATATGTAAGGCACAATCCACATAAGAACAAGAATAAGTCCTGCAAGACTTGTAAGAAAAGCCTGCTCTTCTCTTCCGCTATGTTTTAAAATCTGACCTACAACAGAAACTATTATGCCCACGGCAGCAATTTTAAAAATCAAACTAATATCCATATTTCTCCCTATATAAGAACTATTCCTAAAAATGCCCCGCAAGTAATTCCAAGCATTCTGTACAACTTACATTTTTCATTTTTTTCTGCTTTTAATTCTTTTATTGTTAATTGGATTTGTGACTGATATTTTTCAATATTATTAATCTGGGTTTGTCTGTCAGTTATTCCAAGCCCTCTGCCAAAATCTTTCAGACTGTTTTTATCCTCTGATTTTAGTAATGATTTTTTATCAAAAATATTATCCACACCTAAACTCCATGCCACGCTTAAAGGCATTTCTGACTTTTTAAAACTTTCCTGAACTTTTGCCACAAACTCCCCCACCTTCCCCTCTATCATTTCCGATATATTTTCCAAAGATTCCTGAACAGAATTATTGCTATAACTAATTTCCCCTTTTAGCAAAATCAACATTTTCTGTATTTGCTCTAATCTGTTAATTCTTTCAATATAATCTTTGCTAAACAAATAGCCCATTAAGGAGGCTGACATCATAATCAGAACAATTCCTGTTATTTTCAGATACATACATATTCCCCCATACTTTTTATAACTATTTTTCTTTTAAAAATCTTATCTATATCTTGTCCCAGCTTTTCCCTTGCTTCTGCCAAATCTTTTCCATGAATAGTTGCCACAACACTTACCCCGCTGTTTACTGCATATTCAATTGCCTTAAAGTCAGCTCCACTTCCAATTTCATCAACAGCTATAACTTTAGGTGCCATAGACCTTATTGCCATAACAATGCCACTATACTTTGTACAATCACTTATAACATCCGTCCTAAGTCCTAAATTAATCATTGGAACTCCCCTGTAACTTCCACCTATTTCATTTCTTTCATCCACAACTGTTACATTTATTCCTTTTAAATTGCTATAACCCCTTATAATATTTCTAAGCAAAGTAGTTTTTCCCAAACCCGGCGGGGATATAATAAGAAGATTTTCTTTTTCTTCCACAATTTTATTTACCAATTCACAACCTGCATTTTTTAAGTCATGGCTAATTCTGTAATTCATAAATTTAATATTTTTTATTATATTAATTCCCTTATCATCCATTACAACCTGTCCTCCAAGTCCAACTCTGTGTCCTCCGGGAATTGTAATATATCCGTTACGAATGCTACTTTCAAAAGAATAAGCCGAATATTCAGTTATCAGATTAAAAGCTGTTTTAATATCTTCCTCATTTACAATATATTCTGAAATTACATATTCATTATTCTTAATAAAAATTATTAAAGGGCAATTAATACGCAGCCTAATTTCAGTTAAATCATTAAAATCCATCCACTGATTTTCACATGTATTTCTGATGGCATTTCTCACATTAGGCGGTAAATATTTTTCAATTATTTCCATCTTTTCAATCTCCTTATGAAAATATATGTGAAAAAACTGCTATTATTCTATTTACTTTTATGAAATATAAAGTAAAATAATATTAAGTACACATATTATTTTATGTAACAATTTTTATAAATAATTAGGAGGAGCTTATGAAAAATACACGTATTATAGGCATAATTTCAGTTACAGTGCTTCTACTTAGCACAATAACAATCTACGGATATGAAAGTTCAGGCAACAAAAACATTAACACTTATGAAGCTACTCAGGAATCAACACCAAGTGTTACAACAATTCCTGCAACTACAACACCTGTAACTACTGATCCTACAACCAAGCCGGTAACAACTACTAAACCGGCGACAAAACCTACAACAAAGCCGGTGGCTACTACTAAACCTACAGCTACAAAGCCTAAAACTACAACAGCTGCTAAGAACAATGTTAAAGAAACAACAAAGATTTACAACAAAGTAAAATCTATTTCATTAGACAAGAAAGCTATTCGTTTAAATAAGGGGGACAAAAGAACTCTTACTTCTTACGTAAAATACAAGAAGCGTAAAAAAGGAGTTAACGAACCTTTAATCTGGAAAACATCAAACAAAAAAGTTGCTACTGTTTCCCAGAAAGGTGTAGTAAAAGGAAAATCAAACGGAAAGGCATACATAACTTTAAAATCAAAAATCACAGGCAAAACCGTAAAATGTAAAGTTACCGTAGCAAAGACAAAATACGTTGCCTTCACTTTCGATGACGGTCCGGGAATCTACACAGACAAGCTTCTTAAAGCTTTAAACAAGAACAATGCAAAAGCAACATTCTTCGTAGTTGGCTCATGTGTAAACTCACATAAGACACAATTAAAGAATGAATATAAACTTCATATGGAAATAGGTAGCCATACATACAATCACAGCAACCTGAAAACTTTATCAGTGCCACAAATCAAAAAAGAACTTGGTTCAACAAATAAAGTAGTAAAAAGTGTAATCGGTACAACACCTACGCTACTTCGTCCACCATATGGAAGCTATAATAAAACAACAGGAAAGTACGCAGGCGTACCAATGATATACTGGTCAGTAGACACACTTGACTGGAAATACAGAAACGTAAACTACGTATCAAGTACAATCCTAAAAGAAACAAAAGCTTGGGATATCGTACTTCTACACGATATACACCAGACATCAGTAGACGGATTTATAAAGGCGTTGCCAACACTTAAAAAGAGAGGTTACGAACTGGTAACAGTAAGCGAATTGTACAGCCTTAAAGGCAAAAAACTTAAAAACGGAGTAATGTATTTTAGTCCTAATAGGGATTAACTTTTCCACAAAAAAGAACAACCAACTCAACGAAAGCACGCTTCCGCTGAGTTTGTTGTTCTTTTTTTATAAATTTTATTGATTTTTGCTCTAAAATTTTAACTTAAAAAATTTTCCATTTTGCCATTAAAATCTTAGACTAAGAGTTCTTTTACCATTTTACCGTTAAATTCTACTTTTTTAAGATTGTTTACTTCGATTTGGTATAATGCGTTAGCTGCCAGATGTTCGGCTGCCTGTTCTAAATCTCTTATTCCGCTTGTGTTTTTGTATATTTCCATTACTGCATCAAGTGCTTCTTCTGTCATTACACATTCGTCTTCTTTTAGGCTCATTCTCTTTAATACCTTTGGAAGTGCAAATTTTGAAAAGATAATTTTCTTTTCTTCGATTGTGTAGTCAGGAATGTCTATTACTGCAAATCTTGACATTAATGGTGCGCTTATCTGGTCTTTCTCGTTAGCTGTTGCAATTGGGTAAACACCAACTGTTGGAATCATACATTCCATATAGTTGTCTGTAAAGCCAATATTGTCAAGAAGTGTTAATAACACGTCTGCCGGATTACCATTACCCTTTCCTGATGCTGCTTTGTCTAATTCGTTTATGATAAATACAAGGTTAGACTCGCCTGCCATTGAGAAGGCATCCATTATAATTCCCGGTTTGGCGTTTGAGTAAATACGTGAGCTACCTGTTAACTGTTCAGGGTCGTTGATTGAACTCATATCAAGTGTTGTCCAAGGAAGTTTTAATATCCTTGCAACCGCATAAGCTATCTGTGATTTTCCTGTTCCTGCAGGTCCGATAAGTAAAAGTCCGTATGCAGGAAGTGTATGTGTACGGTTAATCTGGATAATTGTTTCCATAATACGCTGTTTTACCCGTTCCATTCCATATAATTCTTCGTCTAATATTTTTCTTGCTTCCACAGGATCAATAGCTTCAAAATAATTATTTTTCCACTGAATGTTCATCATAATTGAAAGTGCTCTCTGTGCGTGATGTCTTTCTTCCTGTGAAACTTCATTTGAACGGGCAACTGCTAAGTTTCTTCTTGCCCAAAGTCTGATATTATCAGGTAAAGTTCTTCCGGCGCAGTTCATAAAGTCAGTAATACTCTGAATACTTGTAAGCTTCATGCTGTCCCCTTCTTCTTCCTGATCCTCGTCTAATTCTTCTTCAATAGGAGGATTGCTTGCAAGAAGTCTTTCGATCATAAACTGAAGGAATCCGTCTTCTGCTGAAAGCTTTGTAACTCCCCCTGCTGCTGTTTCCCTGATTTTGTAAACAGCATAACCATTCTCTGTATTCTCACCTGAAAGTCTTACATTAATATGGTTTTCACCTAGCCACTTTAATAAACTTACAAAACGTGAATCTATTTTTAAAATATCTGCTGTAACTGTTCCGTCTTCCTCTTCAAACTCAAAAGTTGTAGCTTTTGTAGGATTAGTGAACTTACCGCTTGAGTGATGTTTCCACTGTTTTTTCTTATTGTCCAATACTAATATTGGCTTCTCTGCTGAAGTTGTTTTCTCATTAGAGCTAAATGTTGTATATGTACATACAACTTCTTTTTTCTCCTCAGGTGCATTGTTAAAATCAAATACTGGCATAACTTCTACTCTCTCTTTTTTCTTTTTTATTCTCTGTTAATTTTAAAGCATATTTCAAAAATTACAACACTTTTAATAGAAATAATGTATTAAATGTAGTACATTCCCTGATTGTATTCGTCATAATCTTTGTAGCTGCTTTCTAAGTCTGCCAAAGTGGTGTTTTCAAGTACTTCATCCAGTCTGTCATTGATTTTGTCAATAATTAAGTTCTGAATTGTTAAGGCAATTCTCGGATTATCGCTTTCTGATACTTCTTCTCTCTCAATTCTGTATGCACCATCTAAAGCTTCGATAATTGATGCCACTGTAATTCGTGAAGGGCTGTCCCCAAGTAAATATCCGCCCTGAGCACCTTTTATACTCTTAATAATTCCTGCACGTCTTAATGAGGCAAAAATATGTTCCAAATACTGTGGTGAAATTCCGTTTCTTTCTGCAATGCTTATTAATGAAACATGGCCTTTTGTAGAATGAATTGATAAATCTATTAAGGCTGTTAATCCGTATCTGCTTTTCTTTGATAAATTCATTTTTCTCTTCCTTTTCTCTTTTATAATTTCTTTTCCCGATTTTTATGATTTTAATGTAATTTGTACTTTTCCTACTTATTTGGTAGGTATTATATTAGTACTCTAAATCTTTTACTTAATTTTGTCAAGTTCTTGTATATTTTTCCATATTATATTACTATTTATACTGTAGTACGCAGGGGGCAATTTTTGTCCCACTTATATAATTTTTAGGAGGCACATATGAGCGATACATATATTTCAGATTCTATTAAATACATTGGTGCAGATGATACTACTTTAGATCTTTTCGAGAGCCAGTATATTGTTCCTAACGGGGTTTCATACAATTCGTACATTATTATGGATGAAAAAATTGCTGTTATGGACACTGTTGACCAGAGAAAGACAGACGAATGGTTTGATAATCTTAATAAGGCATTAGATGGAAAAACACCTGATTACCTTGTTGTTTCCCATCTTGAACCTGACCACGCTGCAAATATTCAGAATTTTGTTGAAAAATATCCTACAGCTAAGTTGGTTTTAAGTATAAAAGCTAAAGCAATGATGCCACAGTTTTTTGAAATTGATAACTTAGATGATATTTGCATTACTGTTAAAGAAGGCGACACACTTGAACTTGGTGAGCATAAACTTACTTTTATTATGGCACCTATGGTTCACTGGCCTGAAGTAATGGTTGAATATGAAGAAAAAGAAAAGATACTTTTCAGCGCAGACGGATTTGGTAAGTTTGGTGCTCTTTCTGCTGATGAAGATTGGACTTGTGAGGCTAGAAGATATTACTTTAACATAGTTGGTAAATACGGTGCTCCTGTTCAAACTCTTTTAAAGAAAGCTGCAAATCTTGATATCAAGACGATTTGCCCTCTTCACGGACCAATTCTTAAAGAGAATCTTGGATATTACATTGATAAATATAACACTTGGAGCAGCTATCAGCCTGAGGACGAAGGCGTTCTTGTTGCATATGCTTCAATTCACGGCAACACTGAAAAAGCTGCCAAATTAATTGCAAAAACTTTAGAGGAAAAAGGTGCTCCTAAAGTTGCCATTACTGACTTAACAAGAGATGATATGGCTGAGGCCATTGAAGATGCTTTCAGATATAGCAAACTTATTATTGCTGCTTCTTCATATGATGGTGGTATTTTTCCACCTATGGAAGACTTTCTTAACAGACTTTCACAAAAGGCTTACCAGAACAGAACTGTAGGGCTCGTAGAAAACGGTTCATGGGCTCCATGTGCTACAAGGGCTATGAAAGGATTTGTTGAAAACATGAAAAATATTACAATATGCGATAACACAGTAACAATCAAGTCTACATTAAAGGATGCTGATATGGATAGTGTTAATGCATTGGTTGATGAAATCTTAAATAAATAAACTTTAAACAAAAAGGAGACTTGCATAAAACTTAAGTCTTATGCAAAGTCTCCCTTTTGTACAGTTTATATATATTACACAACAAGATTTTTGCCGCTGTAATTATATACTTCTATATAGTTTCAAGTGCCTGTGAAAGATCATTTATTAAATCTAAATTAGAGCTTTGCCTAAGTTTTTGCATTCACTTTCTGCTTCTTCATCAGGTGTTTCCTGACAGATTACGAAATCACACGCCATAACGGCTCCATCACCGATACATGTTTCTTCCCATGTACGCATCCATTCACCATCACCCCATCCGTAAGAACCAAACAAAGCAATCTTTTTGCCTTTTAACTTAGGTTCACATTCCATAAACATTGGTTCAAATTCACTTTCTTCAAGCTGTTCAGCTCCCATTGAAGGACAACCAAATGCAATGGCATCATATGAATCCATCATTTCTGCGTTAAACTGGTCTGCAGGAAGAATTGTTGCTTCTCCGCCTGCTTCTGTTACTCCTTCTGCAACCTTAGTTGCCATAATTCCTGTATTTCCTGTTCCACTCCAAAAAACTACTGCTACCTTACTCATTTTTGTCTTCCTTTCCTGTATTGAAATGATTTATATGTATAGGGACTTTTTTATTATTTTCATTTTTTATTATATATAACGTTTATTATATATTTTCTTTCAAAGTCCTAATATATAACTATTTTATGCTACCGTAAGTTTTAAAACGCTCTTGCCGGCTTTCCACTGTTTCATGTAAATTCTTGTACATTTATTGAAAAGTTCAAATCTACGCTCAGCTTCACACTGGTCGCAATAAACTTTCCAACATCCACAGCACTTAAAATTTTTCCCCTTGTTTTTTATGAATCCTACAACGTCCCCCACCGGATATCCTAAGAACAATCCAATTTCGTGAGGGAACTCTGTAGTTTCACTTAATCTCATTTTAAGTTTTTCAATAGCCTTCTCAGGCTCTGTACTGTCGTACCCGTAATAGGTCAACACCTCTTTAACCCCCGGCTTCATTAAATCCTTCGCCAACATATCTATTCTATATACATAAATAAGGACTGATTTTTTACTTTTACGAAGAGTTTGGATTTTTATTCCTTTGCTGTTAAGCAAAAGATTTAATTCTGCCATGTCTTTTTCAAGTTGTTTTTCATTTATGAAGTAACAATTAATTAAACTTGCTGTTTTAAGTGATGCCAATGTAGGTGAGCATAAATCAATTATGTACTTTTCCAAAACATTATTTCTGCTCATAAGCATCCTCCTTTAGACTTATACGGAAGAGGCTACTACACCTCCCCCTATAAATCCGGTTCAAAATGATTTATTCTTGGTTAGTTTTTTCTAACTGTCATTATATTATCCTGACTCTAGGAATTTTGCAAGCACTTTTTTTGATAAAATTTCCCAACTAGTTTGTTATACTTCTAGCTTCTCAATTAAAAATTTTTACCATATTCTTTAATATCTCTACAGCAAAAATCCCTACAGATTTAGTTTTTTCCAAATCTGTAGGGATTATACCTTTTGGTCCGTTGCCTAAATCCTATAGACTAATCTGATTTCGAAGCAACGGCATTATTATTTTGTTTTTATTTGTGATAAGGTTCGTTATTTATTATTCTATAACTTCTATAAATCTGCTCTAACAAAATAACTCTCATTAACTGGTGTGGAAAAGTCATCTTAGAAAAGCTAAGTTTAAAGTTTGCTCTCTTTGAAACGTCCTGATGCAATCCTAAGGAACCACCGATTACAAACACAATATGGCTTTCGCCCATTATTCCCAACTTGTTAATTTTGTCGGCAAGTTCTTCTGAATCAAGCATCTTGCCATTGATTTCCAATGTTATTACAAAAGCATCATCGGGAATATTTTTGAGAATTCTCTCGCCTTCCTTAGCTTTTATAATATCCATCTCTTTCTCAGTACTATTCTCGATGGTCTTCTCGTCTGCCACCTGAATAATATTAAGTTTACAGTATCTTGATAATCGCTTTGAATACTCATCAATGGCTGCTGTGTAAAACTTTTCTTTAATTTTTCCAACTGTTAAAACTGTTATCTTCATTATTTAACCTTTACCTTCTTTACAGCACTCCACTTCTTTGAAAGAACTTTCTTCTTTCCATTCATTTTGTAAGCTTTTACTCTAAAATAATATGTTTTCTTTGATTTTAATTTCTTAATTGTGGCACTATTTTTTTTAACATACTTGCTCTTTGCACCTTTAAACTTTTTGTTTGTTGAATATTGAACAAGATATCCCTTAGCGCCTTTCACTTTCTTAACTGAAATAGTTACTTTCTTCTTTCCAGCCTTTACTTTTGCAACTTTAGCATTTGACGGAGTTTTAATCTTTGCAGCCGGTGTTGATGGTGTTGATGGCGTTGATGGTGTAGTTGCTGCTGTTACGCGGTTAAATTTATAAATTCCCCATTTTCCGTTAACTTTAACAGCATATTTATTGCCATCATACTGCTCAGATATTCCTCCAATCTGTCCTTTAGGAATTATCATTGTTCCATCCACACTTGACATTATTTCGTATGTTCTATTCTGTCCTTTTGAATCATAATTGTAACCAACTACTATATTTCCTGAAAAATACAAACTATTATAACTTCCTAAATTAACTGTAGCTTTATTTTTTCCTGTAAACATCTTCCAGTTATTATTGCTATCTTTTATTGCAATTTTTGTTATTATCCACATATCATCAGATGTCAATTTTGAATCTGTTGCACAATCTGTCCCCTTAATGATTGATGTTCCATCAACGTCGATTATTTCATAGCTTGTTGTCTTTCCATATTTTGTAACTAATACACAATCATTGGCAAAGTCGATTTTTTCTAAATCTGATTGATCACCAATATCCATTAATTTCTTTCCTTTATTGTTATATGCATATGTTCCAAGATACTTTCCATCACTTGTAAAGAATCTAACTGAAAGGAACTGTCCTACTTCGTTTACATATCCATAATCACCTTTACCTATTGTTGCAATGTTCTCTCCATTTGAATTAATCAGATATAATGTTCCATCTTTCTGTGCAATAAACCATTTTCCATCATCTGTGTTAATATCATTATACTTCTGTAATATTTTCTTTCCTGTACTCAAATCATATGCATCTACATATTGATTTTTCCAATCATCTGTATAGTAACGCAGTGTAAGAATCTTACCATTTGAATCATTTATGTCATTTGCTAAATAATTAACATCCTTATATTCAAACTTATTTTTTATATTACCATTTAAATCAAAAATATATGCAATTATTTTGTCTGAATCATACCCAAATCCTAATAGTAAATTATCACCTACCGTCTGTAATCTACTTACTTTTCCATCTACTGCCAATGTCTTTTTTGTATGAGTTTCTTTGTCAACATAATACCAGTTTTTATTGTCAATATTAAAGTAGATTCCTTTATCATTAATTACATACTCCTCACATTTTTCGTCTTCGTTAGAAGTGTATTTTAATGTCCAGATTTTCTTGAAAGTTGATAAATCATATAATGTATATTCATTGTTATCATACATTTCAATTCCTAAATCTATAATAGCGGAATCATCGTAATTGTTCTCCATAATAGTCTTGCCATCCATATTAACGTATCCAGTATTGTAATAGCTATCTTCATTTTTTTCATCATACTGAACAAATCTGACAATACTATTATTCTCATCAGTCCATCCTGTACATTCACCTATATCCTTTACTATTTTTCCATCTAAAGTTATCAAATATAAATGTTCTACATCTTCATGATTGCTTGTTGTTTTAACATAATTTGCTGCTATAAAATGTTTTCTGTCGGTCAATAATATTATATTGTCATATTTTATAGTTCCTGTGTATAGATCTGAATCATTAGCAACAAAGTGTTCAATTACATTTCCTTTTGAATCTAATAAATCAGTACCTTCTTCATCGCTTATATAACCATATAGCTCATCTTCACTACCATGCATATCTTGATATTTTTTTTGGAATTTTGTTACAGTATTTCCCTTTTCGTCAATCAAACTCCATATAGAATCCTTTGACTGTGCCAAATACTTATTTCCATATATTCCTTTAATTCCCGAATATATACAAGGTATAATTTCCTTGCCATCTTCTCCTACAACACCACTTAAGCTATTCTTTGACACTATAAATTTATTTCCGAAAGAACTATAAACATTATCATATACCATTGTTGGTTCAAGAATAATCTCATAACTTTCCTCCTTCGTTAATTTTATAAATAAATTTTAATATATGTTACTTATACATTCAAGGGTATTTTCACACTTTGTTCATATTTTTAATACAACACTTCTTCCTGATTATTTAACCATTTAGCAGGTTTTTCTTTGATTTTAGCATTAACCTCTTCTAAATATTTCTTGTATTTTTCTTTGTCACTGTCTGATGGCTTTGTTTCTTGTATTAATTTAGTAACTTGCTGTATTAATTCATAATTATATGGTTGTTTCTTTATTTCATTTATTGCCATATCTACAGTCAAACCATTCTCTTCACTTTTCAACAACAATTTATCAAAAGCCGAATTTGCCGGTAAGTGATAATTATTTTCTATAAATTTTTCTACCTTTTTTGACTTGTTTAAGCCAATTAATGCTTCCAGATATAACTGATTTTCTCTATAACCGTTCTTCATCATACTTTTGTGAGAATTATATTGTTTCATCAGTCCAATATAATTATTGTGTAATTCATATGATTCAATTGTCCTTATTTGAAAAACTCCATAAAGACCAAGGCTCATCAATATAAAACATAAAACTATAGGTATTTTTAATTGAATTTTATTATCCAAAACCTTAATTTCTTCTTCATTGCTATATACAAAAAGAAAAATAAGTAAAATATCTATAAAAGCAAACGACATACAATAATCCATAACGCTATGTAACATTATAAAAAGTGCTGCTTCTGTTGCAAATCCATAATTTCTAATATATTTCTTTATGCATATAACCAATAGAATAATTAAAATTAACATTGGAATTAATCCTGCACTTACCCCTGCCTGTACGTAACTATTATGTATAACTCCTGCTTTATACTGTGCTGACTGATAATATGGATATAAATATTGCCAGTTTCCTGTGCCTATTCCAAATAGGCAATGTGATAACTGTACCTTTATTCCGTCCATACTTTGAATTATTCTTTCTATAAATGTATATTTAGCCTCGCTAAATCTTCGTGCAATTACAAACGCAGATATAATTAAAGCCACAGATGTACCAATTAATAATATTCTATTCTTTCTAGATTTCTTTACATACCAAATAACCTGTAGAATAATAAATATTGCTATGGCTCCGACAGATTTCGTAGCAAGAAGTGCCAAAATATTAAAAACACTTAAATATTGATAAGTTTTATTTTCCGAGTCTCTTGCCAAAATAAAACTTACACCAAACCAAGTTCCCGCAACATTAGCATACTGAAATGTAAATTGTAATCTTCCTACATTTATAAAGCCATTACTTTCTCCAACAGAGAAAATATACATAATAACAGCGATTACGCTACTCACAATCCCTATTAGTATTAAACTGTTTAAAATCGTCTTTTTCTCTATATCATCAAGAGAAAAAAAGACAACTCCCATAACAAAACAAGCTAACGGAAGAAATGTTTGTCCTAATATTCCATAGGAAATACCATTATATAGGCTTGATAAAATATATGCTAAAGAAATAACAAGCAAAAATACTAACTCTTTGGTAATATTAATACTTCTTTTTGAGATTATTAGCCCGGCACATCCAATTAATGCAACAATCAAATATGCATAAGGATAAAAACCTCCCTGAAATATTAAAAGAATAATAAATGAAATAATTGATAAAATTGTCATAACCATTACCTTTTCGTCCGATTTATATTAACATCTTACCATATGGATTTTATGTTCTCAATCTTAACTATAATGTTTTGTCCGGGTATTATACATTTTAAAATACAATCCATTAATATTTTTTCATTTTCTCCTCCCATGTTTTCTTTGCCCGGCGTATTCTTATTTTTTTATCAATTAACTACTCGCAGACTTTTTTATTTTATTGACTGTTTATTTTTATCAAAATCAGTTATTTACTTGTTATAAATTTAGTTTTAGTTTATACTTGTTTTATAAGATATTTACAGAACGGAGAATTAATATGTCTGATAATAATAATATTTTAAATGAAGCTGAAACAGCTTCTGAAAATGATAATTTAGATAATAATTTAACTAATGAAGATTATAACGTAACAACAGATAATAAAGAATCACAGTACGTTCCCAACATTGATGTTTTTTCAACTGATAAGGTCAACAGCTATGTGAAACTTTCAGACAAATATGAAGACATTAAATCTTCTGCTGCAACAATGCTTATTGTTGGTGGAGTTGGACTAGTTCTTATGGCTTTAATTATTGCCAAGGTTATTGTTCTTCCAATCAGTGCAGAAACTTCATGGTTGTTCTACTCTGTAATGGGTGGTGTTTTTATTATTTTTGTAATAGCCGGAATTGTTTCTTTTATGCATGCTAAGCAGGTTAAGATTGAAGCTGCTGAAGAGGATAAACTTATTGATAGCATTAATACCTGGGCTAATGATAATTTGAAAATTAGCGATTTAGATCAGGGACTTGACTTAAGCCAGCCTGATGAAATTCTTTTCTTTTCAAGAGCTGAACGTATTAAGAAGGCTCTTATGATGGAATTTGAAAATGCTGACGAACCTTTAATAGATGAACTTACAGAACAGATTTTTCATACACTATATGAAGAATAGCCTTTATTAACTCTCTTGACTATTCTTCTAGTCCTCTGAAGCTATAGGTTACCTATCCCTATAGCTTCTTTTATATACTAATTTCAATCTTTGTAATAAAAAAATGGTTCCAAACTTTATTTTCTTTAACGCTTGAAACCATCTTTTTTTATATGTAAATATTTCTAATATTATTCATCCCAGTTATGATATACCTGCTGAACATCTTCATCTTCATCAAGTCTGTCAATAATAATGTTCATCTTCTTAATTGCTTCATCATCTGTTAATTCAACATAGTTCTGTGGAATCATTGTAACTTCAGCCTGTGCCATAGCGACTCCAGCTGCTTCTAATGCTTCTCTTACTACGCTAAATTCGTTAGGATCTGTAATAACTTCATAGCTGTCTTCTTCGTCCTGGAAATCTTCAGCTCCTGCATCAATTGCAGTCATCATAAGTTCATCAGGATCCATATCACATTCTTCCTTATCAATGATAATCTGTCCCTTTTCGTCGAACATATATGCTACACAACCCTGTGTTCCTACATTTCCACCACCTTTTGTGAAACAGTTTCTAACATTAGCTGCTGTTCTGTTTCTGTTGTCTGTAAGTGCATCAACAATAATTGCAATACCATTAGGACCATATCCTTCATATCTTACTGTTTCATAGTTAATTGCACTTGCATTTCCTGCTGCTTTCTTAATTCCTCTTTCAATTGTGTCATTAGGCATGTTGTTTGCTTTTGCCTTTGCAATAACATCACGAAGCTTGCTGTTATTATTTGGATCTGCTCCGCCTTCCTTAACTGCTACAGCGATTTCTTTTCCGATGATTGTAAACATCTTACCTTTTGCTGCATCATTCTTTTCTTTCTTATGCTTGATATTCGCAAATTTTGAATGTCCTGACATATTAATCCTCTCTTCCGTAATCTTCTTTATTTCTATTTCTAATTTAAACCACTAGAAATTTTAACATTTTATATATTAATAGTCAACTAAGCTTATGTATCTAATTCCAAACTAATTAATAATGCTTTGTCCACTATTTTAAGCATTTCGCTGTCTAAATGACAAACCTTATCTTTCAATCGCTTCTTGTCGATTGTTCTTAACTGCTCCAATAAAATAATTGAATCTTTTATAATATTGCATTTGTCACAGTCTATTTTTACATGAGTCGGCAGTTTAGCCTTAGTCATTTTTGATGTGATTGCCGCAACAATTACTGTTGGACTGTGCCTGTTTCCCGTATCGTTTTGAATAACCAGAACAGGTCTTATTCCTCCCTGCTCAGAGCCTACAACAGGTCGCAGATCTGCATAATATATATCCCCTCGTCTAATAACCATTTCACACTCCAAAAATTGTTTATTTATATATAAGTATTCCAATTTTTGTAATGTGTATTCAAAATATAATAAAAAATTATATTTCTACTTCATAATCATCTTCAAAGTAGTCCTTTGTGCCAACTATTTTGCCATCTTTAACAAATACTCTTGGCACTCTTTTTCCAAGGTCACAGACAAACTCATAATTAAATGTTCCGGCTAACGCTGCCAAATCATCAATTAATATTTCCTCTGAACCATCTTTTCCTGCAAGAGTAACCTTGTCCCCTTCCTTAACGTCCATACCTGTTACATCAACCATAAACTGGTCCATGCAAACTCTTCCAAGAATGTTGCATTTCTTACCATTAATTAGAACATAGCCTTTATTGCTTAAGTTTCGTGGATATCCGTCTCCGTATCCAACAGGAATAGTTGCTATTGTCATCGGCTTATCTGCCACAAATGTCTGACCATAGCTTACGCCTCTGCCTTTTTCAATGTTCTTAACATATACAACATGACTGTATATAGACATTGCAGGTATTAATTTCATATTATCCTTATCCATCTCTTCTGATGGATACAAACCATACATTGAGATTCCTGCTCTTGAAATTGTAAGGGAAGTTTCAGGCATTTCCATCATAGCTGCACTGTTTGCACACTGATGAATTGGTATTTTAACACCTTTTGCTTCTACCTTGGCAATAAAATCATTATATTCCTTAAACTGCTTTTCAGCAAAAGACTTATCGACATAATCAGCCTTTGCAAAATGAGTAAATGCAGATTCAATCTCCACATTTGGAAGCTTGCTTATTTCTACGACCTCATTTACTGCTTCTTCACTTGGAATGTAACCGATTCTGCTCATTCCCGTGTCAACTGCAATGTTAAATTTAACTGTTTTGTTTAACGTAACTGCGTGATCCGAAAAAGCTTTAGCCATCTTATATGTAAATATAGGTGGTAACATTTCTTCGTTAATTACTAAATCGCACAAGTTTTCAGGAACAACTCCCAGTATGTACAACGGCTTATCAATGCCGTGTCTTCTAAGATTGTGTCCTTCCCAAGCTGTTGCTACTGCATAACCAACGCATTCATTTTCAAGTGCTTTTGCAATGGGTACAGCTCCATGACCATATCCATCTGTCTTAATAACTCCTACAATTCCTGTTTCAGGTTTAATTTTTTCTCTCATCATTTCTATGTTTTTAATTATTGCATCTAAATTTACTTCAGCATATACTCTAAAGTATTTTTCTATATCTTTCATTATCTCATTCCTTTAAATAAAATCTTTATTCCTTCAATAATATCTGTTGCCATCATTGATGTCTTTGACACATATTCCATGGCTTTATCCCCCGCCAATCCGTGAATGTATGGTGCTAAAACAGTTGAGTTATTAAATTCAACACCTATGCCTATAAGCGCCGCAACTATCCCTGTTAAAACATCGCCTGAACCTGCTGTAGCCATTCCACTGTTACCTGACAGATTAATGAAAGTCTCCTGTTCCGTTGTAATAACTGTTCTTGCATCCTTTAAAATACAGTTAATGTTATATTTATAATTAACTTCTCTTCCATATTTAATCAGATTAGAAGCAATCTCCTCAACCGGAATATTTAAAAATCTGCTCATTTCTCCCAAATGTGGTGTAATTACAACATTCTTGTGTAACTTCTTTTTCAATCTTTCGTCTTCTGAAATATTGTTAATCCCATCTGCATCTATAACTGTTGGCAAATTATATTCAAGAACTTTTTCAATCATGTTCTTTTGAATTACGCCTGTTCCAATTCCCGGTCCAATGGCAACAACATCACACCACTTAAGGCATGCTTCCAATGATTTCATATTAAATTGATGTACATCATAAGTATTCACCATTGCTTCCGGAAGTAATCTTTGAATAATCTGTCTGTTCTGTTCTGCAGTAAATACGCGAACTAATCCTGCCCCAACTCTAAATGCCGCTTCAGCACAAAGAACCGCCGCACCGGAAATATCCTTACTTCCTGCGATAATCAAAATCTTGCCATATGTGCCTTTATTAGAATAATTAGGTCTTGGTGGAATAAAATTAAAATCCTCTAATGTTGCAGTTTTAACCTGCTCTTCTATCTGTTCATAGGCTTCCTGAGGAAATCCGATATCTGCCACAACAACCTGACCGCAATATTCTGCTCCAGGATATAAAACAGTACCAATTTTATAACTTCCAAAAGTTACAGTGCAATTAGCCTTTACTGCAACGCCACAGATTTTACCTGTGTCCGCACTAACACCTGACGGAATATCAACTGAATATACAATGTTCCTTCCCTTATTGATTTTTGAAATAACATCTTTATATACACCTTCCACATTACGGGATAAGCCTACTCCAAAAATACTGTCAATAATAACATCTGCATCGTTATAATCACCAACTATGTTAATTCCAATATTATGCGCAATGGAAAGCTGCTGTTTAAATTCTGTACTGGCTTTTGATATGTCACCTAAAATGTACAACTCTGTGTTGTAACCTTTTAAATGTAATATTCGACAGATTGCGACACCATCTGCCCCATTGTTTCCAACACCTGCTACCACAAGTATTTTCTTATCCTTTAACTGGTTTTTGCAGACAATCTCTGCCACACTCAGTGCAGCCCTTTCCATTAAAACCAATGACGGTATTCCAATTGTATTAATGGTATAACTGTCTACCTTTTTCATATCTGTACCTGTAACAATATTTTTCATATATTACTCCTTAGAATCGTTCTTTTCTGAAATTCTATATGTAAGCTTCATTAAACTTTCTGATAAGTGAACATTTTCTACTATAATATCGTCTGAAAAACTTAAATCTGTATGTGCAAAGTTCCAAAAAGCCTTTACTCCACACTCTACAAGCTTTTGTGCTATCTTTTTAGCCGGTCCCTTTGGCAATGTTAATGCAACAATTTCCACGTTATGTTTTTTTACATAATCATAAATATCTGCAATATCCAAAATCTGACCGTGAGCTGTCTTCTTTCCTATTAAATCAGGATTCTTGTCAAACAATGCAGCAATTTCAAATCCTCTGTTTCTAAAGTTACCGTAGTTTGCAATAGCCTGACCAAGATTTCCCGCTCCAACTATTATCATCTTGTGCTTTACATCAAGTCCTAAAAGTTTTCCGATTTCATCATATAGATACTGTACATTATATCCGTATCCCTGCTGCCCGAAACCACCAAAATTGTTTAAATCCTGTCGAATCTGAGAAGCAGTTACATTCATAAGTTTACTCAGTTCCTTAGAAGATATACGCTCCACATTCTGCTGGCGCAACTCATCTAAATATCTATAATATCGGGGCAGCCTTGTAACCACCGCCTTTGATATTTTGTTCATTAATTATTCTCCTTGCTTAAGTGCTTGTAATCCGACACTATCCCCAGACTACAATATATAGTTTCAATTATAGTTATTAGCCTAAAGATTGTCAAATATTTGTCATTCTAATATGTTTAAAATTTTGTCTTTTTATGGTAAACTGTTCACTGTTAGCAAACACAAATACTTTAGGAGGATTTATCATGATATTATCATGTAATCATATATCTAAATCTTACGGTGTAGATACAATTTTGGACGACTGCTCTTTTTTCGTAAACGATGGTGAGAAAGCTGCCATTGTCGGTAATAACGGAGCAGGCAAATCTACTATTATGAAAATTATAATGGGTGAACTTAGTGCTGATAACGGTACAATCACCCTTGGTAAAAACAAGACTATAGGATATCTTGCTCAGTACCAAGATCTTGCTTCACACAATTCAATCTATGATGAAGTAAAATCCGTTAAGGCTGATATTATAAATATGGAAAAGAAACTTGTTGAATATGAAAAGGCAATGTCCGGTATTTCAGGTGATGAACTTCACAATCTTATGGAAAATTACACTAATTTGGAACATCGCTTTCAATTACTTAATGGTTATTCATACAAAAGTGAAATCGAAGGTGTTATTAAAGGTTTAGGTTTTACTGAGGATGACTTTAACAGAGAGGTTGGCACTCTTTCCGGCGGTCAGAAAACAAGAGTTGCCCTTTGCAAGCTTCTTCTTGAAAAGCCTGACATTATTATGCTTGATGAACCTACCAACCACTTAGACCTTACTTCAATCAAGTGGCTTGAAACATATTTATCTAACTATAATGGTGCAGTTCTCATAATTGCCCACGACAGATATTTTCTCGACAAAATAGTTACTAAGGTAATTGAAATTGAAAATACACACTGCCACGTTTATGATGGCAACTACTCTGATTTTTCGGTTAAGAAAAAACAATTACGTCAGGCACAGCTGAATCTTTACCTGAAACAGCAAAGTGAAATCAAGCACCAGGAAGAGGTTATTGCAAAGCTTCGTTCTTATAAGCAGGAAAAGTTCTATAAGCGTGCTGAAAGCCGTGAAAAAGCTCTTGCCAATATGGAACGAATTGATAAACCTGAAGAATTAAAAGATGTAATGAATATTAAGTTAGAACCTGACTGTATAAGCGGTAATGATGTTTTGACAGTTGAAGGACTTTCAAAATCATTTGATAATCTTCATCTTTTTTCTGATATTAGTTTTGAAATCAAACGTGGTGAACACGTTGCCTTAATTGGCGATAACGGAACAGGAAAAACTACTATTCTTAAGATTATTAATGATATTATCAGTGCTGATGCCGGAACTGTAAAGCTTGGCACTAACGTTCATATAGGATATTATGATCAGGAACATCACAACCTTGAAGATTCTAACACTCTATTCGAGGAAATTGCTGATGCTTACCCTGATATGACTAATACTAAGATTAGAAATACTCTTGCTGCTTTTATGTTTACCGGAGATGATGTTTTCAAACTTGTAAAGGATTTAAGCGGAGGCGAAAAAGGTCGTCTTTCTCTTGCTAAGCTTATGCTTTCAGAGGCTAATCTTATTATCCTTGACGAACCTACTAACCATTTGGATATGACATCTAAAGAAATTCTTGAAAATGCCATTAATAATTATACCGGAACTGTTTTCTATGTATCTCATGACCGTTATTTTATTAACCAGACTGCTTCAAGAATTCTTGAACTTACAAATACTAAAATAATTAACTATCTTGGCAACTACGATTATTACGAAGAAAAATGCGAAGAGTTAACTAAAACATATGCGCCTGCCATTGAAAAGGAGAAAAAAGTTACTTCTACTTCTTCCGGCAAGCAGGATTATTTAGAAAGGAAGGCTGAAGCCGCAAGGACTAGGAAATTGAAAAATGATATTTCAAAAGTCGAAAAAGAAATTAAAGAAAAAGAAGACAGATTAAATGAACTGGATGAGTTATTAGCAGATCCTGCTGTTTCCACTAATTCCGCAAAACTTAACGAAATTAGCAAAGAACAGAATGAAATAAGCGAACGATTAGATGAACTTATGGATCAATGGGAGATTTTATCTGACCAACTTGACTAATAATATTGCATTTTGTGCTAATTTATCTTAAAATAATTTTATAGTTTTTACGTTTAAGGAGACAGTATTATGGAGAATAAAAAAGTAGTTGTTGCTTTAGGAAGAAATGCTTTCAGTGAATCATTTCCTAAGCAGCAGGAACGTGTAAAGGCAGCAGCAAAGGCTATTGCTGATTTAGTAGAAGAAAAATATGAAGTTATTATTACTCACAGTAATGGACCACAGGTTGGTATGATTCAGACAGCCATGACTGAATATTCAAGACTTGATCCTGACAGAACAGTTGCTCCTATGTCAATTTGTGGTGCAATGAGTCAGGGATATATCGGTTTTGACCTTCAGAATGCTATTCGTACTGAATTACTTCACAGAGGAATTTACAAACCTGTAAGTACTATTATCACTCAGGTTCGTGTTGATCCTTTCGATAGAGCTTTTAATGCTCCTTCTAAGGTTATCGGCAGATTAATGACTAAGGAAGAAGCTGAAAACGAAAAGAAGAAAGGTAACTATGTTGAATACGAAGAGGATCAGGATGGTTATAGAAGAATAATTGCCAGCCCTAAGCCTATTGATATTTATGAAATTGATGCTATCAAGGCTTTAGTTGATGCTCACCAGCTTGTTATTGCAGCAGGTGGTGGCGGAATTCCTGTTCTTGAACAGCGTACAGGTTTAAAGGGTGCCAGCGCAGTTATTGAAAAAGACTACACAGCAGCTAAGTTAGCTGACATGTTAGACGCTTCTGCTCTTATGATTCTTACATCAAACGATTACCTTACAATCGACAACAACGGCACACAGGAAGAATTAAAGAACCTTACTGCTGAAGAAGCTCAGAAGTTAATCGATGAAGGACACTTTGATCCTGTAACATCGTTACCTAAGATTGATGCTTCACTTTCATTCGTATTAGCCGGCAAGGGACGTAAGGCTATAATTACAAACCTTTCAAAAGCTAAAGAAGGAATCCGTGGAAAAGTCGGAACAATAATTGAATAATTCAGGTTTGGATATATTGATATTTGGTATTTGGATATATTGATATATTAGTATATTGATATTTGGATATATTAAAACCATTATTAAAACCATTATTAAAACAAGATATAATGACAATGGCACAGGGCTGTGAATCAGCCCTGTGTTTTTTGTTGTCAGAATATTGTGTCGGTATTGTATCACCAGTGATTGGGACAAACCTTTTCTTTCATTTACAGATTATATAGCGCGTTTCAGTTGCTAGATTCCGTAATCGGTGACGAACAGACAAGCTTTTTTCTATGATTTACGGATTATATAGTGTTTCGGTTGCTAGATTCCGTAATCTGTGGCTATTGGAGAAGAAAATTGACATATTTTACGTTTTACAGGGGTGATTTTGTCTCACAATCCGTAATTGTATTTTCAATTACTTGTCATATGATAATTTCTTTTGCTGACACGTAATTTTTCACGTGATAGCAAGCTTTTTGCTTCTGATTACGTGTGTCACAATATTTCTTTCATATGACACGTAATTCCTACAACAATCATAAGTATACTGGACCCCGTGGCGTGGACACCGCCCCGGACGACTTTGTACGGAAAATGAGAAGATAAATCTTCAAAGAATCACCTTACTTCCAAAGAAAAAGCTGTCAGGAAATCAATTAACCATTCAATATTTCTCTACCTTATGTTCTCCATAAGCTTCCTCAAAGAAGTATTCCTGTGAATTGATTGCTTCGCCTGTGATTTCGTCTTTGCAATATTTTCCATTAGGCTTCATTCTTCTTCCTTTTACGTTATCTGAAAGCATTATGTTAAACATACCTCTTATACGTTTCTTTATTGCTTCATCGTATATTGGTGCAGCAACTTCTACTCTTCTGACTGTGTTTCTTGTCATTAAGTCTGCTGAAGATATATATATTTTGTCCAAAGGCTCCTTACCGAAAATATAGATTCTTGAATGTTCAAGATATCTTCCAACTATACTTTTTATTGTTATGTTTTCGGTATATCCTGGAACTCCGGCTATAAGACAACTAATTCCTCTTATAACCATATCAACCTTTACACCTTTGTTAGAAGCTTCAATAAGTTTTTTAATTATAACTTTATCAGTAAGTGAGTTGCACTTAAATCCTATGTATCCTTCCTTACCTTCTGCTATTTTTTCGATTTCATCGTCAATAAGCTCCACTATTTTGCTCTGCATACATTTAGGTGATACAAGAAGATGCTCTGTTTCTTCAACTACCTGTTCCAAACATATTTTGTTGAAGACTTCCGCTACTTCTTTAGCAATATCTTCGTTAGCTGTCATCAATGACAAGTCAGTGTAAAGTTTTGACGTCTTTTCGTTATAATTGCCTGTTCCAACCTGTGTAATATGCTTAACCTGATTGTCTTTCTTATATGAAATAAGACAAATTTTTGAATGAACTTTTGTATGGTCGATTCCGTAAATAATTCTGCATCCTGCATCTTCCATTCTCCTTGACCACTCAATATTGTTCTGTTCATCAAATCTTGCTCTAAGTTCAACCATTACCACAACTTCTTTTCCGTTTTCGGCCGCGTCAATTAAAGCCTCAACTACCTGTGAGTTTTTGGCAACTCTATAAAGAGTCATCTTTATTGAAGCAACATTTGGATCTGCGGCAGCTTCCTTTAAAAGATTAATAAAACTTGTCATGCTTTCAAAAGGATAACTTAACAGAATGTCTTTCTTTTCAATCTGATCAATCATAGGTTGTGTTTTGTCAATTGCTGTAGAAACCTGTGGAATCCTTCTCTTAAAGAATAATTCTTTTCTGTTTCTAAGCATATCCTGAATCTTAAATACGAAATCAAAATCAAGTGGTGTTTCCTGATGGAAAGTCTGCTCTTTTTTAAGATTTAATTCTTTACAAAGACTTCTAATAACCTTTTCATCTAACACTCTTGAATATTCCATTCTTATTGGGCAAAGCTTTGTACGCATTCTAATCATTTCTTCCATTGATTCTCTGTAACTAATGTCTTCGTCTGCAAAAATCTCATCAATATCAATGTCTGCGTTTCTTGTAATTCTTATTAAAGACTTGCTTTTTACTGTATAGTTTTCAAAAATCATAGGCATATAATGAAGTATAAGTTCTTCAATAAGCATATATCTGCCACTACCCGGCACTATTTGAACAAGCCTGTTAAAAACACTACTTCTGCAAGGAACAATGCAAATCTTATCATTGTTTTTGGACTCAAGAAGTGCAACAGCATATATTTCCTGATTATTTAGGAATGGGAATGGATGCTTCTTTCCAATTACCTGTGGAGATAATAACGGCATAACATTATTCTTAAAATAATTCTCCATTCCATCTTTTTCTTCTTTTGAAAGTTTATCAAAATTTACAATCTGCACGCCATAATTCTTAACTTCTTTCATCAAGCCATTATATATATGCTCTTTCTTCTTTAGCAATTCCTTCGTTCTTTTAAAAATACATTCTAACTGCTCGCTTGATGTCATATAAGTTTTATTTTCTCTTTTTTTGTCAGAAATAATCATCTGATCATAAATTGAGCCTACTCTAACTCTATAAAATTCGTCAAGATTAGTTGAAAAAATACTTACAAAAGTTAATCTTTCACACAACGGAACATCTTCATCACTGGCTTCATCTAAAACTCTTTCATTAAATTTAAGCCATGACAATTCCCTGTTATCATAGCAAGGCAAAACTTTGTGCTTTCCTCTAACAACTTCTTTTACATTTTCGGCTTTTGTTCCTTCGGCTTTTGTTCCTTCTGCTTTTAAGTTTTTCTTTTCCTGTAACCCACTTTTCATTTCCGGCTGAGGAACTTTATTCTTCTCTATGATTGGATTATTTTCAGTTACGTCTATTTCGTTTTTCTTATTTATTTCCATTTTAAACCACCCGAGTTTACTTATTAATCTCCTAAGCATATGCCTAACATTCTAACCTGTCTTATAATTTCATCATTTGCATCTACACGTTTTGGTTTTTCAACCGCTGTACTTAATGACACACTTGTAATATTGTTGCTTTGTACGGCCACCATTCTTCCATATTGCTTATTAAGGATCAGTTCTGCACCTTTAACACCGATTCTTGAAGTAAGAACTCTATCAAAAGCACAAGGATTACCACCTCTTTGAATATGGCCCGGTACAACAACTCTAACTTCGCCGTCAATTTTTTCACTAAGTTCAGCCTCCAAACGGTAGCCTGCTGAAATATATCCGTCTTTTGCTCTTTTCTGCTTAAGTTCTTTCTTTGAAAGCTTTGTCTCTTCCTGTGAAATAATTCCTTCTGCCACTGCAAGAATAATATGCTTTCTGCCATTTTTAAGCTTATCTTTTATATATTGGCTTATTTTCTCAATATTATATGGAATTTCGGGTATTAAGATTACATCTGCCTTTCCTGCTATTCCTGAATATAACGTAAGCCAGCCTGCCTTATTTCCCATAATTTCAGCAATCATAATTCTTCCGTGTGACTTTGCCGTTGTATGCAACTCATCAAGAGTTCTTGTTGCAATATCAATGGCTGACTGAAATCCGAAAGTCATATCTGTTCCGTTAATGTCATTATCTATAGTTTTTGGAAGAGTTACAATATTTAAGCCCTTCTCTGACAAAAGATTTGCTGTTTTGTGGGAACCATTTCCTCCTAAAACCACAAGACAATCAAGTTCCATCTTTTTATAATTAGAAATCATTGCCTCTACTTTGTTTCTGCCTTTTTCATCAGGCTCATTAATCTTCTTAAATGGTTGTCTTGAATTTCCAAGGATGGAGCCTCCCAAATTTAAAATATTCTCAAACTCTTCCGGCTTCATTTTCTTATAATCACCATTAATAAGACCTGTGTAACCGTCCAAAATCCCATAAATTTCAACCTTATCCTTATTTGTTTCAGTTAATCCTTTAACCAATCCATACATTGCTCCGTTTAATCCCTGACAATCTCCACCACTTGTAAGTATTCCGACTTTAATCACAACCGCACCTCCTGATTTTTTGTTTTATTATAATAAAAGAAAACCCGGCATAACATTACAATCATATGTCTCTTCAATATTACTATATCAATGTAAATGTTCTGTCCGGGTTTGGTTAAATCCGCGTTAAATATTCTATTATTTTGTCTCTTTGTTATATGTTTCATAGTACACTTTTAAATGGTATTATGCATTATCTTTTTATGTGATATTTTTATTTTTCAATCACATTGTACAAATCATAGTATATTCCATGTTTGTCCATTAATTCCTTATGTGTACCCTGTTCTTCTATTCCCTTGTCTGTTAAAACTAGAATCTTTTCTGCATTTCTTATAGTAGACAATCTATGGGCAATTACCATTGTTGTTCTGTTCTTTGCCAGTTTTTCCATTGATTCCTGCACTATCTTTTCACTTTCGTTATCAAGTGCAGATGTTGCTTCATCAAAAATCAATATTGGAGGATTCTTAAGGAATACTCTTGCTATTGAAATTCTCTGTTTCTGTCCGCCTGACAGCTTAATACCTCTCTGTCCTATATCTGTTTCAAAGCCATTTGGAAGTGACATTATAAAATCATACGCATTAGCTTCTTTTGCCGCCGCAATTACTTCCTCTCTTGTAGCATCAGGACGACCGTATCTGATATTGTCATATACTGTTCCAACGAAAAGGTAAACATCCTGCTGTACTATACCTATATTATCTCTTAAATCTTTTAATTTTATGTCTTTAATGTCTTTTCCATCAATAGTTATTTTTCCACTTGTGGCTTCATAAAATCTTGGAATAAGATTGCAAAGTGTGGTCTTACCTGCTCCTGATGAACCTACAAGTGCCACATAAGAGCCTGCCTTAACTTCCAGATTAATATGCTTCAAAACTCTATGAGAGCTGTCATTATACTTAAATGAAACATCATCAAGTTTAATGTCACCTTTAACATTACTTATTGAAACTGCGTTTTCACTGTCTTTAATTTCAGGTTCAATTGAAAGAATCTGCAGAAATCTTTCATATCCTGAATATCCATTCTGAAACTGTTCCGTAAAATCAATTAACGTTTTAATAGGATCTGTAAAAATATTTATATATAATAAAAATGTAACAAGATCTGTTACAGATATCATGTCCTTAGTTATCATTAATCCCCCTGAAACTATAACAAGAAGATTAATCATTGTTGTAAAAGCTGTAAGTCCTGAGTTGTATCCACCCATATACTTATAGTTATTCTTCTTTGCTTCAAGAAAAGCATCGTTTCCCACTTTAAATTTTTTATTTTCCAAGTCTTCATTGGCAAAAGATTTTACCACTCTTATTCCCGAAAGATTGTCTTCTATTTGTGCGTTTATTTCCGCTATTTTGATTCTGTTAACTCTAAACGCCTGTTTCATTTTCTTATTAAAGAAATATGCGTAAACAAGCATAAATGGAACTAATAAAAATGCTATAAGAGCAAGTCTTACATTTATGCTTAAAAGAATTGCCAAAGCTCCTATAATCTTTATTACTGATATGGTTACGTTTTCCGGGCCATGATGTAATAATTCAGTAATATCAAAAAGGTCCGATGTTATTCTTGACATTAACTGTCCTACTTTTTCATCGTCATAAAATGAAAAAGATAATTTTTGAAAATGTCCAAATATTTCTGCTCTCATGTCATATTCGATTTTTGCACCCATTACGTGACCATAATTGGCAATGTAATAATTACAATAACACTGGAACAAAATCAAAATTCCCACAACAATAGCTATGATAATCATTGTTTTTACAACCTGTTCTGCTGGCATATATATTACTTTTGCCGTAACATATCTTACCACCAGCGGTATTAGCAATGCTATAAATGATGCCATTATTGCAAAAAACATATCTGCCAGAAAAACTTTCTTATAAGGTTTGTAATATGACACAAGTTTCTTTAAATTCTCTAACATTTTCTCTTCCTGCCTTAAATATATTTTGCTCAATTTCTTTTAAAATACCAATAATCTTATTGAATATTTTTATCATAAAGGGACCGCCACCACGACGATCCCTTTGTTACTACCTGCAATCATTACAGGCAAATACTTTTAGTATAAATAATAGCAGTTAACTGCTTTTGATTTATAAGTTTTCTTGCCTTCTTTTCTGTTTGCCACTACATAAACATAGTATGTTTTCTTCTTATTAAGCTTCTTCTTTTTGAATTTTTTAGCTGTATAAGCACACTTCTTTGTTGTAGTAAGTTTCTTGTAACCACCAGTCTTTGATGTAGACATGTAAACTGTATAATTCTTTGCTCCACTAACTTTCTTCCAAGTAATCTTTAACTTCTTACCTGACTTCTTAAGTCCAACCTTTGGCTGTAATGCAAAAACTGTATAATCAGACCAGGCTCCATAGTAGTTCTTGTTATCAATTGTTACATAAGCTCTTACTCTTAACTTGTAGAACTGATTCTTAATGTTCTTTAAAGTATTATATGATATACTTGACAAATTGCCTGAAGATACTTTCTTTTTCTTGTATGTATAAAGTTCATATACATAACCGTCGTGGTATTCAGGCTGTGTAAACCCAAATGTAACCTCTTTTAAAGAATTATAATAGTTTGTAATTGCTAATCCCTGAACCTTTTCAGGAACAAGATTAATCTTATATGGACTCAAGTATTCCGTATTATAGAATCCTGTTGTCTTTGCAGAAAATCCATTAACTGTTCTAACAGGTCTTACACCAACGCAAGTATCGTTCTTAAGTTTGTTGTTAAAACCGTCTACTGTATATGTAGTTGATGTTGTTGAACCTACTACATATTCATTATTATTTACAAATCTGACAATCTCATAAGATGTAGCACCTTCACTAGCTGTCCAACTAATTGTTATGCTTGATGTTGTAGCTGTTGTCTGTCTTAAATCCTTAACATCAGCAGGTACTGATGCTACCTGAATTGAATCAGAAATAGCATAAACTTTATTCTCATTAGTAGTACTTACAGCCTTTACTCTTACATAAACAGGCTTTAATGCCTTAACATAAAGTAAATCTGATGCTGAATAACTTGAATCTGTTCTTGTGAAAGTCTGATTATCATAAGATGTTTCAATTATATATTTCACATTAGTTCCTAAATAGTTATCCCAAGCAATACTTACAGTAGTAGTTGAAGCCTTCTCCTGCTTTAATCCTGTAACCTTTCCTGTTGCACCAAAAGCTGTCATTGCAAATAACAATGAAAATAATGCTGCCAATGTAATTACTGAAATCTTCTTACTAATTTTCATATTCCCTTCTCCCTTCGTTTTTAACCTCATTAATAATAGAAACTATATAATAAAATATTATCACAGTGTCAAAAGGTCTTTCCCATCTGTGCTTGCACAATGGTAGAAAAATAACCTTTGGACACGTTCTAATATTTATTATCCTACATTAATCCTTCTAATGTCTTTCTAATAGCCATAATGAACTCTTCTGTATTTAATTTCTTCTTGTTTTCAAGTGTTGAAATTAAATATAAATCTCCTGTCATTTCGCCATTTTCAATTGTGTCGATACATGCCTTTTCAAGCTTGTCTGCAAATTCCATAAGTTCAGGAAGTTTGTCAAGTTCTCCACGTTTTCTTAAAGCTCCTGACCATGCAAAAATTGTTGCGATAGGGTTAGTTGATGTTTCTTCACCCTTTAAGTACTTGTAATAATGTCTCTGTACTGTACCGTGAGCTGCTTCATATTCGTAGTAACCCTGTGGTGAAGCAAGTACTGATGTCATCATTGATAATGAACCGAATGCTGTTGCAACCATATCTGACATTACATCACCGTCATAATTCTTACAAGCCCAAATATATCCACCTTCTGATCTCATTACACGTGCTACTGCATCATCAATAAGTGTGTAGAAATATTCAATTCCTGCTTTATCAAATTTTTCTTTATATTCAGCTTCAAAAATTTCAGCGAAAATATCTTTAAATGTGTGGTCATATTTCTTTGAAATTGTATCTTTTGTTGCAAACCAAAGATCCTGCTTTGTATCTAATGCAAAATTGAAACAACTTCTTGCAAAACTTTCTATAGATTCATTTAAGTTGTGCATACCCTGGATAATTCCTGCACCCTTAAAATCGTGAATTAATTCTCTTGTTTCTTCTCCTGCTTCATTAGTGTAAACAAGTTCTGTCTTGCCTGCTGCAGGAATCTTCATTTCAACACCCTTGTAAACATCACCATATGCGTGTCTTGCAATTGTAATAGGCTTCTTCCAGTTCTTTACGTATGGTTCAATACCTTTTACAATGATAGGTGCTCTAAATACTGTTCCGTCAAGAATAGCTCTAATAGTACCATTAGGACTCTTCCACATTTCCTTAAGATGGTATTCCGGCATTCTTGCTGCGTTAGGTGTGATTGTTGCACATTTTACAGCTACACCGTATTTCTTAGTTGCTTCTGCAGAATCAAAAGTAACTTGGTCATTAGTCTCATTTCTATACTCAAGTCCTAAATCATAATATTCTGTCTTTAAATCAACAAAAGGTAATAACAATTCTTCTTTGATCATTTTCCAAAGGATTCTTGTCATTTCATCGCCATCCATTTCTACCAATGGAGTTGTCATTTTAATCTTTTCCATTATATTTCCTCCTAAATTAAGCTATCAAACTACTCCACTAGATTATAACTAATTACAGTGCTAAAGTAAACAAATTCCCCTGCTTTTTTTTATTTCTTACAAAAATTAACCATTTTTTCAGGGTTGATTTTTCCCCAGCCCTGCCTGTTTCCTTCCATTTTTAAATCAATTGCCGTATTCCTTATCAACTTCTTGCACTGTATGTTAGACATTTCCTTATTAATGCCTAAAATCATACAAATCACGCCTGAAACTATAGGTGTTGCCATTGATGTTCCGCTTTTTGGTACATAGCTGTATCCTGACTTTATGCCATTACTGCAACTGTATATGCCATTGGCCGGAGCCAAAATATCAGGTTTTTGAACGCACTCTTTTGTTGGACCTCTACCTGAGTAATTCTTTGTAATCCTACCGTTTACTATCATCTTAATATTATCATCTAATGCCCCAACTGTAATTATCTTCTTACTGCTTCCGGGAATTGACACAGTTCCATATTCCGGTCCATTATTTCCTGCTGCAGCTATAATAACATATCCCATGTTCCATAAAAGTTCCACAGCCTCAATTAATTTCTTATTATTTCCCTCTTTATTAAATGTGCCAAAAGATATGTTAACCACTTTTATGTTATATTTCTTTCCATTATCAATAATCCACCAAATTCCACTTATTACGTTATCTTCCTTGCCAATGCCTCTTTTATCAAGAACCTTCAGTGATACTATGTCCGACTTAGGCGCAATTCCTTTAAAAAAGCCGTTAGACATTTTTCCATCTCCTGCCAGTATTCCCGTTACATGAGTTCCGTGTCCCTCATCATCATAAATGGCTGTTTTTCCGTTTACAAAATCCTTATATTTTATTATTCTTTCCCCAAAATCAGGATGATTGTATATTCCCGTATCAAGGACTGCAACTGTCACATTTTCTCCCATTATATTATTTTTGTGCAAACTATCTATGTTTAGAATTTGTCTTACCTTCTTCATTATATTTACCATTATTTTATCTGATATTTCTACTATAATATATGGCTTATTTTTGCTTTTGTCCTTGTAGCTTTTTAACATTTTTTATTTTTTTGTAACCGGAACAGGTCAGGTTACATATACTTTAGTGTAAACAAAAATTAGGAGATTCAAAATGAGTGATTTAGCAGCAACAAACTGTGGATGTGGTTGCGGAGACGGTGGAAACAACAACTGTTTACTCCTTATCCTTATACTTTTGTGTTGTGGAGGTTATGGCAACGGCTCAGGCTGTGGTTGTGGCGGTAATGACTGCTCAAGCATTATCTGGATTATTTTGCTTCTTAGCTGCTGTGGCGGTTGCGGTTCATTCTTTGGTAATGGAAACGGCTGTGGTTGCGGCTGCTAGTTGATGACAACGACTTTTACCAATACGACTTTCTATGTCTGACCAAAAACGCTCTTTTATACAATAATATAGAAGACACAAACCTGTTTGTTTTACTTACAAGTATTATGTGCGCATATTTTTAATTTAGTATTTTATTTGTTTTTACAGCATAAACTTAATAAAACAGACAACACAATATTATCCGGGGGGATTATGGTTATATGGAAAACAACCGTTTTATGCAAACAAAATTCGATTCCATGGTAACTAATCAGACTATGCAGTTAGTAAAAGCCATAATCCCTTATATTGATAATAATCTTGCAACTGTTCTCGGGGTTTATATCAAGTTTATAGAGCTTGAAAATACCTTTCGTGTTAACCAAAATGTTTCCATTGCAACTATGAATGCCAATCATAAAGGGCTTGAAAGTATGCTTGAAGATATTAAGGAATTTTTAAATGACGGGGACAAGGAAACTCTTGAAACTTTAATGACTGTTATGGAAATGATGAATATGGATGACGGGGCAAAGCAGGATATTTTAAGCGGATACATGGATATGTTTGGTATGTGATTTAAGGAGGTTCTATGATTAATAACAAATGGATGGAAAATCCTGTACTTTCAGATATTTCTACTGAAAAAATGGAAGTTCTAACTAAAATATTAAATGGTGCAGAAGATATGGATGCAAAGCAAATGCTTACATATTTTATTAAAGAAACTAATCAGGCATCCAAAAATGGCATAAACTTCACCGACAAAGAAACAGATGCCATACTTGAAGTTCTAAAAGCTGATATGTCGCCTGAGGAAATCAAAAGAATTGATACCATAAAAAGAATGGTAAGCATGCTTGGGAAACGAAAGAAAATGAATTGATGTGTGTCCCAAAGTCACTCATCCTCTTTTGTTTCATCACAAGTGGATGAATGACTTTGTACACTTAATTCCATAACCTCTTACTCCATATTATATTTTCTCTCTTCGCTATAATACCAACGCTCACATAGTTTTGCATAACCAATTTGATATTTAAATTTTTCTTCTGATGCCTTGTCAATACAACAAATAATATTATATTTAAAAATACTTCCATCTGAAAAGTAATCGTTGTAAGTTACTTTTAAATAACCATCTTTAATTTCAAAATGAAGGCACAAATCATTCATAACTGTGTATAATGACTTTTCTATCTTTTCATTTAATTTTATTTCAGGTTGTGTTTTTACCGACAATCCATCTTCTTCTAAGTCAATTTTCACATTACTAATTTTATTATCAAAAGCAAAATATGTAGCTATATTGCACATTTCATTCTTGTACTTTCCAAATAAAGGTGCTAATTCTTCTGGAACAACTTTATAATTTTTAAATTTGACAGGATTATAATAATTCATCACATCCACTTTTATAATCTTTTTCACTCCGTTTACTGCTCTGGCTGTGATATAGACCGTTCCTGTTTTCCTATTATCATTAGCCGTAACGACACCTTTTTGATCTACTGTTGCCAAACTTTCATCTGAGCTACTCCAAACAAGTTTACTGTTATATACTTTCTTCTTTTTTAGTCCTTTATTTACTCTTGCTTTTGCATGTAATTTTATACTTTCATACAAACCTACATAGTAATTATCTTCATAATAAAGATCAGGAATTCCCACTCTTGCCGGGTTGATTTTTTTAGCGTTTCTTTTAGTTGCTTTTACTCTTATTTTATAGCTTTTTACACCTAAGGCCTTCTTTCCCTTAACTTTCATATAAGGAGCGATTTGGTATGTATACTTTTTTCCTGCCTTAACTTTTTTGTCAGTATAGCTTTTTATTTTATCACTTTTTATTGTAGCTATTTTTTTGTTATTTCTGTAAATAACATAGCCCTTTGACTTTGATACTTTGGACCATTTCAAAATTATACCCTTTTCGTTTGACATATTTCCATAAAAATTACTTACCATCGTATCTATATTATTCGATTGTATTGATTTTTCATTTCCATATGTATTATGCATATTTAATATGCTTGTTAATACAAATAAAATTATTAGCTTTTTTATTTTCACTTTTATCATTTTTGAAAAATTCCTATATATTTACTTATTTATTCTCCAAATAAAACTCTGTATTATATTTTCTCTCTTCACTATAATACCAACGCTCACATAGTTTTGCATAACCAATAACATATTGATATTTGTATTCCGGTTTTTTATTTAAACATATATTTATTTTATATGTAAAAGTTGAATTATCTGCAAAAAGTTTATCAAAACTTACTACAAGTGTATTATCTTTCACTTCCACTTCTACGCTGACATTGTACATTAAATCATAAATATCTTTCTTTATGTTTTCAGGCATATTAATATTTGAATCTGACTCTATACCATCACACATTTCATTAAGATTAAATTTTACATCCGCACATTTGTCTGTATATGAAAAATACTCTGCTATTTCTGTTAGTTGTTTATAATATGTAGTCAAAACTGGTCTAATTGCTTCATCTACATAGACTTTTTTAGAAATCTCCGATGGATTCATATAATCCATCACATCCACTTTTATAATCTTTTTCACTCCGTTTACTGCTCTGGCTGTAATATAGACTGTTCCTGTTTTCCTATTATCATTAGCCGTAACGACACCTTTTTGATCTACTGTTGCCAAACTTTCATCTGAGCTACTCCAAACAAGTTTACTGTTATATACTTTCTTCTTTTTTAGTCCTTTATTTACTCTTGCTTTTGCATGTAATTTTATACTTTCATACAAACCTACATAGTAATTATCTTCATAATAAAGATCAGGAATTCCCACTCTTGCCGGGTTGATTTTTTTAGCGTTTCTTTTAGTTGCTTTTACTCTTATTTTATAGCTTTTTACACCTAAGGCCTTCTTTCCCTTAACTTTCATATAAGGAGCGATTTGGTATGTATACTTTTTTCCTGCCTTAACTTTTTTGTCAGTATAGCTTTTTATTTTATCACTTTTTATTGTAGCTATTTTTTTGTTATTTCTGTAAATAACATAGCCCTTTGACTTTGATACTTTGGACCATTTCAAAATTATGCCCTTTTCGTTTGACATATTTCCATAAAAAGTAATTGTTGAATTTATACTTGGATTTTTTGTTTCATCTGCTTTTACCAAATAACAATTAGTTATAAATGTAACCATTATTAAGATTGCTATTGATATGATGAATTTTAGATTATGTTTTATCTGTTTCATATTGCACCCTAAACGTTATCTTTTTCAAAATTTTATCACATTTGGTATTTCTTGTCTATAAAGATAAAAGCTGCCATCAGGTCATCACAACCTAACAACAGCTTTTCAACTAAATACTTAATTATTTAGCAACTATATTTATAATTCTTCCCGGAACATAAATTTCCTTAATAATGTTTCCTGTTAACTTGTCGCCTAATGCTTCTTTACCCTGAGCAATAGCGTCATCCTTTGAGATGTCAGCAGGTACACTGATTACAACTTTTGTCTTACCGTTAATCTGAACAGGAACCTGGATTTCATCATCCTTCATAAGTTCTTCGTCAGCTTCAGGCCACTTGTTGTTTTCAAATACGCTACCTGTGTTTCCAAGTCTTTCCCATAATTCTTCACCGATATGTGGTGCAAATGGAGCTAATAATGTAACGAAAGTCTGAATTGTTTCTTTGTCAATTCCGCCTTCTTTCTTAGCTAATTCAATAAACTTGTTATTAAATTCCATAAAACCTGAAACTACTGTATTTAAACTAAAGTCTTCAAGACGTCTTGTAATTGTATGAACCATCTGGTGACGAAGTTTTATCATTTCCTTAGTTGGCTCAACATTAGCTTCAATGCTATCTACTGCTAACTTCCAGAATCTTGTGATAAATCTATATACACCATCAATTCCTCTTTCATCCCATTCTGAATCAAGTTCAGGTGGTCCTACGAACATTTCATAAAGTCTTAATGAGTCACATCCGTAATCTCTTACCAAATCATCAGGTGATACAACGTTACCCTTTGATTTACTCATCTTAATACCATTCTTACCTGTAATCATACCCTGGTTAAATAATTTCTTAAATGGTTCGTCAAAATCAACTACTCCGATATCATGTAAGAATTTAGTATAGAATCTTGAATAAAGTAAATGAAGAACTGCATGTTCTACACCACCAATATACATATCTACAGGAAGATACTTGTCAGCTTTTTCTCTTGAAACAAGTTCTTTGTCATTCTTATTATCAATATATCTTAAGAAATACCATGATGATCCTGCCCACTGTGGCATTGTATTTGTTTCACGCTTTGCAGGTTTTCCACAGCAAGGACAAGTTGTGTTAACCCATTCATCAATTGCTGCAAGTGGTGATTCACCTGTACCTGTTGGTTCATATGATTCTACGTCAGGTAATAATAATGGCAACTGATCTTCAGGAACCGGAACTGCTCCACAGTCAGGACAATGTACGATTGGAATAGGTTCACCCCAATATCTCTGTCTTGAGAATACCCAGTCACGTAACTTGTAGTTAACTGTTGCTCTACCAAATCCTCTTTCTTCAATAATATGAGGAGCTTCTTTCTTAAGAGCAGAAGATTCCATACCATTCCACTCACCTGAGTTTATCATAGTACCTACAGCTTCTGTGTAAGCTTCTGTCATATTTTCGATTTCTTTACCATCTTTTGCAATAACCTGAATAATTGGAATGTTAAACTTAGTTGCAAAAGCAAAGTCTCTGTCATCATGTGCAGGAACACACATAATTGCACCTGTACCATAATCAGCAAGTACATAATCTGAAAGCCAGATTGGAACCTTTGCACCGTTTAATGGGTTAATTGCATAACTTCCTGTAAATACACCTGTTTTTTCTTTTCCCTGAAGTCTGTCTACAGATGACTTATTAGCTGCCATCTGAATGTATGCTTCAACATCTGCTCTTGTCTCATCTGTTGCAAGAGATTTTGCCATAGCATGTTCAGGAGCAAGTACCATAAATGTTGCACCGTAAAGTGTATCAGGTCTTGTTGTATATACTGTAATCTTCTCATCTGAGTTTTCTAATTTAAAGTCAACTTCTGCACCATATGATTTTCCAATCCAATCTGCCTGCATTTTTTTAACTTTTTCAGGCCAGTCAAGCTTGTCTAAATCTGCAAGAAGTCTGTCAGCATAAGCTGTGATTTTTAACATCCACTGCTTAAGGTTCTTCTTTGTAACTTCTGCTCCACATCTTTCACAGCATCCGTTAACAACTTCTTCGTTAGCAAGACCTGTCTTACATGATGGACACCAGTTAATTGGCATTTCTTTCTCGTAAGCAAGTCCTTTCTTAAACATCTGAACAAAAATCCACTGAGTCCATTTATAGAACTTAGGATCTGTTGTGTTAACTTCCATATCCCAGTCATAAAGAGAAGCAATTTCATTAATCTGTCTCTTAATGTTTGCAATATTAGCTGCTGTTGAAATAGCTGGATGTGTCTTCATCTTAATAGCATAGTTTTCTGCCGGAAGACCAAAAGCATCCCATCCCATAGGATGAATAATATGATAACCATGAAGCATCTTATATCTACTCCATACATCACTAATAACATATCCTCTCCAATGTCCTACATGAAGTCCTGATCCTGATGGATAAGGGAACATATCAAGACAATAATATTTTGGTTTTGTAGTGTCTTTATTAATAGGGGTTACATCCCAATTGTGACGCCACTTTTTTTCAATTTCCTTATGATTATAAGGTGTTGCCATAATTTATTTCCTCCTAAAAATATGTATAAAAATTTAATCTTTAGCTATTGTTGTTGTGTCTTTCTTAGAAGACTTAGTTGTTTCAGGCTGCTTAACATTTTTTGTTGTTTCGCTTTCCTTCTTTGTTGCTTTCTCCTTAGTCTTTTTTTCCTTTGTTGTTTTTTCAGACTTCTTTCTAGTCTCCTTAGGAAGCTTAAGTTTCTTCTTTTGAGCCTTTGACGGTTCAAATCGCTTATTACCCTCAGATTCTTTTACTTTTATTTCACACATTACCTGACATGAACCAACGTTTCCTGCCTTGTCCTGTGCCTTAATTGAAACTGGGAAGTTGCCTTCCTTTAATTCCAATGGATCAACTGTTGTTATTGTGATTGTTACGTCACTTTCATTACAGGATACATACTTTCTAACCATTTCTTTAATAGCCTTAGCGTTAGATTCCTTGTTCATATCCTTTTGGTCTTTGCTTTTTACTTCATAAGTAAACTGAGTCTTAGGACATGTAACCTTAGGCTTTGTTGTATCAACTACCTTGTATGATAATGAAGCTGTTATCTTCTTACCTGATTTAAGCTTGTAAGTATATGTCACTTTAGATGTTCCTGTTTTGGAAGAATCAATCTTATTATACTTAAGCTTTCCTGTAATATTCCTTCCTGATTCATCTAATGCTAACAGGTTACTAAAATAATCTATCTTTTCACCTTTTTCAACATTAACAGGTGTGTATCCTGTTGCTATTGTGCCATTAGCTTTCTTCAAGTATGGATTGCTTTTATCAGGATCTGTAGGATCCCATCCACAATACTTGTTTGTTTCAGTCTTTTTTCCAACCTGTAGTGGAAGTTGGTCTTTCTTTGAACCTTTCACTATTTCAAGAACTGTCTTGTACTTACAGTTATTGTAAACCCAAGCTGCATCTGATGCATACAAAATAATTGACTTGTCAACTTTCTTATCCTTACCTACTGAATTATAAGACTTCTTAACTAAAGTATCAGGATATCTGTCGCTATATTCTGCTGACTGAATCCATGCTGAATAAGTATATAAAGTATTGTACCTGTGCCATCCATTGTTTTTAACCCATGAATAGCTCTTTTCAGTTTTGTATTTGCCCTTTTTAACATTCTCTCCCAATGTGCATGGAAAAATCTTATAGGCTGTCTTATTCTTCTTGTCAGCATCATATCTGTAGACTACCATAACATTCTTTGCCATATTAATCTGCAAATAAAATTCATCTGCCTGTTTCTGTACTGTTTCCTCTTCTTCATCTGTGGCGATAGTGTTTCCAACACCGCTGGTCTTATCTGCATCTTTGTTAATCTTGCTTTGCATATACATTAACGCTGCAAATATTATTCCTGCCACAACAAGAATTTCTACTATTGTTATCAGTATATTTTTAAACTTTTTACTTTTTAATAAATCTTTAATATTCAACTTAGTACCCCTGAATCTGTAGGTATTTTGTTATTAAAAGAAAAAGGCTTCTAAAAAAATGCCTACGCATACCACAATATTATACATCATTGTGAGCATTTTTCAAGAAACCTTTTTATTTTATATTATTTTTGTAGGATATTATTCTCCATCAACTGCCTGTGAATCAGTGCCATCGCTTGATGAACTGTCACCTGAATCTGATGAATCGCTACCGCTTCCGTTATTAGATGAATCTGAGCCATTTGAATCTGAGTTTGAACTTCCTGAATCAGAACTTCCACTAGAATCGCTATCTGACTTTTCTGAACTTCCACTGGAACTGTCATCTGAACTTCCTGAATCACTTCCAGTTGAACTATCTGAACCATTATCAGAACCTACATCATCGCTTCCGTTTGAATCTCCACTGTTTGTATCTGACTTGCTATTCTTATTTACACTTTCAGTCTGGCTCTCATTATTATTTCTATTCTGATAATAACGTTTATATACAAACAAACCTCCCACTGCAACTGCTGCAGCCATACAAATAAGAATTAAGAATAATAACAGGTTAGTGAAGAAATGATGCTGCTTTCTCTGACGTCTGCCTCTTCTTCCTCTTCTCTCCCTGCGACCTAAGCTTGGAGTGCTTATGCCTCCTCTTGACTTTTTGCTTCTGCCTCTGGTCTTTTTAGTCTTAGTTTTCTTTGTCTTTTTCGTTTTGTTTTTATTATTGTCAGACTGCTTGTTAGCATTGTCTTCTGACTTAGGTTTGTTCTGACTTTGCTTTTTGTCATTGTTGTCTGTATTAATCTGCTGTGTACTTTCCAAATCTTTCTTAGGCAGTTCATTAACAAATTTTTCAGGATGAACCATTTTCTCATATGTGGTTTTTAATCCCTGCCAATCCGGTTCGCTGTAAAATGCAGGTGGCTGGCATGAAACCTTTGCCTGTTCATTCATCATACATACAACAGTTTTGTCGTCTGTAATCTGGTCTATTGCCCAAACAGGATAGCTATACTTAGCCATTCCGTCGCACAATCTTTTTGTAAGATTTTCGTCAAAAAACTTACTATATCCATTCTTCAAGCAATTAGAAAAAACATTTCTGTCCATATCTCCGTCTAAGAAACTTTCAAGAATGTTCTTAGGATTGTTAAATGACTTATTATTCATAACACAGTCAGGATTCATAAGAAATTCTGCTGCTGAATTGTAAACTTTCTTCTGACCTGTTGCTTTTGCAACACTGTCTGTGGCATTTAACAAAAATGGTGAAATAAGTTCATTAAGAATACCATCTGTAACAAGCATAACTGAAGCAATGTTGTTGTCTAACTTTCCAAAGCTCCAACTGCCTTCTCCTGCTCTCAATGGCTTAACATACTGCTTGTTCTCACCCTGTTGCTGTTCAGTTATGATATCCATAGTTCCGTCATTCTTTTTTACAACTATGCCACCATCCCCGGCGTGTCCATAAGCAATGCTTTGTCCATCATAAATCGCTCCGCTAAGAGTTGTATCGAAATCTTCAATCTGTGCATTGTTCTCTGTTGCATACTGGTTAATGCTATTTAATGCATAAGAAAAAGAATCCTTTAATACCTGCAATTGTTGGTCTAAATTCATACCGGAATTAATATTTTCACTACAATATTCTCCTGCTTTTTCTACTGCAATCTTTGCTCCTATATCGGAAGATTTTGCACTTCCTACACCGTCAGCTACTAAACCTATTGAGCATCCATTATTAAGTTGTATTACTTTATTAGCGTCCTGACAGGCCATATTTCTGGTACTGTGGGACTTTCCTTTTATTGAAAATCCATAATTAATCATACATTTCTCCATTTCCCATTTGGCACAGATTATATATGATTGTTATTTAAGTCAAAATAATCTGCGCTACTTATTTAGCCTTTTTAAATTTACTGACTATAATACATATAATAACAGTAACTGCCATATCAGGCAATGTATTTCCAACAATTATATCAACTGTCATAAGATATCTGTATAGAATAAATCCAATAACCCAGATTATAATATTTGTAATTTCAACGTTTTTATCTTCGCTATTGTTTTTGATAATGAAGAAGTCTGCAATTTGAATTGCAATCATAGGTGCAAATACTGAACCTATTAAATAAAGGAAATCAGTAATATCGTCCATTGGGTAAATAATTGCTGCTATTGTACCAACGATTGTTACTGCAATTGCCATATACTTTCCGTTAATTTTGCTAAAGATTGTTTCACTTGAAACACCTGCTGAATATGCATCCAAATATGTTGTTGTAACTGTTGAAAAAACAATTATAAGAAGTCCTGCTATTCCAAGACCTGCCTTTAACATTATCTGGTCGATTCCTGCATTCTGTGCAAAAATAGCTGCACCCATTCCAATTATATACATCCAACAGCTTACAACTCCGTAAACAATGGCACTTGCTGCTGTTGCCTTAATTGGCTTTTCTGCTTCTCTTGTGTAATCACTGATTAATGGAAGCCAGGAAAGTGGCATTGCTACTGCAAGTTCTACTGCCGCACCAAACGTTAATCCATCATCAGGAATACTTGTTGCCACACCGTTGTCAAAGAAAACAACTTTACACAAAATAATTGTTAGAATAAATAAAGCTGTCATTGCAACAACATTTACTTTTTCGATGTTTTTTATTCCAATAAAAATCCAAATAATAATAAGTACACCGATTACAATGCACCACACCCAGTTTCCTGTATTAAAAATGCCGTTGGCTGAAAGTGCGCCGTCATAAATCATAATGGCTGTCCATCCTGCCAATTGAATAACATTTAATACTGAAAATAGAATACTTCCTTTCTGACCGAAACTTATCTTTACTGTTTCCATTGCACTTTTCTTTGTCTTTGCACCGATTACTCCTGCAAGGAATAAAAGTGAGCAGCCAATTAAGTGTCCGATAATAATCGCAAGAATGCCTTTTTCCATTCCAAGTGAAGCAAGATATGTACCTGTTACAATTTCTGCAATTGATACACCTGCTCCAAACCAAATTAAACTATTACTAAATACTGATGTCCCTTTTTTATCCATTTTATGTACCTCTTTCCTTTTTTAGTCGCACTTAATTGCAAATGCATGATTCATAGGACCACTGCCTTTTCCTAAATCAAGCATTGCTGATAATGCTCCTGAAATATATTCTTTTGCCTTTTCCACTGATGTATCCAAATCTCTGCCTTTTGCAAGATTTGAAGCTATGGCACTGGAAAGTGTACATCCTGTTCCATGTGTATTAGGATTGTTAATTCTCTTACCATAGAACCACTTGTATTCACCGTTTCTGTAAAGAAGGTCATTGGCATCATTTATGCTGTGACCGCCCTTGCATAACACGGCGCAGTCATATTTTTCGCTAATAACTGCTGCTGCCTTTATCATTTCCTCTTCGTTATGTATTTCCATATTGGATAATACTTCTGCCTCCGGAATATTTGGTGTTATTACTGTTGCCAAAGGAATTAAGTATTCCTTTAAAGTGCTTATGGCATCATCGCTTATTAATTTTGCTCCGCTTGTTGCAACCATAACGGGATCAAGAACTATGTTCTTTCCATTGTATTCTTTTAGGCTTTTAGCTATTGTTTTAATTAAGTCACTTGATGATACCATTCCTATTTTTATGGCATCCGGTGTTATGTCTTCAAATATAGCTTTTAGCTGTGCCTGTAAAAATTCAGGGCTTACTTCATAGATGTCTGATACGCCGGTTGTATTTTGAGCAGTTAAGGCTGTAATAGCACTCATGGCATAAACTCCATTAGCTGTCATTGTCTTTATGTCTGCTTGTATTCCGGCGCCTCCACAAGAATCACTTCCTGCAATTGTTAATGCTGTGTTCATTCTTTTCTCCTTTTCCGGCAAAACTTTACTGATAGTTTTCCTCACCGGCGAAAGAAAATTTTGTCACAAACACGTTGATTTTGTTATTTTGCTCCGCCGTCTATTGTAAAGCGAAAACCTAAACTCGCCTACGGCTCAAACAGTAGGTTTCTCGCTTTACACTATGCTCGCAAAATTGCCAAAATCTGCCTATTGTTTGTTTTCAAAATTTTCTTCCGCCAGTGATAATAGTGCTTTCACTATATAATGTTTTGCCTGTAAGTTTTTTAGTTTTTGTGGTTCACAAGTTGTACTTTTTTACTTGTGTTTTGTATAGCGATATAAGGTGGTGCCCCCAATTTATCGCTTTGTCAGGGTTTATTATTGTTTGTTTGAATAATAGGAAACCCTGTTGTTTGTTTTTTGTTTAGGTTGTTTCTACTTGTTATTTTGTATTTGGTTAAGTAGGGTTTTGTGTTCTGTCCAATTTTTTATGTAGATGTTTGTTAGGTTTCTTATTTTTTCCTGGTCTTTTTCGCTTGCAGGATCGTAGATTCCTATTGTTTTTATGCCTAGTTGTTTGGCTGTTTCTATTGAGTATGCTCCATCTTCAAATAGCCATGTTTGCTTTGGTGTTGTTCCCATTTCTTCCATTGCTTTTATGAAGATGTCCGGTTTGTCTTTTCCATACCCAACCTCTGTCGTGGTAAATATTTTTTTAAAATATTTGTCTATGTGCAGTCTTTTGAAAGCTGCTTCTATCATTGGTCTGTCTGTTGACGTTGCTATTGTCATTGGGATTTTGTTCTCGTAGGCTTGTTCTATAAAGTCTATAACTTTTGGTTTTGGCATTGCTTCTTTTTCGTAGAATTTGTATACACGGTTGTTTATTCCGGTGCATATTTCTTCTGTTGTAAGGTTTAGATTGTACTTTTTTTGTATGTATTCTGCACCTTCATTCATTGTCATTTCGAATAGAATTTCTCCAAGATTTGGTTCCGCCTTTATTCCCATATCTTTTAGATATAGTTCTCCTACGTTCATCCATATTCCCATTGAGTCTAGTATTGTTCCATCTACATCAAATATAAATCCTGTTGACATTTGTTCTCCTACTTTACAGCTTTTATTGTGTTGACTTTTAGTTCTTTTGTTGCAGCTTCTATGTCTTTGCTTGCAAATATGGCACTTATTACTGCGATTCCGCAAATACCACTTCCTGCAAGTTCTTTTACGTTGTCCTTTGTTATTCCGCCAATTGCGATTACTGGTATGCTTACCGCTTCACATATGGCTTTTAATGTTTCAAAAGGTACATCTTCTGCATCATCTTTTGAACCTGTTGGAAATACTGCTCCAACTCCTAAGTAGTCAGCTCCGTGTTTTTCAGCTAAAATTGCCTGTTCAACTGTCTGGGCTGAAACGCCAATAATTTTATCAGGACCAAGTTTCTTTCTAACGTCTCCTGCTTCCATATCGCTTTGTCCAACGTGTACTCCGTCTGCATCCATTTTTATGGCAATGTCTACATTATCATTTATTACAAATGGAACGTTGTACTTTTTGCATAACTCTTTTATTTCAATGGCTTCCTGTAAAAAACTTTCTTCATCAAGTTTTTTCTCTCTAAGCTGTACAAAAGTTACTCCACCCTTTAATGATTTTTCAACCTGTTCATAAAGTGTTTCGTTTCCAAGCCAGGCTCTGTCTGTTACTGCATATAGTAATAACTCATCTGTTGTAGTATTACTTGATTTCATATTTTGCTCCTTTTTCCAATGTGTCTCCATCCATGTTGTAGATAGCATCAATAATTCTGTTTCTGTATGTTGAGTTACCATCACCATCCTGCATTCTGTCATAAGCAATCTCTCCTGCAAGTCCCATTAAGCAAACTGCAGCTGCGGCTGCTTCTAACTTGTTGTCAGAGTTAGCTACTAAATATGCTGTCATAAGTCCTGAAAGCTGACAACCTGTTCCTGTAATGGAACTCATCTGTGGCTTGCCATTTCTTATTACATAGCATTTTTCACTATTGCAAACTAAGTCAATTGCACCTGTTACGGCAATAATGCTTCCTGTTGCTTTTGAAAAAGCTTTTAATTTAGAAATAGTTTCTTCAAGATTTTCATCTGTAACTTTATCGGCTACGTCAGCATCAACACCTTTAGTACTTCCACTTCCAACCATTAAAGTCTTAACTTCTGAAATATTTCCTCTAACAACATCAAACTTTACTTTTTTCATAAGTTCGTTAGCTGTGTTAGTTCTTAAGGCACTTGCTCCTGCTCCAACAGGGTCAAGTAAAACAACATGACCTAATTCGTTTGCTTTCTTTCCTGCTGCAAACATTGAAGGAATAGTGTTCTTGTTTAATGTTCCAATATTAATATTAAGACCGCCACATATAGATGTAATATCTACCACATCATCAATGTCATCAGACATAATAGGGCTTCCTCCACAGGCAAGTAAAACATTTGCAACATCATTTACTGTTACGTAATTTGTAATATTGTGTACTAATGGCACATTCTTTCTAACATTTTCTAAACATTCTTTAAACATCTTTGTCCTCCTGAATTTAATTTTTCACAAAAGAAAAAGGACAAACCTATTTGGTCTGTCCGCAATGAATCTTAAAATTGATTTCTTCCTACGTTGGCATTATCCAAATCAGGTTCATGGGTCGAAGTCGATTACTTCCTCTCAGCCTGCCTACAAGCTCCCCTGTTGTAATTATTAAATTTTCCTTTTTCTCTGTGTCCATAAGCACTTTACAGAGTATATTTTACAACCTATTAGCTAATAATTCAACAAATTCTTTCATTTTATTTATAAACTCTATGCTAAATTACTTATTCTATTATTGCTATTCCTTCAGGTTCTTTTTTTACTTTTCTATCTTTAGATATCCAAATGTTTTTATAATCACTATATTTTTTCCCACATGCCATTAACATTGTACTTATCAATATACTCAACACTATTAATATGTATGTAAAGAAGCTACTCAAAAAGCTTACTGTAGATTATATTCGTCATACCAAAAGTAAAACAGGATATGTGAGTGAAAAAACAATGTTTTTGTTTTCGCCATACCTTTCTATGTCAAATCTTCTGGAAATTCCGGATACAACCAGCCATACAAATCCTTAACATTTTCAAAAAACTTTTTTGTAATATTATTAAATTTAATAATAAAGATTTCCTTTTCATACCCCGAAATCGTTTCACAATATTCTATATCAACATAATTCTCTATGATATATTCTGAAATATTTTCCAAATATTTTTGCACTCTTCTCCTATACTGTTCATAATCTTTTTTGCTTTCTTCGTCTTCTTCTACATATCCAATTTCATACTCTGGATAAATATCAGCATTAGATTCTGTAACTACAACTTTTCCAAAATGAGGTAAGCAAAATGAAAACGAGTCGCACTTTGACTCTAACCAATTAATAAGTTCGTCATATGCATTATCCTGTATTTCACTTGTTATACAAATATGCTTATGATATTTATTCATATACCTTTTCACCAAATTTCTCCTCAAAAATTCTTCCCACCTCTGCATCGTAATATCTGCTCTGCAGATAATAAAGATTTGTATCGCTTTCAGTATCAGCGCCATTTCCGTAATAGTGTTTCTTATTTTACGAATCCAAATCCGATACTCCAGTTTCTCCAACTGAAACACCAACTTTTTTTATATAAACTTTATCACCATTCTTCTTAAAAAATATTTTAAAATATTCTCTCTCAGAAACCCGATTGCCATTTTTTAGCATTCCCTTGTAACTAACATCCATCCAAATATAATTTTCTCTCCAATTCTCTTTATATGTACTGCATTCTATTTGCGTTATTTTTATTCCTCCCTCTTCCATCCAATTCATCTGAATACAATCATTAATTTTCTTTCCATATTTCTCATTAATATATGATTTTTCAATATCTCCAATAACACAACTTTTAACTATATTTTGAATTTGCGTTGTAGTTCTTTTTCTAGAATTATAAGTTTTTATGTTTAATGATACGCATGTTAATATAATTAAAAATATTACTATTAAAATAATCCTATAGCCTTTTTTCCTAAACATAAAAATCTCCTCCATTTATTTTAAAGCATACTTTTAAGGTAACTTCGAACTTGCTACCAACATTTAACGAACTATTATTCTTAATGATTTCATTTTCTAGAAATTCCACTTCTATGTTCTGTGCAATGCATAACTTCAAACTTTTCTCTGAAATATTCTATAGAACTTAATGCTTTCTTCGTTAAAAAAGTCAATATCCCTCTTTGTTTCATTATATACAAATGCTTTTTTCTCATGGCTAATATATGAAAACCATTTCTTTTTTTTCGATAAAAGCATAGCTCTTCCGGAAATACCTCTCCATTCCAATTATCAATATTGTCAGCTTCAAAAAATATAGGTTTTAACTCTTTAGAACATCTCATTATTATATAATCACTGTTTTCAAATTCCGTATTAGTATCCGGATGATATCCAATATTTCTTTTTTCTACAATTAACTCCGAAACTATGTAATACAATTCTTGCAATATATATTGTGAAATATCATTTTCATCTTTTGTAAAAACCATACTTAATGAATCACTTGTGTCTATGGCATAATTAATAAATGACTTGTATCTTTTTTATTAATAAATATCTCTAGTATTTGAAATCACTCCTATTCTTCATTTCAATTTACTTTTTATCAACAGAAATAATTGATATTTTTTGAAACGGAAATCTTATACCGTTTCAAAAGTCACACTTCTTGTCAGCCTTTTTTCCATGAAGTGTAACAGTGTTTATCTTTTTTCAACTTTCATAAAGAAAAGCTTCCTAATAGTAATGTTATTTAGGAAGCTTTTCTATTTTTGCTATTTATTCTTACTATATGTAAAATCTATGTCTTTTAAACAAATAAACAACCAATGCATACATACTATTAATCCTATCCCACCAACAAATGTCAATACACCTCCTAGCGCTACCTTGCTTTGAGCAAGATTTATCATAGCAGCACTTATTTCTTCTAAACTTGCTTCTTCTGTTTTAATACTTTTCAATGCTTTAGACATAGTTACTCCACTTGCGGAAGAAATAGTGTATAATCCTCTTACAAATATATTTAACCATATAAACGCAAATATTGCATCCACAATTAATGTTATTTTTGTTTTCATTTCTACCTCCTAGTATTTTTTATTTGAATATTCAAACTCGGCTTGCGCCGAGTTAAGCTTAAACATATTTGTTTAGGTTTCGTGTGCTTTTATCTGTTAATTTACCTATATTATATTATTTGTATTATTCTTCTGATTTCGTGTTGCCATAGTGTTGCCACGAAGATATTATAACATAAGTTAGCTTTTTAGTCATTATTTTCATTATACTTATGAGAATAAGCACTAAAACAATATTACTACTTATAACCAATATGATATTACCGTCTATTTTTTCTAAATTACTCAATAACAAAAATATCTTCTAACTATTATTGCGTGGGAAAAAAATATAATTATATCGATTTATAAACAATAAATTCTCTTTTTTCTCCATCTGAATTTCAAAAATATCATTATCGTAAGTAATTCCAACTTTCCCAGTCTCTTGGTCATAATATGCATTGTAATGATTGCTCCTTAGCTCTTTAATTACTTCTGTTTCTGACTTGAAACTACTAAACCTATAGAATTTATGTCCATAATATTCTTTATGATTTTTCAGTTTTATTGATACTTCCTTATTATTTTCATTAATTTTTATATATTCTTCATTATTTGAAAACTTTATAAAAATAACACTCATAAAACCTATAAGTATAATTACTATTGTTGAAATTAATACTATTCTTTTTTTATTTTTTATGCCTTTTGCAACTATAAGATAAATCAATGATAACAATATAATAATAACTAGGCATATATATATATACATAATGTTATAGCCTCCATTCTACTTTTTGTTAAAAATCTTATTTTTTCATAATAGTTGTGTTAAATGAACCTAATTGACTTCTTGCAAATGCATTATAATCTATATAGTGCCTTGTAGATGACCAACCATCGTAAACTTCTATCATTCTATAATTTTCATTGAAAATTTATTAAATAACCAGTTAGTTTTATTGAGTATCATGTCTCCAACTCATAATCTCATCCTGTGTAAAAGGTGAATCAGGGTTTTCACTATATCTAGAAATTACCCATTCTTTCATTTTTAAATCCTTTGGATTTGAATTCAAATATTGTCGAATAAAAAAACCAATAACTGAATATATATCAAAGAAAAAGGTATCAGTATACTCTAAAAAATCGCATATTAAGATTACATTTCGAAAAGTATTTTCATTTGATATCAAATATATCAAATAAATAAACTTATTTAAACTTGAAATCATAGCAAAATCTTTTTCGAAATTATCAATCGTATACTCATATTTATTCATTGCTAGATACTCATAAACATATTTATAATTTTTTTTCTTAAACTGTTTTAAAATTTTTTTCAAAATTTATCACCTTTTATGAAGTGATTTTTATAAAATGTGAACTGCAAAAATCACTACAAACTTTCCTTTCATAAAATATTAACACTTATACAAAGATAATTCGTTTTATTTTATCCATTAACTATTTATTTGCTACATAATATTCCTATATAAATTATACTATTCATTGATAACCACCTACTGTATGTAATAGTCCTTATTACTTTCTAAAAATAATATTCAATTGTAAAAATAATTGTTTTTGTTTACTTTTATAAGCAGTGCCTTATT
>OLRW01000224.1_pt1 | contig 50451 bp, 45 predicted proteins | sample 1672701 | NCBI WGS metagenome assembly OLRW01 (sample SAMEA3136715, study PRJEB25190) | human gut metagenome | biome: human gut; feature: human-associated habitat; material: faeces | place: Austria | collected 2013
AGATTGGTTTCATAATGTTATTATTTCAACCCACGCTCCCCATGCGGGGAGCGACTATCCACTTGTAACCATTTTTCATTATGTAATCGAATTTCAACCCACGCTCCCCATGCGGGGAGCGACTACCTTAGGTTTGGGGCGTGGAACTACTTCGTCAGGATTTCAACCCACGCTCCCCATGCGGGGAGCGACGACCACGCTCCTCACTGGCAAACCAGACTCTGAAATTTCAACCCACGCTCCCCATGCGGGGAGCGACGATGCGTAATGGCTTGCGAATACTGCGATTGGAAAATTTCAACCCACGCTCCCCATGCGGGGAGCGACGACTAACTTCGATCGCATAACCGAATCACCAGAATTTCAACCCACGCTCCCCATGCGGGGAGCGACATAACGATCCATTAGATGACGTGCGCATCATCGAGATTTCAACCCACGCTCCCCATGCGGGGAGCGACGACAAGGCGGTCACGTGCTCATCCTGGCTCATCGAGGAATTTCAACCCACGCTCCCCATGCGGGGAGCGACTTGCTGTTTCATCTATCGAGATAAAGGATAACTAATATTTCAACCCACGCTCCCCATGCGGGGAGCGACCATAAATTTCCTCGGTTAAATCCTATCGTTGATATTTCAACCCACGCTCCCCATGCGGGGAGCGACAGGGCAGCCAGCAAGCACGATTAGCTATATTCAGATTTCAACCCACGCTCCCCATGCGGGGAGCGACCGAGATCATGCCAACAGTTAACCCTATATTCGTTATTTCAACCCACGCTCCCCATGCGGGGAGCGACGGTTCGCGTTCGATTGGCAAAACGTACGGGCTTATATTTCAACCCACGCTCCCCATGCGGGGAGCGACGATGCTTTTATAGATTGGTTTCATAATGTTATTATTTCAACCCACGCTCCCCATGCGGGGAGCGACCGAGGTTAAGAAAGGTTACGACATGGAATTTCTCATTTCAACCCACGCTCCCCATGCGGGGAGCGACACCGCAGCGCGTATATTTCTTTCTTAGCCACAAACATTTCAACCCACGCTCCCCATGCGGGGAGCGACATCATCGTGTTAACCGTCGCGATAAGTACGAAATATTTCAACCCACGCTCCCCATGCGGGGAGCGACAACGATTACCCTATATGGGACGAGTCTAAACGCATTTCAACCCACGCTCCCCATGCGGGGAGCGACTAGATCAGTTGCTAGTGCGTACGGGCTTGAAATGATTTCAACCCACGCTCCCCATGCGGGGAGCGACAGGGCGTTACTGGGCGCATAACATGGGGTTTGACGATTTCAACCCACGCTCCCCATGCGGGGAGCGACATCATTATGTTAACGGAAAGTCAAGCCCAAATGAAATTTCAACCCACGCTCCCCATGCGGGGAGCGACGAAGCTAAGCCCCAGCTCCTCGAGCGCATGAGCATTTCAACCCACGCTCCCCATGCGGGGAGCGACCCTGTGTTCGAGAAATCGATACACGCCGATGCAGATTTCAACCCACGCTCCCCATGCGGGGAGCGACTGCTCAATCCGATTTTCTTTGTAACAGCTGAAGGAATTTCAACCCACGCTCCCCATGCGGGGAGCGACGTACCGTTTCGATGTTCTTATCACTGGTATTTACTATTTCAACCCACGCTCCCCATGCGGGGAGCGACCGGCCTGATGCGCCATCTGAGAGCTTGTAGGGAATTTCAACCCACGCTCCCCATGCGGGGAGCGACTCATCAGCGCAGCATTGGGGCTGCGTCCTGGGGAATTTCAACCCACGCTCCCCATGCGGGGAGCGACTCCGTGCTGTCGCTCGTGCCCTCGATGGAGACAATTTCAACCCACGCTCCCCATGCGGGAAGCGACGGTAACCGATATCGAAGCTGCGCTGGCCAACACAATTTCAACCCACGCTCCCCATGCGGGGAGCGACGATCTTCGAAGTGCGCGCGTGCACGAAAGAAGAATTTCAACCCACGCTCCCCATGCGGGGAGCGACTGGGTGAGCATCGACAAGATCGAGCGGCAGTTCAATTTCAACCCACGCTCCCCATGCGGGGAGCGACCTGCCTGGTACAGAGCATCATCTCTATAGGTATATTTCAACCCACGCTCCCCATGCGGGGAGCGACCTTCAGCTCACGGATATGAGCCTTGTCGAGCAAGAATTTCAACCCACGCTCCCCATGCGGGGAGCGACGCAGTTTTATCGAGCAATACGGTGTAGTTGTTGAATTTCAACCCACGCTCCCCATGCGGGGAGCGACTGCAACATATTGTGTTGCTCACTATATCTTTACCAGATATAGTCAAATCTCATAGCAGAAAGCAAAAAAGAGCATCTTAGGACACTCTTAATCCTCAATCTCCCACCATATTTGGTGCGAACCCAATCGAAAAACCATGATCGCCTAAGCCTCGCACAAAGGTTTAACCTCAGACTCAATCCAATGCGTCTGCAGTCAGCCCTATTATGCCAGCGTACTGCTCTTTGGCGCTAGTGCTGCGTACTGCCTTTCTGTGAAAACATCAACGACGCAACTTTCCCATCTTTACTGCTATAACTCCAAGAAACCTTCGGCTTCATACGAGGCTTTCGCTCCATAATGCTCGATCTTCTTTGCGTAGTTATTGCCCAAGTGATAAAAACGCAGACTATCTTTTTCTAAATCAGCAATCTCAAGAAGCTCGGCTTTGATCTTTGCCATCGTAGCCGCATCAGCAACACACTCGAAAACAGAGTTTTGCACTCGCTGTCCATAATTCACGCAATGTTTCGCGACTTTTCGCAATCTTTTCTGTCCAACAGCATCCTCGGTATTCACATCATAAGTAATCACTGTCAACATAGCGCTCACTTCCAAAGAAAAGCAGGATAGCCATCAAGATCGCCTCGAATGAATCTGGCCAAAAGGAGTGCCTGAACATGAGGAACTAGACCCCATGGAATCTTCTCCTTAAGATACGGATGAATAATGCTCGTCTTCTTCCTCTCTTGCCATGCGGAAAACAAGTTCCTCCTACCAATCTCAGATAAACGGACCTCGCCCGACTCTCTTATCTCAAAATTATCAGGAGAAATGACTCTGTTATTGACAGAAGATACGATAAATCGATCAACAAAAAGCGGCCGAAGTTCCTCCATAAGATCAAGCGCTAGTGATCTTCTTCCTGGCCGATCTTTATGGAGAATACCCACATATGGATCAAGGCCCACTCCCTCAAGAGCAGCTGCACACTCTGAAGCGAGCACACTATAAAACAACGAAAGCATGGCGTTCACCCTATCTAAGGGTGGTCTACGATTACGCCCATTAAAGGCGAATTCATCTTTGTCCCGCAATATCATCTCATCGAAAACGCCAAAGTAGGTCGAAGCCGCCTCCCCTTCGAGTCCTCGTAATTGATTCTCATCCTCACATGCCTGCACTGCACAAATCGACTCACGCAGCTTAATCGATGCGGCTTTAACAGATTCTGAATCTATTCGTAGGCCATGATCACGCAATAAACGTTCAAGAACCCATCTTGCATTGAAGATCTTTCCTGCTATGAATTGTCGCGAAATCATAATCGCTCGCTCAGAATCATCTGCAAGCCTGTATTGCTCGCGTCGAAGGAGTACATTTCCCTGTTGAAATCCGACTGCGCGTGCTAAAAAGCGACCTTTTGTATCATAGAATGAAAGCGATATTCCTCTATCGCCACAAGCTCCCATCAATTTCGGACTAGCCCCTGCATAAGAAAAGCTCACGATGCCTTCTAGCGTATGGAGCGGTATTCGCCCTATTTCTTTTCCCGATGTTTTGGCTACAACATTTTCACCGTCCAAAGCAAGATAAGCATCTTCTGTAAAGACATATAGAGTATTACGAAGCTTTCTCATGCAAATCTCCCAACCTGCGATCAAAATATGTCGCCACGCTTTCCTTGCTTGCCATCTGCGGAACACATAAGGATTCTAATGAGCAAGAACAACAAGCTCGTTTCTTCACTGCCGCAGGCGTACAACGCCGTGAAAACAATCCATGCATCTTTGCCGATGCATCCTGCACTGCAGATCTCAAATCCGAATCAAACTCCACTCTTTCTCGAGAATGAGTCTCGTTATAATAAAGATACCCAGCCTCAATCTCACAGCAAAACATCTCCTCAAGGCAAATTGCCTGAGCACAAAGCTGCATTCTATCTGCATCGTATTGTTTTTTCTTGCCTCGCTTGTACTCGACAGGAATCACGCGCCATGCTCCTTCTTCACCTTGCAACGGAAAGCCATCTTCGTCTTCTCTAAATTCAACAACATCGCACTTTCCTACCAGTCCCAGCTTGAAAGAGCGAACATCAAGGCCTCTCACGATCAAAGTATCACCGCGTCGCTCACGAATCGCTTCATCATGCGCTCGCTTATGGACAAGGTCACCCAGAACAGTCAGCAAATTTTCATTCCATTGTTGCTCGATATGGATAAGAGCCCACTGTCTCTCACAAAATGAGAAATGCTGAATGCCCGATAATGCAAGAAAATCCTCTTCTAAATACATATCTGTTTTTCACCTTCTTTGATCCCGGCCATTCTAGCTAGTACAAATCACGAGCCAACTCAGTCAACAAAAAGAGTGCTCTACAGCCGCAGAACACTCCGAAAACTCTAAATCTTAAACTCCAACGTTACGCCTTCAGGAATCGCTTCAGCATTGATGGCTATATCTTCATAATCGTCAAACGATCTCGGGCTATCCACCCCACTCTTCTTCTCTATAGACACCGCATCGAAGAGCTGATGCGCTGGCGCGTTACCTAACTTGTTTTCATGCTTGAACACGATGAGCTGCCGAACCGCCATCTTTCCTCGTGCCGCAGAATGATCATGTTCAAACATATTGATAATCGATTCCCAAAGTAGCTCAAGGTCCTCTTCAGAAAATCCTGTGGTCTTTTCGGCAAGGGCAGCAGAAACGAAGCCTTCGCAGCGATACAAGCCGTAAGGAACGATGTGTTTGCGACCCATTTCAGTGCCTTTTTTCTCTGCATCAGCTTCTGTAGTAATCGCGACCCTAGTAATGGTTACTTCCTGAGGAATAATTGGGTCAACACTTCGCGCAAAAGTCAATTGAACAGGGCCTCGCACCTGACCACAATTGAGGTTGTTCTTCACGAATGTAGTCATGACAGCACCAAAGGTTCGAATGTCGAAGTAGTTACTGCACATGAAATTTCGAATCAGATAATCGAGTTGCGGGTCATCCTTCTTCATCTTTTTGACCGCATCCTTGATAGCAGTATCGCTCTTGCTCGTGTCGATACCGACTGATTCGAGCGCCCTCATGTCGCTGGAGTTCAGCGGTACACCTTCCTTGATGTAGATATCGAACCCTGGTTCATCTTCTTTCACCAGCTCAACATAGTTACGAATCTTCCGCTTCAAACAAACATCCGTTACGATGCCATAACCCTGCTCCGGATCAACACGTGGAAGATTGCCCGCGTCTGGGTCACCATTAGGGTTGCCGTTCTCAACATCGAAGTAAACGATGAAATCGTATCTATTCTTGATAGGGTTATTCATACTAGTTCTCCTCAGTCTTTGTTTCTGTCTTATCTTTGGTCGTAAAGAAATCTTGGCGCTGACACCAATAGCCCATAACAAAATCGCCTTGTTCTTCCAGCGTTAAACGAGATGGATAATGCTCTGTTCTTGCATGTATCTTCATGTTCAAATCGGCAATCAACTTTGCTTTTGCACCGCCACGTCCATTCTTACGAAGCTTGCATAAATGGGTATTGTTTAGCTTGCCAATAACAGGGAACACGATTCCTGGCGTGGCGCATGCTGAATCGAAATAACGATCGGCAATGGTCGAATTGAGTTTCCTCTCGTCTACCCAAGCTGCTTCCTCCTGTACTTTTTCCATCGCAGCAAATAATCTTCCTAAGTTGTAAGGAACGCTGCCCCTTTCCGTATTCAGATCCACCGTTAACTCCTTTTCGCTGATTCCATAGTTTTTGATCAAGAAAGCTCGAATAATAGCTGCTCTGCCATAATCCACTTTCTTCACGTGCTTTTCTTCGTTATCCTGCGTTGCCTTCAAACGCGCCATCGCATGTTGAAAGAGCGCATTTGGATACGCAGTATCCGTTAAGATTGCCCTGATCAATGCTCCCGTCAGTCTTCTTGCGGCTGTACTCGTTCTCGAATTCGGGTTCTCCACCTCGTAAATAATGCGTTGAGGCGAAAGATACGTTCTTCCGAACGGACCCCGTGCGAGCTGCATCCGCTCATAATGCCTGCTTATATTAGTTACAAGGTCACCAAAAGCGCTCACCAGGAAGAACCGAACTGAAACACGGGCAGCATTTGGTGCAAGTCCCATTACGAAAAATGGCGCATCTATGCTCGAATCGCCTACTTTTTTTGCCTGCTCAACTGCCTTCATGATGGAAGAGATCTTTTGATCAGCCTTTTCTTGTCGTGATTGTGCATTCGGCGTTTCATCTGGCTCTTCTGCAGAAGCAGAAGAAAGCTGAAGGAGTGCTCCGGGTTCGACCATCTGGATGATGTCTTCCGAACGCTCCTCATCTTGTTCAAGAGTCCAAAATACGATAGTTGTGTCATCCACTTGTATATGATGACCAGGATCTGACAAGAGATAATTAAGCGCCGTTGAATAAGCGAATGCCTCATACTCGCCAATCGGAGCGTTCAACCCCTGATCTTCATCGTGTCCGTATGAAGTAAACGAAGGTGCATTGAATCCTACGAGCACTGCGCCGCTCGATTGCGTTCCTCGTACACCTTTGATCTTCGGATGAATGCGTGCAACGGGAAGTTTCTCCCCACTTATCAGGCTTACTTGGCTGGCAGAAGAATCAGCATCTTCCAAGGAAGATGCTCTTTTATTTACCAGCTCTACGATTGCCTCATCGTTAAGTGCTTCATGCCCTTCAATCGAAAATGCAAGATTACGCCCAGCAAGCAAAAGCTCTTCGTGCTCTTGTACGACCTGATTGGATGCAGCCTCTGTTGGATCCCATTTTTCGAAAAAAGAACGTATCGCTTTTCCCGCAGTGCTCTCACATGAACTCAATGTCTTCGTATGGAGTTCTCGAGCACATTCGAAACACTTCACAGAGCGTTCAGGCTTTCCTTTTGCATCTATTCCTAAAAGATATGAAGAAGTGTCACAGAGCAGATTTGCAGCAACGCCTGAAGAACGCTCAACTTGCCTTGGAACCGTACGTTCTACTCCGCGTTTTTCCTCAACAGGGATGACATTTACAAGATTGCCTTCCTGGTCAAGATCGAGAAAAGCGGTAACTTTCGTAGGACTCCAACCTGGAGCAACAACTCCCTCCTTATTTTGAGCGCGGAGGTATTCGTAATAATCAACAAGAGCTTTAAGCATTATCTGAACACCTCACTTCCCGCAACATCAATCACACCATGACGCATGATCGCTCGATAAAACATTGGAGTGATGTTTTGTGCGATGCCATGCGCAACAACGTCAGAATAATCCATGTCATAGAGCATGAGTCCCAGGTCGCGACATTCTTTCGAGGCGTAATAGCTTTCTTTGCGAGGATCCCCACCGCTCCATTCCTGAACATTACAGCTACACTCTCTCGTTCCGAAATAAGGCGCTGAGTAAAACTGCCCGCGACGCAATCGACGCATAAGGATGTCCTTGAACTTACCAGGATTATCCTCCTTGGTAGCCCGCTCCGTCATATCGAAATGAGCCTCGATCACATACCGAACATCGGTCAACATGACCGAAGCACGTTGCTGGATTTCTTCATGCGTGTCGATGTATGGCAGTGGGCCATCTTTTGTAATAGCCGTGCGTACAGCAGAGGAAAGCGCTTTTGATTTAACTTCGTTACGGCGGACGCTCGTGAATTTGATCGGATTCAGCACATGAATACGATCGATCTTATAGCGCATACCTGGATGCCAATAGATTGACTCTAGAATGCCGCGTGCAGCGCTTGGCGTGATAACGTCATAGGTCATACGCTCTACCGAGAGCTCAGGGCGCGTGAATAGCGCTCTGTCTCCCCACACCTCCACCTTAATGCCGTAAGCCATGGAACCACCTCCTTTCTTTCATAGACTTTTGCTTCTTACTTCCCCTCATGAAACCCTCCTTTTTTCTTCATATATGCCCTATTGATATTCTAGATAGATGAACTCCTCTACCGAATTGACTTTGCAGCATGCATTCCTTGCAACCAAGGAGAACGAGGGACCTCATCTACTGATCAGCTTATCCAGATATAGTTTTAAGGTCAATAATTTTTTTCAAAATAATTTTTAGTTAATTCTTTTCTGAATGAAATAGACTACGATAGTCGCATAAAGAGATGCGTGGATTGAAATAAAATCTTTTTCAGTTGGGCCAAACTGCCAACTACTAATGAGGGGTGCCTTCGGTGCCCCTCATTAGTTTCTACAACACCACTCCTACCACATGATTCCTTCGCCCTGTACCTCATCTAAAAGAAGACCCTGTTCAGACAAGTATCTCTCTTCCATCAATAGCACATACACGTCGTCAAATAGACACGCTATGAAACCGCTCGAAAGCAGTTCATCACGCATTCGTTCGTAAATATTCACCGAGAATCGAGACAGCTTCCGTATAGTATGAGCACTTGCGTTTCCTTCGCGAACAGCTTCTATCTCATGCTCTATCTCTTCACAAGGAATCACTACTGTAAACGAAGCATCGTCAATCAAACGAAAGTCGCGCCCAATATCACGAAACGGAATGGAATAAACACTGCTTTCCGACAGTTGCCGAAGAACATCTTTCTTATCCATCCCGTTTCTTCGCATCTTGTATAGACGATTGAAATACTCCTCAACATACTGCGGCTGATGCAGTGGCAATGGCTCGTTTTTTTCATTAGAACCTTTTTGATCAAATCCGTGCGCGTTAAAGAGTGATAACGTGATCGATGCTCTATTGCGAATCTCAAGCGGAATGATATAGGAAGCATCCGGCTCGAATATCATCACATGGCTGTTTTCTGGGCTTTCTCCCCCTTCCCTATTGCAACGCCCACCAGCCTGGATAATACTATCGAGGCCATTCATACCCCGATAGACACAAGGGAAATTCAGATCAACTCCTGCTTCTACAAGCGAAGTTGAGACAACCCTGCAAAGAAGCTGATTTTTCAAACGATACTTAATACGAGCTATGGTTCGGGACCGGTCATGTGCATGCATAAGCGTGCTTAGATGAAACACGCTCTCCGAATCACCAGTCTTACCTTTCAGTAGATCGTAAAGGTTGCGCACTTGTTTTCGGCTATCCACAATGCAAAGAACCTGGTCTTGCGCAAGTAGCTGATCAACTAAAGTTTCATCGTCAAGTTTCCCCTGGTACAAATAAGACACTCTATTCAACGCATCAAACAACTCTGGCACATCTGGACAAATCTCGTGAACCATATCGAGCTCGCCAAAAACGCTCGACAAAGCAGGCTGAGTTGCCGTACAAAATAAGACTGTGCAACCATAATGCTCCACTAGCTCTTTTAACGCCTCAATACACGGACGCAGCTGACTTATCGGTATCATCTGTGCCTCATCCAATACAATGACACTATTTGCTAAGTTGTGTAGCTTACGGCATCGTGAGGTCTTATCTGAATATAAAGATTCAAAGAATTGCACGTTCGTTGTAACAACAATAGGAGCATCCCAATTTTCACTTGCAAGTCGAAGCCGCTCCATTATTTTTATCTTTTCTGGAGAGGCGCCTGTTCCTAGCTCATCTGCGTCAAAATCAAATCCTGAATGATGCTCCAAGACATTATCGACACCAAGATAATCACGAAATACCTGTGCTGTCTGCTCGATAATGGACGTATAGGGAATCGCATAAATAACTCGCTCAATCATATGATCAGGCTGAGATGCGTGGTTAAGTGCAAAACGCATTGATGCTAGAGTTTTTCCTCCGCCTGTAGGGGTAGTAAGAGAATAGAATCCCTTTTCACCGTTTGCCGCCTCTTTACATTGATCTAGAATGGCGCATCGCTTGATGTTGAGAAGAGTTTTAGGCGGATAAAATGAAGCTAACCCCTCCTCAAGAGTCATGCACAGATCCTGAAGCGAATGCGAGCCAGCCCTTTTGCGTTCGCAGCCATTCATGAACTCTTCTGTAGCCAAAAAGTCAGCATCCACAAGACAAGAGAACAACATACGTGTCCAGAATGAAACAGAAAAGCCATCCTTGCTTCCTTGGTACAAAAAATCAGGGATCTCTGGTGCTCTTAATTCCAGCCCGTCTTCTGCAAAGAGGGGGAAAACAGAATCGCACGCCGATCGCTTCCGTCTAATGCGCGCATTTAAAGTTGGCTCTTCCTCGTTATCAGCAGATGAGCCTCCATTCGGTAACCCACCATGGTGACCAGCAATACAGTAAGCGAGCGGATACCCAATCTTAGCGTCTAGCCCAACATTTGCGATCAGGCTTGCTCCTACCGAGGAATGGTCAACGCGAGGACCGTTGTCTAAAATGTGCTTTTGGAATCCTGCCGAATACTTCCCAACATCATGCAGGATTCCTGCCAAATGAGCGCAGTCAGCCGAGTCAAAACTCTTTGCGAACTTGGCTGCCTTATTGGCAACTAGCTCTAAATGGTCCTTAATCGGCTCCATTTTGCCGGCATCAGAAATATGAGCTATCTGCACGATAATCCCCCTCCGTGCATTCTTGCCAATTTGACTGGTGGGCTCGACTCCTAGTCAATCGTGCTGCCGCACTAGAGTATTTCGTTTTTGGTGCGATTTCTAGTGCGACAATCCTGTTAAGTATTATGCAGTTCTTTACAACTTTCGATGTCCATAATATGGTACTTGAAAATATTAAATGCTTATAAGTAAGAAACTCATCATTGTAGTATCTTATCCTGAATCAATCATTGACGACAACTATACAAGCAGGTAATAGTCTCCCTAAAAAAACGATTCCGCTCATAAATCCTAAAAGAGTATTCACAGGTGGCGGCAAAAGAAACTCGACTAAGCTGAATCGTATTAGAGGTTTACGCGATCGTGCTTCCTGAGACCCTATCCGCATACCTCATTGCCATATCATAAGGGAAGAAAACATAGTTCATTTCCCTTGATCTAAACTGCACGCCTTCCCACCAATTGAGGCTCTTAGCGTACCAGGCAATAGCCTAATACAAGCCGACCGCGAAGTCGGTATGCAGAGGTTGTCAACTAAGCTCGCGGCGCAACTTCGAGTCATCAACGACATAGCGCCACCTATCATACCCAGGCTATTGCTCATCGCCTCGAAACAAGTTAAACCTTTACTCGAACTCGATTTCGACCAAATCACCTAGCTCGCTACTGATCAGCTGCCTTTTTTCGTCATCTAATTCTCCCCCGCAGATGATCTTATAAGGCCTTAATTTGACGAATACCGACCCATTCTGCTCTCCGTCTGAACAACAGGTGCAACTTAATCTCCAAACTCCTTTGGAAAGAGTGTGCGAAAAAACCAACGCTGCCTTCTGAATACTATGAGCTGCGCCGAGGATCTGATCTGTCCATTCAAGTTGCGGAGATACCGCATAAGAAAACTTTGATAAATCGAATTTCAGCTGAGGAATCACCGGATTAAGAGAGAACGATAAATTCTTCTCGCAATCGCTCGATTCCACACAATCACACGCTAGATCATCTGGATTGATTCGAAATACTGCAACAAAACCATTGAAATCTTTACGAGAACCGACGCATAATCCGTCTTTAAAATCGGCTACTCGCAAAAGTCCTGTTAGCTCTTTGTAGCATGCTGGCATTGTTTTGATGATCTCTTCGAAACCTTGGTGCTTAGCTGTATCAAAATTTCTCATTAAATTGGCTATGTTCTTTTCGTACGCTCGATGAACAGCCGGATCATCCAAAACAATTTGATGATTCTGAAGATAAGTCTCCATGTTAGATCGAGTGATATTCCTATCAAGCCGCTCCCTAACTCTGTCCACATCGAATAGAGAGCTAAACGGCGGATAATCAGTAAATATTCCCAGTTCCACTCGACCCTGTTTTATAAGTTGCAGCTCCTTCTCAATGCTTTCTTCAGGAATCTCTCTATAAAGCTCCATGGGCAGCCAAGGTCCGAGCGAACTGTGCAGAAACTCATGTGCGCCATCTCTCGGTAGAGGCATACACTCATCCGGATATTCCGTTCCAATCACAAATTCCAAAGCTGAAGTGTATGCTGAAATTGGATCGAATAAGCCTCTTTCCATCGGATTTGGGCATGCTTCTACCTTAACGCCTGGACCGACAAACGAATAGAATCCTTCGTCAGGCATTCTGATCAATATATCTTTTTCGTCAAGCGAGTCTTCCGGCACAAGAAAATTACTTAAGTGCTTAACTGCTTTAGGGGCTACTGATTGATAGAAATGCCCCTTTCGCATGCGTCGAAGCTCGTCTCTAACAAATTTCCTACATGTGTTGCGGTCGCCAATATAGCCACATCTAAGCGCCGTGTCACGCACGTCGATTTGTTTAAAAGATTCAACAAGAATAGGCGAACGATATTTCCATGCCACCTCTTCAATGCTTTGCTGCTGATCACAGGAATCTAATAACACTAATTCGCCCGTAGACAAGTAGACTGCCCTAAAGAATTCATCGTCGCATTTCAGCACTATATCCGGCAAGTTCTCTAACCGAATCTCATCACGATCAAAATGTCGCTTTCCGCGCGCCATTAGTCTAAACTCGTTCTCGCGCTCGTCGAATTTCTCATCTCTAATCCGATTGAACAAAGGGGCAAAAGCTGTCATCGAGTTCCACAAATAGGATCCGATGATTTCTTGCTCAACTTGATCATCGAATTCCTCGTCTATGAGAGCCAATAAACCGATGTTGTTTATTCCTGTTTCACGAGCATTCAGTTCCTCTGGGGTATCAAGATAGATCAGGGATGAACCACAATAACCATCGCCATACACGCACGGATACGCAGGAAGATCGATCTGCGGTTCGTAAAATATGAAATGGGAATCTTCCTTATAGTTTTCTCTCAGCCATCTATCGGTAACCTCAGGTTCTACCACATGGAAAAATGTTAGATAGCTATCTGCCACCATAGGATCGAGCGTCAGTCGAAAAAGCATATTCCAGTTTTGCGGAAGCAATTTCAGATTTTCAATATGCCCCTGAATGCCATATAGGTTCGAGCAAAACAAGCGCTCGTAATACCCAGAAAAAACATATCCTGTCGGTCCGACTTCGCCCAGAACAGCAGTTGCTAAGTCTCTACACCCAATCAAGCCGTCATCAGCGGGAAGCGCATATTCTTTCGAGCTCAGACCTCTTATTAAAAGCATATGACAACCTTACGCTCAACGGCATGTGCATATTAAACTTGCTCAACCCTATCAATTTCAAGAGAACTTTAGAAAGAAGTCTGCATTGGGATTAGCGTACATACAGTCAGAATTACACACAGCTGCAAGAGCCGTATAGTAAAACGTATTAAAAACTAAACCTCACCAAGGCTTGGATGAATCTTATCCTTCTCGCTCAGGATGATCTTGGACGGATCAAATTCGGCATCGCCTTCAAGCGCTGGCCACTCGATCCCGATGGTGGGGTCGTTCCACATGAGGCCGCCTTCATCGTTGGGATGGTAGACATCATCGCATTTGTAGCAAAACTCGGCAGTATCGGACAAACCGAGGAAGCCGTGTGCGAACCCACGAGGGATGAAGAACTGGCGCTTGTTCTCAGCAGAAAGCACCACTCCCTCCCACTTACCATACGTCGGGCTACCTTTGCGCAGATCAACCGCCACATCGAAGACCTCGCCTGAAACAACACGCACGAGCTTCGCCTGCGGGTGCTCGATCTGATAATGCAACCCGCGCAGCACGCCGCGCGTCGAAGACGATTGATTGTCTTGTACGAACTCACAGTCAATCCCACCGGCAATAAAATCAGGGCGCTTATACGTCTCCATGAAGTAGCCGCGATCGTCGCCATAGGCTTTTACGTCGACGATCTTCACGCCTTCGATAGAAGTATCCGTGAACGTAAAATTCCCAGAAATAACCTGATCAGACATGCTCGTTCCTTTCAATGCGCTCAGGCGAGCGGAAAACCCTAATACCTACCTCTAGCTGCCAATGAATTTGCCACAAGAAAATTGGTCATAATCGCCAAAACCGAAGCGCCTGATCGCCTATTAGTTAGCTATTGACCGAGCTTGGCATACTTTTCTTCGGTGGCACTCTTCGTGCCTTCCCACCAATCTCGATTCTGGTCGTACCAAGCGATAGTCTCGCGTAGGCCTGCCTCGAAATCGGTATGTTCGGGCCGCCAACCAAGTTCACGCTTGAGTTTAGTGGCATCGATCGCGTATCTGCGATCGTGCCCGGGTCGATCCCTCACCCATTCGAAATCGTCAGCATCGCGCCCCATCGCAACGAGAATCGCGCGTAAGACATCGATGTTGTTCTTCTCGCCATCGGCGCCAATAAGGTACGTTTCACCCAGACGACCCTTGGTTAAAATCGTCCAAACAGCCGAAGAATGATCCTGCGCATGAATCCAATCTCGAACATTGAGCCCATCGCCATAGAGCTTCGGCTTCATACCTGAAAGAATATTGGTGATCTGGCGCGGAATGAACTTCTCGATATGCTGATAAGGCCCGTAATTATTCGAACAGTTCGAGATGGTCACTGGCACTCCGTATGTGCGGAACCATGCGCGAACAAGCAGGTCAGAAGCCGCTTTCGTGGAAGAATAGGGGCTGCTCGGGCGATAAGGGGTCTCCTCGGTGAACTTTGTAGGATCATCGAGCGCAAGATCTCCGTATACCTCGTCCGTCGAAATATGATGAAAGCGTACGCCATGCTTACGCGCAGCCTCAAGAAGCGTATAGGTTCCTTCGACGTTCGTTTGCAAGAAAGGCGCAGGATTCGCGATGGAATTATCGTTATGAGACTCTGCTGCAAAATGGACAACTGCGTCAGCGTTCGCAAAGAGCTCATCAACTAGCTCAGCATCACAAATATCGCCCTCAACAAAAGTAAGACGGTCTTCTGGAATTCCAGCCAGATTCGTCTTGTTACCTGCATAAGTGAGCTTATCAAGCACGGTCACCTGCACGTCTGGCTGATTATCGACCACCCAGTGAACGAAATTCGAGCCGATAAAGCCCGCACCGCCCGTAACGATGATCTTCTTTGGTTCAAAAGCGTCAGTCATAGATTCTAATTCGCCAACTTCTCATAGTTATCAAGATAAGAGGCAAGCGCATCTTGCCAAGGTCTCATCTCGTTTCCGATAGTATCTGCTAGATGCTTGTTTTCCAACGATGAAAACGCAGGCCTATCAGCGGATTCAGGATGCATCTCTTTCCATTGAGCCGATGTTACTGGAATAACTTCGCAATCTAACGATGCCCCTCCCATGATAGAAGCAGCAAAATCCGCCCAGGAACAAGTACCCTCATTCGTTGCATGATAAACACCATAATTGTCAGTAAGCGCGAGCTTCAAAATGGTATAAGCAAGGTCATTTGCTGAAGTAGGATTACCAAGCTGGTCATCGACCACGCTCACTTCATCATGTTGCTTTCCTAAAGCCATCATGGTCTTCACGAAATTTTTCCCAACATAGCCATAAAGCCAGGCAGTTCGCACAATTAAATAGCGATTGCAGTTGGCTTTAACAGCCATTTCACCAGCAAGTTTCGTTCTACCGTAAGCTGAAATCGGGGCTGTTTTGTCGCTCTCTACTCGCGGCTTTGAATCCGTCCCAGGAAACACATAGTCCGTCGAAACGTGAACGAGTTTCGCACCGTACTTTTCAGCCGCGACTGCAAGGTTTTCAGCACCTTTTGCATTAACAGCAAATGCAAGCGCTTCGTTCGCTTCGCATCCATCAACGTTAGTGAAAGCCGCACAATTGATCACGATATCAGGCTGAGTCTCTTCAAAAGCTTTGGATACAGCATCCACATCAGTGATATCGAGCGAATCTACGTCTCGATAAAAAACAACCGCATCTGCATATGCCTCAGGAATAGGACCGATTTCCGCCTCTCCCGTAGAAAAGCAGCGTTCGAGCTCATTTCCAAGCTGCCCATTCGCACCTATTATAAGAATCTTCAAGCTCATGAGTGGCTCCTATCGGGAATGATCCTACCTTCAGCAACCTTTAGTAAGTGTTTACCATATTCCGATTTTCCGTAGAGCTTAGCCGCATCGAGCAACTGCTCTCTCGAAATCCACCCATTTTCGTATGCGATCTCTTCGATCACCGACACAGAAAGCCCTTGGCTGCGCTCGACTGCTCGTACGAACTCTCCTGCCTCAAACAACGACTCCATTGTTCCCGTATCGAGCCAGGCATATCCACGCCCAAGCGTAACCACATTGAGCGTTCCTTCATCAAGATACATTCGATTCAGATCCGTGATTTCAAGCTCTCCACGAGCAGAAGGCTTTACCTTCTTTGCAAACTCACATACACGCGAATCGTAGAAGTATAAGCCTGTCACTGCATAATTCGATTTAGGCTGCTCGGGCTTCTCTTCGATGGAAATGGCATTGTAGTTTGCATCAAATTCAACCACACCAAAACGTTCAGGATCATCAACATGATAACCAAAGACGGTCGCACCTGTATTGTTTTCGGCATCTTCAACCGCACGCTTCAGATGCCTTGAAAGACCATTGCCATAGAAGATGTTGTCGCCCAGAACAAGCGCGCAAGAATCACCATCAATAAAGTCCTCACCGATTATGAAAGCTTGAGCAAGACCATCAGGAGAAGGCTGAACGGCATAGGAAAGCTCAAGTCCAAATTGTGAACCATCTTTTAGTAAGCGTTCAAAATTTGGAAGATCATCGGGTGTCGAAATGATAAGGATCTCGCGAATACCTGCCAGCATAAGCACTGACAATGGATAGTAGATCATCGGCTTATCGTAAACAGGAAGAAGTTGCTTGGAAGTAACGGTTGTGAGTGGGTATAGCCGCGTGCCACTACCACCCGCTAAGATGATGCCTTTCATGCTTCTCCTTGATTTCGATTGCGCTTTGTTACTAGTTTACAATACTATTTTTTCTCTCTGGCAAAACGATGGCTTAAAACAACAACGTATAGAAGACGGGATCAGATTCCTCTGTCTATGTTCGTTGTGCCCTTATGGAGAGCGTGGCGCTTGTTTCCGTAAACCTTGTAAGCACAATTTACCCCAGACAAAGGCGTGTATCTCCTTGTACTGCGGAATATTCAATACGCCAGCATCTAACAGCTTGCTCAGAATTACCTTTTCTGCAGTTCCTTCACAAATGAACAGCACATAGCATCCTGAAAGCATAACTGGTACAAAAGACCTTTTAGACACTTTGCTTCACATATCTCTTTAGGACATTCATCTCGCGAAAGCTTAGGGCAGTATCTTTAATATAGTTTGAAGCGAATACCTCACTTTTCTTATTTCTATTCTCTATCGAAGAAGAAAACGTCAATTTCATTTGAGAAGACCCTTGGAAAAATGCTGCTGATCTCTTTTTCGCGAGCAAACGCCTCTTAAATTGGTGAATCAGAAGGCATTTCCATTGCTAATTCGAGAAGCATGAGCGAAACCACTTTTTAGAAGCGTTGATTCCACCCAAGGCAATCAGCTGCTCGTATGGAGAGAGTCCTTAACCTCCCGCACCGACTCCTTGCCCGAAAGAGCGCGATCTGCGGCGAAAAAACCATCTCCAACAATCTGTCTTTAAACATGCGAACATCATCAAATGAAACTTTTAAAAGCTTCATGTTTGTACCTATTTCTTATTTGAATATATTTTTTGTTCAAATATATATCGCATAGAAAACCTAGAGGCTCTTGGAACCATACGCCCTGACACTCTGAGCCTAAAACAGTTTCCATCAAATAATTCGTCCGACTGCCCGCACGAGAGAACTCCAGACACCACGCGAGTAATCGTTGACATGAAGCCAACCTCACACGTTGAGTCTATCCTCATAAAGTCGCAAACGCTTCCTATTTCCGCTAGCCTCGATATTGCCACTTGAAGAGACTGACAAAAATTTATCTCAAAGGCATCACGGTTTGGAGATAGGAATGTATTCGAGAGAGGACAAATTGAAGGTTATAGGGCCGTTCATCAGATACGACAAGAGCCCTATAGCAGCAATAAGGGAGATTAATATCCGTGACTCTCTATACTGAAGAAAGGTTGCTCTCTCAATAACTTTGCGATGGAGGGTTCTTCAGACGCCTCAAGGTAGAATTATGCAGGCGCGATTGGCGAAGATGGTCAATCAATGAGTCCACGGACGCGCTCGATAACTAAAGCTATTTGCACAATGAGGAAAGAATAGGGCTATCATTAGGAGAAACGACACTTGCGCAATATAGAAGATCCCATGACTCACGACATAAGATTCTGGAACTGAACAATGTCAGCGCCCCTCTTCGCGGATGAGAATATGATGATTTCCGGCACTTAAATCGAGAAGATCAAAACATGTCTAATCTTCTTTGCTTCTTTACCCCCGCAATCTGTTACGTAAGGATTAAAATGCTCAGAGCATGGATAAAGAGGGGGATGCATCATCAATCATGATTAACCCCCATAAGCTGTATCACTTTCGGTAAGTCGGTCCAGGGCGCAAAGTCAAGCGTATTAAGATTCTGTCGTTTAATTATCTGATTTGCGTCATTCATATGTGCATTCGCATTGACAATTGCTGCGTGAAGGTGACCTTCTAATTTTGAAATGACAATTTCTTTAGATCTTTTTCCTTGAGTTAAACCAAGACTTTCAGCCTGCTTTTTAGCGTCCGAAGAAAGAGACAACACTTCAGGACAACTACGACAATGATCAATAAGCCAGATTTCAAAACACGGGTTTGAGATAATCAAGCTCATATTCTTTAATCCGCAGATCTTACTTGCCTCTTTGAGCTGTTGAGGCGTATACAGATCAACGTCTGTAACCACAAAAATATGTTCATAGGGATCCGACTTACCTCCGTTTTGCAAGCTGCTACTCTCCCTCAAATCCTGCTCCATCATCTCTCTCGCATAGATAGCAAGACTTTGAGGGTCCCTCCTTTTTGGCTTTATGGAAATTGTAATATCGCTACAAAACGAATTAAGAAAACTGAAATACTGTTTTTCCGTAACTTCTCCATTGCAAACAACTAGGTATCTTTTTATGCGTTTTTTTCTTTTTGTAGGCCGTCCATGTTTCATGGATAATTTATTTCTAGCCATATATCTCTTCTACTCCTCATCAAGAGAGGCAAGCGTTTGAAGGAAAAGGTCATGTATGCGAGCATCAGGCAATGCCCCGTATACACCATTAAAATAATTTCTCATATAGTTTTCATCTCGTCGTACATGAAAAGAGGTCAAAGGGAACAACTCTGCTTGACCCGTGCGAGAATCCTTCTCTGTAAACCAAATTTGATCACGATCAAGAACGCTAAAACCGTCCAGCCCAATTCCGGCCATAAGAGTAACATCATGCGAAGAAAAAATCAGCTGCGATTGGTGTGGATTTGTTTTCGGATCTCTGAATAACCGCACCAACTCCCGAACATATTTTGGATGCAAGCTCATATCGAGTTCGTCAATCAGGCACAATGTCCATTTCGAGAGAACGCTCAACATCACCGAAAAAAAAGCTAGACTTGAAAGCGTGCCTCTAGACTCCATATTCTGGCTAAAAATAACATCTGAATCTACGCCATGATGTTCAAACCCTAGAGTTTTCATTTCAGATTTGTCGCCCGTAGAGCTAGACAACACGTGATTTAGGATGATTTCACGCTCTTCATCGGAAAGTTCAGGGGACTGTTCGTCAATTGTGTCATTAAGTATGGCTTTATAGTGTTCGTATATGGGACTATCAGGAGATTTAAGCCTTTTCAAAAATGTAGAGCTTTCATCCTCTACCGTAACCGAAAGAACGCCGAGATCCGCATCTGCTAAAAGGTTAGACAAGAAAGCTGCTTTCTTGTTTGCTCCGTCAAAACAATCAATAATATCCGGAAGCTCCGCTTCGAATTCCCAGCTCTGATAGCCTCTTATCTGATTAGCAAGAGTTTGATAAGCAGACTCAATAACCTCGCAATTCGCGTCATGCAACGTTGAGAAATACAGCACGTCTTTCCGAGCCATTTTTTCGTAGATCTTACGGGCCCCCGCAAAAGATGAACCATATTTAAATTCATAGTTTCCATTGCTCTCATCCAATTCGCGTTCAAACACCTTTGACCCGCGCCGGCTGTGATATGCGTAAAGGGATTCATAAAGTACCGCTGTGTCATTGATCGACAGTTCATATTGGTAGCGTAGGTTATCTAGTCCAATAAACTCTATATAGAAATTTGTGGGTAACTCACTGTTTTCAGCATTCAACATAAATCTCTGCCGACCGAATCCAGATTCGTTTTCTGCCTGGCGCGCACTACGAACAATCAAGCTCTTTAATGCGATAAAAGCCTCTAAAAAACTAGATTTACCTGTTGCATTACCTCCGAATACTGCAGCTACTGATGATATTCCATCATGAAGCCACTCTTTTGGCTGTAAATCTTGATCGATTTTTGATCGCCTCATAGAAAATTGTTGCATATCAGAAAAGCATTTAAAATTTGAGAAAGAAAAATCTAAAAGCATGAACCCTAGCTCCTCGGTAGCCGCAGCAATATCTTTGTATCAGTATAACTATTAGTTTTAAGTAATTATCTTGCTAAACCTAATTATTTGCTACTTTTCAACGATATTCATTTTTATATCAGCCTAAACAGTCCTTTATCATTTCAATTAGTTATTCGCAAATGAGGTCCGCTGTTCATCCACGTTGATGCTTTAGACGAAAATCGTATAGTGCTTTAAGGACGAAATGATGTCTGTATGAGATAGATGCATCCTTTCGCTTCGGCAAAATTCGACTGGCAAAATGAGAACTGCAGAGCCAATGCTATTCGACGAAATCAAGATTCCTTATTCTGTCAAAACCGCAATCGACCCAAAAAGGACGCCCCAAAGCTTCAAAGGCATCCTGCCAGTCTTCGCCATGCGTAGAATATGAAGTGAAAATAAGCTTACATAGATTCTTCACATGATCAATTTTATCTTTTTCAGTAATTTGATCAGTCGCAATTTGATTAGATTTTTGCAGCGACTTCAGTGATGCCTCTAAAAAAGAAATGAAGGCAGGTGAATCTTTCGCGAATTCATAAGGAAATGCCAGATTTTTCCCGTTCTTAATCTGCTCCCAATTCGATGGATAAAAATGCTCTATAGCTATAAATACGGGAACTAGTCCAGTTTCTATAAAAGCCTCCGTCATGTCCCAGTTGTGCACGCCAGACTTATCAGGCCTTGCCAAACTAAATTTATCCAAGCGATTTACATCTCTTAAGGAGCCCCCATAGATTCGAAGAATATCATCGACTATTGCATCATATCGGTGTGACGATGTCGACTCTTGAGAGCTGCGATAGTATTCAACCTTCGAGAATACGGATAGTTGAAAGCGCTGATCATAGAATCGCTCTAGATACTTTTGAGAGTCGAACTTGTCTCCATAAGCCCCTGCCAAAGAACAAGCTAATTGCTCTAAATCAGCCGATAGGACAAGAATCGTTTTATCATTTTCAAATAAATTTTTTATATCCCCTAAAAGCCTAAGGGCATATTCTGGCCGGCAACGATCTAGTTCGTCGATAAAAAGCACAAGTGTATTTGCCTTTTCCGCAAGAACAGAGTCGACAAATTCACCAATTTCTTCTTCTATCAATCTTCTTTTTCTATACTCCTCAAGCAAGTCGTAGCCAGAAAACACGTTCCTTAAATTACTTAGCTCAGGATTATGCCCACATAATCCGCCTATAGAATCAATTACCCTACTTGCTTTTTCTGAAAAACTAGCATTTAGAACATTAAAACCAACTTCACAATCAACAGAGATAGAAGCAATTAACGAACCTAATGGGTTATCAAGCATATCGTTTTCCCAAGCATTGAAATACACAGGAAGAAATCGAGTATTCTCCGATTGCATGTTTTCTTCGCCTGAAAAGCCCTGTGGAAGATCGCTTAAATCAGCGTTTACAATACATGGATTGCGTGCTTCAAGTACCAGCTGCAAAGTTTTAACGAAAAAAGTTTTTCCTTCACCCCATGGCGCATCAATACACAACGTATAGGGTGGCTTAATTTGATCAAGATGCTTTAAGAACCTTCCCGCATCATCTCTTCTTGATCCAAAACCACTGTTTAAGCTTTGTAAAATATTGCTCTTAGTAGGATTTTTGTCCAGCCTCTCAATCATGCCTCTCCTTGCTCGGTGTTTTATCTTCCCAATTCCATGAGACAGCAGAAATTAAGCTAGCAATCGCAAGCACCATAATCCCAAGCTGCGATACTGCGATTCTTTACGAACCAAAACCTCTTCCGCCAAGCGATCTTCGCATCTCTCATACAGCCTCTACACCAGAGCTCCTAAAGTGCTTGCTGCATTGACAACCGCTTCCGCCCTAATGTCGTCATCGATGACACATTCGCCTACAACTTTGTCGTGAGCCGCTGGTTGATCACTTCGCATATCATCAATAACTTGCCCAAGGCTCCTAATTCGTGTTGCTGGTGTTTTAATATTTTGAGGAGCATCAGGGCACAAAAGCAAGTTAGATCTTTTATGATTTTGCTCGTTTGGGTCTTGAGCGAGTAATTATTCTTTTCGCTTTCAGGGCCGAACTCTCTTAAAACCGTTTTGAAAATTCCTTCCAAAGCCGACGCTGCAAGAGCAACTGCCTGATTAGAGCTATTGTACACATTTTAAGAACTCTATCAAAATTAGTACACGCATCTGTATTGTTATTTAATATGTTTTTCATAATGGGAACGCACGAAAGCATTCCTGGAGCATCTGCTGCTATTTTGCTGTTTGACATCTTTGACAGCGGCCCATTCAGGTCAAAATGGCCTCTAGAATATAATACCTGGAAATTCTCCTAAAAAAACAATTTCCGCCTTATGTCAACGGTATATGCGCCCTTCGACTTGTCTGTACCTTAATGTTTCAAACAAACCCCAAAGCGCTTCCTCAACTCAGTTTTCAATCTCCGCATGTACAAAAGAGAGGCGTTTCTATATTCACATCCATCAATCATTGTTGAGCCTCCTAAGTAACCCCTATGCTCTTTATCACGCTAACTCATACTGGCATGCTATATCAAAACTTATATGTTTTCAGTTTTAATATTAAACTTAACGGAGCACCAAACTCCAACTAAACTTAATGCGAAAAGCATCTGAAGAACTCAATCACTTCCTTGATCAAAGACACCGTATCGCAACCAGTCGTTGAACCTTAATCAGGGAAGCGGACCATTGTCTGCAAGCGTCTGGTTGCAATCTCCTATCTGCAACCTTCTGACACAATCTCCGATGCCGCCCACCTTATCCATCTAGTCACACAACGCCTGTGCCATTCCGCCGAACGAGCAGACAGCAACCCAAGATTCAAGCAGTTACTACCCCGCCAATGATCTATAATTTTTCCATGGTCTTCTCCTCTACCATATTCCTTTTTGCGTTCCTACCAGCATTCTTGGCGATTTATTTCGCCATGCCAAAAAGAACCATAAAGAACGTCGTCCTCCTGATCTTCTCGCTTCTCTTCTACGCCTGGGGTGAACCTATCTATGTCTGGCTCATGGTCTTCTCTATAGCGTTCAACTGGACATTCGGCTACCTTATTTCAAGGAGCAGAAGGGGGGGGTCAAAGAAAACTCCTTCTCATTCTCGACCTTGCTCTCAATCTCGGCATCCTTTGCTTCTACAAGTACCAAGGCTTTCTTGCCTATAACATCAATCGTGCGATCGGCGAGGAATTCATAGCCGAGCTCAACCTTGCGTTGCCCATAGGCATATCCTTCTTCACGCTTCAAGCTATCACCTATGTGGTGGACGTTTATCGTGGCAAAGTTCAAGCCCAAAAGAATCCACTCTACTTAGGGATGTACATCGCCATGTTCCCTCAGCTCGTAGCGGGACCGATCGTACGTTATGCAGATATCGAGCATGAGATCGACAATCGCCACGTTACCCTTGCAGGGTTTACTCAAGGACTGCGACTCTTCTGTATCGGGCTTGGTAAAAAGGTTCTCTTAGCCAATACTGCAGGAATCTTAGCGGATTCTCTTCTACCACGACCCGCCTCCGAGATCGGGTTCATTGGATGCTTCTCGGGCGTTGCTGCCTATACCTTCCAGATTTACTTCGATTTCTCGGGCTATTCGGATATGGCCATCGGTCTGGGCAAGATGATGGGTTTTGACTATCCTAGAAACTTCAACTATCCCTACCTCTCAAAGAGCGCTACCGAGTTCTGGCGACGTTGGCACATGTCGCTCGGTGGGTTCTTCCGCGATTACGTTTACATCCCACTTGGAGGCAACCGCGTCAAGACCCCACGTTTCATCTTCAATACCATGGTGGTGTGGGCCCTTACCGGTATCTGGCATGGGGCAGCCTGGAATTTCATGCTATGGGGTATCTATTGGGGCGTGCTCATCCTGCTTGAGAAGTTCTTCTTGAACAAGCTCTTCGAGCGCCTGCCCAACTTCGTCTCCCATATCTGGTGCATCGTCCTCCTCTTCTTCGGCTGGCTCCTCTTCTCCGTAACAGGACTGTCCAATGTCGCTCAGTGGACCGCAGCCATGTTCGGTGCGTATGGCTTGCTTGGAACCTCAACGCTCTGGGAGCTTCAGTCTTGGAGCTATATCTCACTGGTCCCCATCATGATCATCGGATCGCTTCCCTGGGCACCTTGGCTTCGCAAGAAACTTGAAGCCTGGGCAGAAGGTGATACCTGCAGAAAGATCATTGCCGCTCCTGAAAAAGGAAATGCCATGGTGCCTCCGTGCCAGGCAGAGCCGACAACATGCATCTCTGCCAATCGAAAGAACATCGTTGCTGCGGTCAACACCGTTTCGGATCTGGCAATCTTTGCAGTCTTCATCCTCTCCTGTATGTCCGTCGTCTCGAGCGGCTATAACCCGTTCATCTACTTCCAGTTCTAAGGAAGGATTAGCTAGTGAAGATAAGAGACATCCTATTCTCTGCTCTCCTCTGCATCTTTCTTTGCGGACCTGGTGCGTTATGGGCGGCACAAGAAAAGCTACACTTAGACCTTCCCTCTTGGTTCACGGCAGAAGACGCCCAGTACCTATCTGGAGGAATCTCAAAAGCAAATGTTAAACAAAATCTAACGGTTGAAGGATTTGAATCTGAAAAACTTCAAGAAGCTCTAGAAAATAAAATAGGTAACCATATTCCTCTCAAAGCGGCTGCAATACTCGAAAACGCTGAACTACAGAGAAGTGTAATTGCTCTATCGAACATCGCGTTTGATTGGGAATGCTACCCAACTTATTTTGGGAGCGAACAAGTTTACATCCCTGCCCAAAATGCACTTACAGGTATTGCAGCCAAGGACAATTCATCTTTTGATGAAGGCCTTTGCTCATTTGTTGACGAACTAGTCCGCTTAGCCCAAAGCTTTCCTGATGTTGAGTTCGAAATGTATATTGTTGGATCAAATGACGGAATATCCCCATGCAACCCAACATATTCTCTTGTTTCCAATGCTCGAACATTCGATAAAGTAACGTCACGAATTACCGAGCATATCAATGAGTATAGCGTCCCCAATTTGCATTGCTCATACACAGCAGAATGCGACAATCGGTCTTACTATGATAGTTTTTATCGCTGTGATAGACATTGGTGCATAAACGGAACTCTGGAAGCATATTATGTAATTGTCAGCGAGCTAGACCTTCTTTCCATTGACTTTGGAAGCATATCCCCTATAGAAGGACAATCATTTTGTGGGGATGTTGCACGGCCTGGAAGAGTGTATCTTGCGGAACCCGTGCAAGATATTAACTACGATTTTTCCAATCTGTCTGCCAGAAACAAAACTGGGTCTATTCAAAATCTATCAGAGCATCCCGATTATGAACGAGCTTCCAAAATCAATCGTCTATTCAACTTTTATGGGCTTTATTACGACATGAATTACGACGCGGCCATCACAGGCGGAAAAGGAGATAAAACAGCTCTACTAGTTAGTGATTCATTCGGAAGAAGTTTAACACGACCGATAGCAGAATCCAGCGATACAACATTTCGGAGTGATGCGTTATTTGGGGAGAAAAGAACTTCAAAAAATGTTTATTCTTTCATATCGCAAAACAACGTAGACACAGTCATCTTTGCTGCCAAACCAGACAACTATGCATCTTTTCTAGAACGAAATCAGCTTTATTTCAAAGATATAAGATAACAATTTTGCATGAAAGTAACCCCATAAAGGGTTTCTCCAACTCGCCCGCTCTTGACTGTCTCTTTTATCGCCAGACTAGCCCATCCTACCCTAATTAGAGCAAAGCATAAACCATTTTCAGTCTGGCAACGCGGAGATGCCACAGCTCACTCTTTAAGAAGGCGTTTAATCCAACAGAAAACCAGTTACAAGCCTTTTCTCGCCAATATCGAGTGCATACCCTAATGAAAACCTATTTGTATTAAACTTAGCAACAAAACTCGAATGATCCAATCCTGCTCCGCCACTAGAAAGTACTATGCATGAATCACATAAGCATGTCGCTGCTTCATAAGTTTATTATCCTGGCGATATCCATCATTGGCATGGTGGGTTTTGGATTATATATCTTTGACATTGACAACGCTGCTTGGCACCTCTTTGCAGGCACTCCACTTGGACTCCTCTGTGTTATTGGCGTCTATGAGTTCATCAAAAAAATGTATTCAAAAATAAGTTATCAAACACAAGCAAGCGTATCTATTCCGTGAAAAAGAAGCTTTCTTCCAATATCGAATCCTCAGGTATAGCAACTCGAGCGGTTTTCCCAATAACCTTTTCAACCCCCGAAGGCGCAATTCCTGTCCCAGGTCTTTTGAAGGTTAGCATCTCACGAGTTATCACATCACCTGCCGAAATATCGCATGCCGATACAATCGAGCGTCGTGCATTAAGGCGAGCTGCCTTTTCGGTCTCCGAATATGTTAGCACCTCAGATCCGCTGATCTCCTCGATGAAAGCTACACTTTCGATGATCTTTTGTGCATCCTCGGGATCCATCGCATGATAATGATCGTTGCCCTTCAGGTCCTTGTTGAGCGTAAAATGCTTCTCAACCACGTGAGCACCAAACGTATAAGCAGTCTTTATCACATCAAAACAGGCATCTGGTTTGCAATGATCAGAATAGCCAATGATCGCATCAGGAAATTCTTTGGCAAGCGTTTGAATGCGTCTTAAATTTGCATTCTGATACGGCGTCGGATACTCAAGAACGCAATGCATTAGCACAAGGGGCGCATTACTAACTTTGCGTACTGCTTGCACTGCATTCTTCATTTCATCAAGATCACCTGCGCCAACAGACATGATTATTGGCTTACCTTTTGCAGCTTGATGTTCAATGAAAGGAATATTTGTCAAATCAGAAGAAGATATCTTGTACACATCCATTAAGCGATCAAGATAATCGGCTGACTCGAAATCAAAAGCGGTTGAGCAAAAATCTATTCCAATATCTTCACAATATTTTGCGAGCTCTTCGTACTCACTCTCTCCAAACGAATCGAACTTCTTAAAAAGCTCTCTTTGGCTTGTTGTAGGCTCTTCTGTTGTATCCCAGTATGAAGGCGATTTCTTTGCAGCAAGATTCTCTGCCTTGTAAGTTTGGAATTTGACCGCATGTATTCCTGCGTCTTTTGCTTCAAGGCACATGAGCTTTGCTGCTTCCATCGGCGTAATGCCTCGCTCAGTTGCGATATCGTAATAATTCACGCCTATTTCCGCAATAAGCGTGAACTGCCCAGATAGAATACGATCGACTAATGCACTCAAAGTGTTTCTCCTAAAATAATTCTTTCAACCTTCGTAATCCCGCTTTTTAAATCGTTTGCAAGCATGCGATTTCGCATCTCTCGACGTACAGATTTAGCCGAAATAAGCCATTCAAGCGCCGACTCGATATCTTCATCAGACACCTCGTCTCCTAGACCTAAATTGATAAACCCATTATCCATTTGAGCAAACGTATGCAACTGCTCTCTTTCGTTCTGGGCAAGCACAATAGTAGGGACCCCCATTGCAGCAAGTTCAAAAGTTGTACGTCCTTGAGACGATAGGGCCATATCAGCCTTTTGCATATGGTCACTTACGCGAACCAAATTAGAACTAACCAGAATTCCTCTTTCAGGCTCCTCAACTACTGAAGCATCTTCATAACCTGGACCGAGAATAAAATCGAAAACAGCTTCAATCTTTTTTTTATTCCATTGTTGTGCAATTTTATATACCCGCTTGGTGAGGTTGAGAGGATCAGTGCCGCCAAACGATACGAGAACACGATGGACATCTTCGGAATAATCTGCTGGTTTGGATGCAACAAATTCATCTCTTAGGCAAACATACTCTTTACCTGCAAATACATTATGATGAGGAGATGCTCCTTCGTAAATTGCATTTACCACCGCATCTGCGCAGCGCGCACCTTCTCCCATGTCTTCAAACGAAACGAATCGCCCAACTCTTGCTTTAACTGCCTCAACATACTCTTTGCTAGTATCAAGAAGGTCATTGACGAATACATCAATATCGTTCGCATCGAGGAGTGCATACAGATCTCCATCATTGGCTATTTCTACAACAGGCATATTGGCGGCTTTGAGCACTTCTATGCCGAGCGCATGTCGACTATCGCAAACAAACTTCACATCGTGCTCGATAAGCGCATAGGCCAAAGTCAATCCGCGATAAATATGCCCAAGTCCTAATGCTTTATAACCATCTACTCGGAAGACGATTTTCTTACGAGCAAGCATCGACTCGCAAACCACCCAGTCCTGTTTAGCGTCAATATCAGTTGCCTGATCTTGAGGAACCTCAAAGACCCCCGTCTTTACCCCCAAACGACTATTCTCAGTTACGGCGTTGCGGCGCGATATAAAGAAGGCCCCTGTCTCTAAATAGGATGGAGGAAGTTGTTGCCTGTTGAGCCTCTCTTCATATGCAGGAACAATAACACCGTTCTCCATTTCCCAAGTTAGGTGCGGAGAGTTTACTACGCTAATCAGGCTATCAAGGTCTGACTCTGTCATTCGCTCAAGCGCATTATCCAATACATCAACTGTAAGAAGCGGAGATGTTGGCTGTAAGGTGACTACATAATCGAACTGTTCGCCTCTGTCGGCCTCTATTCTCAATACTGCGTCATAAACCACAGGATCAAGAGTTACTGCATCTTGCGCAAGTACAGAATCACGATCAAGAGCAATTGCACCACATTGCTCAGCGAAAGCTAATACTTCATCTGAATCAGAAGAAACAGCAGTAGTAGTTATGTAAACCGAATTCAATGCGTTTTCAATCGCATAGCTAATGAGTGGTTTGCCATTCATTAGGCGCATGTTCTTACGGGGGATGCCTTTAGAACCACCGCGCGCAGGAATTACCGCAAGTATTTTTGGTAGCCTAGTCTTATCGTGCATTACTTACCAAATCCAATTCTTTCTAAAAGTTTTGATAGTCTTTCCTCTCCAGACAATCAATAAGCCGCTTCATCTCCCATATTGAGTTTTTCCTTGCGGCGCTCATCTTCCAGATACCTTCATAATCCCTTGCCACAGGAACAATCTCATAGAACCACTGACAATTGTTTCCAAAATCAGCCTTAAACGCCGCTCTGACAATAGGATCGTTACGATGCCACTCTTCAGCCATGATTCCACTACCGCGAATGACAAACTCTGCTTTATTAAAGAGCGTCTTTACCTTTCCGCCCGAACCTACCGAGCCAACCTCTTCTTCGCCCACAGAAGCGAATTCTGGAATCTTCCGTTTGATCAGTTCCTTAAGAATACGCCTTTCTTCGACGAGTGGGATATCCCATTTGAGACCTTCCTTAACCAAAAAAGGAGTATAGATGGTGAAATTTCTATACGAGTTAAGGAGGCTTTCATAAGCACCATTTCGGCCTATGGCACCTAGAGTTGATGTTCTGAAATCGAGTGTAATATCTGCAGGACGCATTCCTTTTTCAAGATCGGCATCTATAAATGCTGCCACTTTTGCTCGCACTCGTGAATACGTTTCTTGATCGACCACCTTGTTCCAAAGTTCATATTGCCGGCCTTTATCGATATCGATACCAGATAAGCCCATTTTTGAGAGTTGCTTTCTAAGAGAGTGCTCCGTGAACGGATACGGCTGTGCACTTGCATGCGAAAGATGCAGCCCCCACGCAATCAGATCATCCCGGGTCATCGAATCAGAATCTCGTTCAGCAGAAACACCAACTATGTAGGGCCCTATCCCTTGACCAGCCGTAACCAAATAATCGAATTTTGGTAAACCTTCTTTTTCGTATTTATACAAATTTGTATAATGACCGCCTGTCCCTACAGGCTGTTCTCTAAGCAACCTATCTTTTTTTTCACAAAAAGAAGTCGGTAGCCATTCAACCTCTTTATATGAAACGTCAGAAGCTTTAGCAAGCGCACGAGATTTCTTCACGCTGTGCGCCAATAGAGCCTTGTGAGGCCTCGCTGTACATATGTTAAAACACTCTATATCTGCATCATGTTTCCTGAGATAGTGCAAAGCAACACGCGAATCCAGTCCTCCTGAAAGACCGAGCCCAAACACCGCATCCGGGAACAGTGCCATAAGGCTCTCCGCCATGTAGTCCATAGATTCATCCATAGACTCAATGGCCTCATCTATGTCTTTAATTTCGCCGCTCCGCTGGATCTGCTCATATTGCGATACAGATAACTCACCCGTTGACGCACTGAAATTGACTATTGTGTTTGGCCTAAGCCAATACATATTCTTTACTGGAAGAGAGTGATCGGCTGGCACCCCACAACCTGTCGAGATCATTTCTCTAACAACATTTCCATCAACATCATCAAAGGTCGGCTCGATGATTTTTATAATATTCCAAAAATCATCAGACAGGATAAAAGCTTGCGGAGAATAATAATAGTAGAGAAGCTCTCGTCCGGTATTGTCGCTTGCAAAACAGCATCCTTCAGCATCAAAAGCGACTATACATATTGCAGAACACGAAGTATTAAGAACCGAGGGATCGTTTTCCCAGCCTGAAACAAACAGTTGTTCAGCAGTTATACCAAAAAACTCGCCGGCTATCAAAGCTCGACCATCATCTTTATACGTTATAGGAGAGGGACAATCTCGCTCACCTAGATCACAAGAAAAAGTAAAAGCGCCTGCATCGTTTTTCGTGTAAGCGAGCGTAAAACCCATCGAGTTCTCCCTAGATCACTGAAGAAGATTCTTCCATGCCACTTTCTAAGTATACTTTTCGCTTACAACATTCTAACTGGGACAATGCTGTAGACATATAACAAATGCCAACATCGAAGCCTTTTCTCGAAATAATATCTAGAACTTCTATTGGAAATTCGCGTGGAACAACTATAACCTTATCAGAGATCTTATTGTAATTCGTAAAATCTCGCGGATGCGGTTTTAGAAATACCGTGTCTTGTTGACATTGAGACACAATACGAGCATAAAATGCCCGCTGGTCATCTTCTGTCCAATTTTTTCCATGAGCTTCGGGGGGCGATGTCAGCACTAGTGCAGCTGAGCCTTCTGCATCGAGCTCTCCTATAGGAAAAATAATTCGCAAGGCTTTGATCGCCTTCTCGTTGAGCCCCGCAAACAACTCCTTTTTCTCGCTAACGATAATTGGCTTACTTATGTCAGTAGCAAGCCCGTCTGCTGAATTAAGCTCGATATCTATACAATACCGAGAGTCTCCCATCGAAATCGGAATATTCAAGACATGCTTTAATACCTTTCTCAAGAAAGGCTTGTTCGCTGTTGGCAAATTGCTCTGATCAAAATGCTTGAAACAATCACATCCATCTTCAAGCAAATGATACTGCTTCTTGAAATGATGAAGGACAGCTCCCATATCTCTGTGATCGTTGAATATATACACTTCTGACGACTCTAAAATAAAAGCAAACTTTCTTCTTGCCGATGGTGACATTTTGAGCCAAAGAAGTGACTTATAGAAAGAAGTATTCGTCCAACTACTAAAATAGTCTTCATGCTTTACACAACGCACCTTCTCGAAAAAACCCGATTGTTCAAGACGTGTGCGGTATTCCTCGACCCCACTTATACAATCCATTAGAACGATAGATGCTCTAGGTGATTCTTCTTGCTTCAACTCCTTTACGCAGGAAATGAGAAGATGGTAAGGGGTATGACAGATATATATTTTCGAACTATTTGGCACGAGCACCCATAATAAAATCAATTTTTTCTTTTATCCAGGAACGCTTGACAAAGATTGCTAAAGCGAACACTGCAAGAATACTATAACGAATAGCAATGTGGGAATATATTGCGCTACAAGCCACCATCAGCCCCACAAATAAGATTATGATTCCATATATATGTTTCAGGTCAAAGAGTTGTGCGTTCATGCCATGCTTTTTCATCGCTTTTCTCATCAATACACAATGACCAACTACGAGTAGAAAGTAGCACAAAAGAGTTGTATAAGCCGCGGCTAAAAACCCAAAAACTGGCAGAAGCAAGAAATTCAAAGCTACGTTCAATACTGCCGCAATGATCGATGCTGTCATTACCCAAAGCGTTTCTTCGAAATAGTACTCTACCGTAACGAAAAGATTGAATGCGGTCATCAAGATAACGCAAGCAGCAACTGGAGGAATCGCATAAATGCCTTCATAATAGCTTGCTGGAGCAAGCAGCATCATTATCTCTGGAGCAAACAGTGTCAACAACAAGCTTGCACCACCCACAATAGCCAGAATAGCCATACTCACAGGCTGAATGCGACCATAATCCTTCGCTTCTATTGTCTGATACATCCAGGGCGTTAAAGCCTGAACAATAGCACTATGAATGAAGCTCATCGCAAGACCTGCGCTGTAGGCAACGCTGTAAATTGCAGCAAACGCTGACCCGCAGATATTCGAAATCATGATTCGGTCAGCTTGCTGAAGGATGACCGTTGAAAGGAGGTGCGGAATAAGCGGAAGATTGAATTTTAGTGCAAAAACCCAATACTTGATTGAAAAAAATTTTCTGCTTCGTTTGATAATCGAGCAAAGCGGAACTAAATATACGATCATCATCACTAACACCTGAACAACCAATGCAGCTGCAACCTTATCGGATGAGAAAAGGATTGCTGGAATAGAGGCGACAGGTGTTGCAATCGAAAGAACCAGAGTCAAAGCAACGACAGGCTTGTAGCGAAATTCATATCGAAGCTTCGCAGACCAATACGAATAAGAAGGCAAAACGATACAGCGCAAAACAAGAAGAAAGACATAAGGTGCCGCAAGCCCAAAAACACCGCTCCAAAATGACGGCGCAACCAAAAAAATAATCATCCATGCAATGCCAATCAAGCCTGTGAGGCCAAGCATTGATGAAGCAAAACCGTCTCGATCGTTTTTGAACTTCATCATTCCATTATTGAAAACGTATGAACCTAGATTTAGCGTGACAAAGATGGCAACGATTTCAGTCCACGATTGAAAAACAACATACGTGCCATAATCCCCTTCAGACATAAGGCGCGTATAGATCGGAATGACGATTAATCCGATGCACTTCTGCAGCACACTGCATACTGCGTACCACAGGGAAGCCTTTGCTGCTAAGGAAGTCTTATTTTTTTCAGTTATTGAGGCGCTAGCCATTACCCAACGGTCCTCCGCACTTGACCGCTCGTGCTTCTTCTGTATACGAGACTTACAATGATGAGATACGCGTATGAAAGAATGGAAAGCGTATCAAAAAAGCCCGTGAACAAGAACATCGACAAAGAAGTCATAGATATCACTAAAAATCTTGCATATACGCATGCGGTAATAGGAGAATACCTTATTACCGCTCGAATCAAGCCATTGGTAAAGAATGCAACAAGCAGCCCCATCAGCACAGAGAAACAAATCGCCCCTAATGGCCCAAAATAGTAATATGCAGCAGCATAACCACCCTCCGTATACTGGGAACCTGTTGTCAGCTTCCCGTCAATAATGCTTTGTGGAGCCGTAGCATACATGATTCCATATATCCCATTTCGAGAGCCAACATTATTCGCAGCTCCTTCTTTTTGCTCGAAAAGGGCCGTAATTTCATTCTTGAATTCATCGGGATGCATAGTTTGAGGCTCAATACCATAAGTTCCCCACCATAGCTGTCCTTGTTGTGCAAGTCGAGCTCCAAAATATTCAAGCGGCTTATTGTTTGAAGTCATCGAGTACGCCAGCAAAGAAAATGCGAGTAATGCGGCAATTAGGACTACACACCAAATTACGACTCTTTTTAGTAACTTGCGCCCTTTGCTTACGAGGACATCATAAAACACGATTAAGATCAACGAAGCGGCTACTAGAAAATTGGTAAATTTATTTCCTGTCCAAAAGAGATAAAGGAAATATACTGCAATTGCAGCAATTCCAATCTTTTTATCTCCCTGTCTAATTGCCATTGCGGGAATAATCATTGCATAAGATATGACATGCGATATAGCTTCCCATAGCCCAGTCACGCCATACTCTTGCGCATAAAAGAAACTATTTGCTCTTACAGAAAACGATGGTATAGGCGCAACCTGTAAGAAAAGCAATATCGAAACGACAAGCATCACCACAGAAAGGGTTGTTATCCACTTCTTTCTGCTTTTTAAAGAGTCGCCTATTTTTTTTAGCGAATCGCTTTCAATGTTCGAGTCTAAACTAAATATCGTTACCAAGAAAACCCATCTTGAGAGGATCAATAAAGGCAACGACCCACTAAAATGCGAAACCGTTGCCAGCTCAGCAAGAGAAAGCTCTGAAAATTCAACAACAACACAACCCGCAATATTCGCCACTACTGCAAACATAAAAGCAAAGTACTTGATAAGCATTTCACCTTTGTTCCAGAGAATGAAAACACAGTATACAAAGAATGCGATGAGCGATAGCGCACTTGCAACAACAAACTCGCTTGCAAGTGTACATAGTACTAAAACAAAGCCGATGGCAAAACTTACCAGCTTCGTCGAAGAAAGCTTCTGGCCTTTTCCATATTGCAAAGGAGCAATTGCTCCTTTTTGCGCTCTTGTTATGTTCTGCTTCGTAATATTCATCTACCCTTTACAAGAGTAAAGACACTCTTCACAAGGGGCCATCCCATATAGCTCAGTAGCAACGCAGCCCTCGTCTTGCTTCTGGCATTTTTATCGGTCAAGACATCAAAACGGTTTTGCCGTATCGTCTCTTTAAGCCGTGCTTCGTTTTCTTTAGATATAGAGCCCGGCCGAGTATTAAGCAAACAATGCAAGCAATAAGAAGCTTTAAGGCACTGCAGTGGAGCGATGAGTTCTGAATGCTCGTTTTTCAAAAATTCACTCGCTTCATTCAAAAGATTTAGCGTTTTAATCTTTCGATCATCAGTGACTGAATGATTTATCCCATTTGGATTAAATCGATATCCATATGTTGTGCTATCAAAAAACGCTATGGATTTAGCCTTGAGAAAGACCTTGTATGTCGTAGGAAGATCTTCGTGCAGATATCCTACGGGAAACCTCACATCATCCCACAACTCTCTTGCGTACATCTTTGCCTGAGCACAACTGTCGAATCTCCCCTGGTAAAAGATCTCCTTTACAGCATCTTCAGAGCTGTAAACCTGACATATCATGGGCTCATCTTTGGCGGCATTGAACTCGCCTTCAAATCGCGTCATAACAGTACAGGCAATCATGGTTTCATGTGACTGCATGCACTTATAAAGCGAAGAGATATGATTCCGCAAGATGAGATCATCCGAATCAACAAAAACGATATATTCGCCTTGCGATTTCTCGATACCTGAATTGCGGGCAGCGGAAAGACCTCCGTTTTCCTGATCAATGATAACTACGCGGCTATCTTGCTTAGCAATCTGTTCACATATTGCCCTACTAGAGTCTTTGGAACCATCATTGATTACTACGATCTCAAGATTACGATAGTCCTGATCGCAAACACTCTGGAGTGATTCTTCAACCCACTGCTCCACATTGTAAATCGGAAAGATTACCGATATTAAAGGTTCTTTAGCCTTCATTGCTCCTATTGCCTATTTGATCAAGAAATCTTTAATACGGCCGAATGCTTTGATGGAGCGCTTTAGATCCTCAGGATCTGTCAACCCAACACGAAGACGATGTGCGATGTAGCTTGGTCTCCAATAGTACTTCTTACGTGCGTCATCACAAAATTGGACCATTTCCTCTGCACTAATCTCAGGAAGCTCCAAAAGGCAATTAATAGTTCCGTCTTCTTTAACATAATCGCTATAGTCACCTTTGATATAGCCATTCTCTTTCGCCCATGCGTATGCTTCAGTGCCAGGGAAAGGAAGCAAGGGATAGAACTGCGCCGTGTCGGCCTTAAGACGCATCGCCAGGTCGAGCGTTTGCTGCATGGTCTCTTTGGTTTCTCCCTTGTTTCCCACCATGTAGCAAGCATGGACTTTGATCTTTGCCCGCTTGGCATCTGCCATGTATTGTTCGACCTGCGCAAGCGTAGTCCCTTTGCGGATGTTGTTAAGAATCTCTTGCGATCCGCTCTCGATGCCTGGAATGATAAGGTGGCATCCGGCCTTCTTCATAAGTACCATCGTGTCGTAATCAAGGTTGACACGCGCGTTGCAAAGCCAACGCAGCTTCTTGTGGAGACCTCGCTCGATAAGCAGATTACATATCTCAACTACGCGTTCTTTCCTGACCGTGAAAGTGTCATCCTCAATAACAACCTCTTTCACGTCAGGGAAATTATCAGCAATGAATTGGAATTCATCAACAACGTTTTCCGGAGAACGCAAACGATACTTATGCCCATGCATCGTTTGCGGATAAACGCAAAACGTGCAGCGTGCAGGGCAACCACGTCCTGTAAAGATTTGAATCTCAGGATAAGCTGATGCTGCGAAAAAATAATCGCGTTCGTTAAGGTGTTTCTTAATGAACTCTGCCGCAAAAGGAATCTCATCCAGGTCGGTGATAAAAGGATAGGGCTCATTCACGGTTACTTTACGCTGGGCATCACACCATGCAAGGCCAGGCACCTGAAACGGGTCTTCTCCTGCCTCAAGAGCCTTTGCGACATCGCGCACGATATAGTCAAATTCATGCATTGCCACAGCATCCACAGATCGCGAGTTGCTAAGCGTCTCTTCTGGAAGCGCGGAAGGATGTGTGCCTACTAGCATCACAAACGCATCGGGATAGAGCTCCTTGAGGTTATCTGCAAAGGCAATATCACTGTAGATGGAAGGGGTTGAAGTATCTACAACAAAAAGCTTCGTTTCTTCACCATGCTCAACGATATAAGCGAAAGCGTCATCGTAGCCGAGCGGCGTTGCGGGCGCATCTAGAAATTCGACATCGAATCCTTCTTTTTCACAAATTGCCGCAGCGTAAATAAGCCAGAGCGGATAATACAGCGTGCCACTTCTCGTAATAGCAGCACTTCTGTTTTCGCGCGCAAATTTTCCGTGTTCAGCTTTGAATGGAGGGTTGACGAAAAATGTTTTCACTATGATCCTATCTTCACATTGAGCGCTTTGCTTGAGTCAAATAGATAATGATGCTTCTTGAAATAATACACGAGCCCTTTAAGATGCTCCTTATTCGTTTTACTAAAAAGCTTTTTATGCGACAAACGTTGATATTCGTGAATTATCTGTGCATTCCAGCAGCGCACAACACGCAATCCCGCCTGCCACACACGCAAACAGTAATCCACATCTTCTGGCGCATAAAAAATATTCTCGTCAAGAAAGCCCACTGTATCAATCGTTGATACAGGCATCAGCCAACACGCAGAAAGCAAGTAGGGGACATCCTGCATATCCTGCACGACTGGAGTATTCGGCACTTCCATTTGAGCGCCTTCATCTTGCAGTCCTTTGAGAGGAGCTGCCTTTCGTAACTTAATGCCTAAGCTGGGCAGATTTCGTCCCGACAACTGAGTAGCGCCCGCAGAATTCATCATCGTTGGTCCCACAATACCGATATCGGGATTCTGCTCAAGTATTTGGATCATAGTTGCAAGCGCCTGATCGTTGATGACAGTATCTGAATCCAAAATGCAGACATAGTTGGCATCGGACGGTAGGTTCTTTAGCGCTAGATTCCTCGAAATTGTAGTACCAAAGTTTTCTGGCAAGAACGTGCAAATGATCTCGCTATGATCCGCCTCGCATTGCTGGAGGATAGCAGAGGTCTCGTCGGTTGAGCCATTGTCTACAACAAGGACGAGCGGCGTGATGCTGTTGCAACACAAAACTGCATCAAGACAGTTCGAGATATAGTGCTGCGAATTCCAGGAGAGGACAACAAAGGCAACAACTGGTTTATTCACTGGCCCGTTCCTGTGAACATTGCCCTGAAAGTCCCCTTGAAAACACGCCAATCAGTCTTGAATGAGGCAGTTTCGACATATTCGAGCTCGATCGCTTGACGCTCACCAGACTCAAAAGTCGCCTTGTTTCTTGAAGTTGCCTGCCAAAGCCCTGTAATTCCCCCTGGTATAGACAGAAGTTTTGCCCGCTCCTCGGGAGTGAACCAACGCATTTCCTCATAAGAAATAGGTCGTGGACCAATAACGGACATTTCGCCTGCAAGAACATTGATTACATTCGCAAACTCATCGATAGAGGTCTTGCGAATGAATCTGCCGACAGGCACCACACGAGAGTCGTCAGTAACCTTGCGTTCTTTGCGCCATTGGACAAGTTGGTCATCGTTGAGATACTTCTCGACGTTATCAGAGTCGCCCACCATGGAGCGGAGCTTGAAAATCTTCATGGGCTTACCATACCGCCCAACACGTTCTTGCACATAAATTGGAGAAGCTTTCGTTTGCACTGCAATCACGATAAGCAAGAGAAGTGTGAGCGGCAATAAAACGATACAAGCTGCAATAACTAAGATGCTAAATACAATGTCGAAAATTCTTTTAACCACTCTGTATCCAAGCGGACGCTTATCGAGAGAGCGTGACAGTAGAGCAAACTCATCGGTATTAAGGCTAGGAATCCCGTCGATACTAGTATCTTTATGACAAGCAGTAGTCCCATTGGAAGTGGTAGAAGCTTCTACCTTTTTTGTCATTTGACCAGCTAGTTCTGTGGCAGACTCTATCATGATGGATTAGAAAACGCTCTTTTCGGAATACCCAGACAAGATAAAAACAACGCCGCCTATATTCGCCTTAGCAAACTGGAGCTCTTCAACAACGTTGGCAAGCGCCTTACGAGAGTCTCTCCACTCGCTCGCGCACAAGATGGTCACATCCGCATCTCTTGCGATATAGACAGCGCCCATACCTTCAGAAAGTGGTGCACATTCCACAATAGTAACGATTTCTGGAAGCGCGATTGCACTAAGACTTTGCGCATGCGGATTCCCTTTAATACGCGTAACCGCTGTACCAACATTTTCGAAAGCGCTCGCCAACTCTGCACAGGTAAGCGTGCCACCAGTAAGACCTACTGGGACAACGGCAATCGTGGCTGGTTGACCATCACCTAAAAAACGGATATTGGCAAGCAGTCGTTCACCGCGATCACGGGTTGGAATGGTCCCTATCACAGGAAGATTTGAAGCTGCTTCAATGTCGTTTCTTGATTTGATAGGCATTTTTACAACATCGATAACAACAACAACGCATACAGCAACAAACAAGCCTGCAAGCAATGCAATCAGAGCTGTTTTTGGAATGCTTGGTGAAGTGCTTTCTGCATACGTAGCTTCATTGGTTGTTATAGAAACTTGATTATTGGCACTACGGTAATCGTTTGCCGCTGCAAGCACCGTTGCATTGGCAGCAGCAATGCAACCACCATAGTCTTTGCCTTCTGCTTCAATAACAACCGTTCTATAAGAAGTATCGTTCTTCGAAGAAACCTCTATGCCATTTTTTGAGAAAGTCGTAGCTTCGGTTTGCGCAAAGCCCCCTGCAAGCGCGATGTCCCCATTAGTAAGAAGCGTCGCTTTTGCTACATACGTCGGTGGCATTACCAGAAGACCTAAAGTCACAAGAATAGCGCATGCCACAGGCAGTATGATTACTAGCTTGATGTAATGTCGAATAAGTTTAAATAAATCGAAAAGCGTCATATTCTCTACCTAATACTTCTTTTATGCTGCGTTTTCGTAGAACTGTTTCCTTGTACCTTAGTAAACAAAAATGCTTTTTACTTTTCCCCTCAAACATTTTTGTGAACCACTTCAAGTCCAATCATTGCCGTTGTAGTTCGCCCAAACATAGTCACTTCAATAACAGCACGTCGTTTGTGACGATCAATTTTTTTGATAATAGCCTCTTGCCCGAGCAAAGGACCTTTCGTAACCGTAATGGTTTCACCCTCTATGTAGCCTTCGCTCATGCATACGCAATGCGTATCATCGGTAAAAGCTACGATCCAATCTTTTTCTTCCGACGACAGCGGAAGAATATCTTCATTCCCGTCTCGCTGCCCTAGTAATCGAACATTCACAGGAATTTTCTTCAACTCAGGAAGCAAACGGGAGATCGAGTCTGTAACTACAAACAAATAGCCAGGAAAAAGGCGCTGCCGTACCGTGCGCCACTCTCCTTTGATCTTCCTCATTGTTTCATATTCTGGAACGAAACAATCTTGCAAGATCTCAGGATCGATCATCTGCTTACATATATCTCGGACCATAGATTCTTGGCCATTATTCACTTGAGCCACATACCACATCATCTAATCCCGCTTACTCCACTGTTGCTGACCAAACAGACGTGATATCTACTGAAGAGTTGAATCATATATAGCTTCGCCCCTGCCAGAAGACCTGGGCTTTTTCGTATACGTCATTCAAACTCTTGCAATCGACAAAACGCGCTTGGCGACGATCTTGTTTTTCCAAGATATATGCTTGTTGATTCCAGCTCTTGCACCTCGACAGATTTTGTACAGAGCAAGGGCAGAATATAACAAATATATAGTAACAGGTAACGCATTTCTCACAAAACAAATTTGCCTATTGACCGGCCAAGCGGCGGGTTTATTCAAGCTGTTTCCACAAAAGCAAATGCGCCATGCAGCAAGCAGCTTAAGCTGATTGAGTTCTGATGCAAAAACGGCGACCCGAAGGTCGCCGTTTGAGGTTTGAGGATTGAGGTTTGCGCAAATCAACAAAGCATTTGTCACGAGGCCGATCGCAAAGCTCGTCTCGTGAAGGATTACCATCGCTATGTTACGCAAGCCACAAGGCTTCTTTCGCTCGGCTAGATGGTCATGAAGCCGAGGAATTGGGCGAGGAACGAGATGAACACGATCGCGATCAGGATGGGCGTGATGCACTTGATTAGACGGCACTAATTTGTTGGTAGATTCTCATAGCGGTCTTTCTGCTGAACTTCGAAGCATCTCCTTTCAGAAATGCGTAAAAATTCCCCTTATTGACATCTACGAGCTTGCAAGCATGAGCGCGACTCATGCTTTTTTCCTTCAGGAGCTTATCCAGAGCTTTTGATATATTTGCGAGTACTATACGGTCGGCTGCAAGCTGATTATTCTCATTTTCCCACGCGGTTAAAGGACGTCTAAAGCGATTTCTTTCCTCTAGAGTTAAAAGATACTCCTCAAGGGACATCTCGCTCTTTTTCCAATTCTCAAGAAACTTCGAATAAACTGAGAAAACTGAACTACCTTGTGCTTGTTTTAGCAAGTAGGCTTCTCGCCCACTGCAAACCGCCAACAAAAGAAGTGGTTCATAAGCTCTTGGAAACTCTGAATCGGCCAGGTTGAAAAGCTGCTTTAAACTTGTGGTATTTGAGGAGGTGAGTTCCTTGCAATACTTTGTAAGAAAACCTTGAAACGATGTGCTCATTTTCTCCACCCCTCTTCGTATTCCTTGTAGTTAAAGCGCAAATTGCGCAACTCTCGATCGTTTTCAGGAACAGTACTTCGACTAGCTGCAGCTTCGTCTGGCGAATAGACTAGGTGTTCAAGTAACGACCAATTGAGTTTGTTGAGGAACTCTGAAGCCGTTAGATCGCTTTTATCGGGCTGCTCCCAGCGATAAAGCTTCATTACTGCAAGATCCTCTATAGAAGGCACATAGATATCGATCACATATGTCTCAATCTCGATCTTTACGAGACGATCTTCAAAGTTGTATGGCAAACATTGCGCATAAGCAGAGCAATAACTATTGAAGTCTCGATCCTCCGAAATAAATCGCTTGATAACCTGCTCTGCCTCAAGAACGTCAACATCCTTGGTGACGCCCTTTTGTGAAAGCTCGCACAGCAACAGCGCACTCGCGCCGATGATAACCATTTTTGCACGAACGCCTTGCTCAACTGTTCCAGAGAAAAAAGCGTTCTCGTCTATTCGCCGTATTTTATCTAAGAGTTCCGCCCTATCCATATCCACTCCTAGAAATATTAGTTAGTATTATTTATTTTCAATAATACTTTTTTAAGAATAAAAAAGTCAATATATATTTCCGGTTCTTACAGCCCTCTAGTCAATAACGAATACGACAACTCGAAATTAGGCATCAGAAAAACTCCCGAATCGCAAATGCATTTATATGCAGAGCGACCAGAGTGTTACTCCCCTGGTCGCTCCCTTTTGCGCTATATGCAGGTTGGCTAGATGGTCATGAAGCCGAGGAATTGAGCGAGGAACGAGATGAACACGATCGCGATCAGGATGGGCGCGATGTACTTGATCATGATGCGCCACGCTGCACGCCAACGGAACTTCGATGAGGCCATGATCTCTTCCTCGATGATCTTCGGCTTGATGCACCAACCAACGAAGATACAGGTCAGGAATGCCACGATCGGCATCATGATGGTGTTCGAGATGAAGTCGAAGAAGTCGAGCAGCGAAGTGCCTGCGCCCAGCGGCTCGATGAATGAAAGACCGTTATAACCCAGATTCACGAACACTGCCGCAACGCCGATGATCACGAACGTGATCACGGTTGCCTTCTTGCGCGAGCATTTCGCACCGTCGTGCATGATAGAAACGCACGTTTCCATGAGCGAAATTGCCGAGGTGAGCGCTGCGAAGATAACGAGTAAGAAGAACAGCACGCCGATAACGGGTGCGAAATCGCCAAACGATGCGAACATCTGCGGCAACACGATGAACATGAGACCCGGGCCGGAATTTTCGGTAACCGCCTCAGGCGAACCCAGCGCAACGAACGCCGCCGGCACGATCATGAGGCCTGCCAAGAACGAAACGCCAATATCGAAGCCCGCAACACGGATCGCGCTCGAAGTGAGCGAATCGCGCTGCTTCATGTAGGAACCATAGGTGACCATAATACCCATCGCGATGGACAGCGAGAAGAACATCTGCCCCAGTGCCGCAACCACAAGCTCTATCGAGAACGCAGAGAAATCGGGTACGAGATAATAAGCAGCGCCATCAAGCGCACCTGGCTGGCAGAGCGTATAGACGACCAGGATGACGGTCATGATGATAAGTGCCGGCATCATGATCAGGTTAGCCTTCTCGATGCCGCCCTTGATGCCACGCGATACAACGAAGAATACGATAGCCATGAAGATGAAGAGCCAGATATACGACTCAAAACTGCTGGTGATGAAGCTAGAGAAGTACGTACCGCCATCACCGATCATGGTTGCGGGATCGAAGAAATAAGCGCCGACGTACTTCGCCACCCAGCCACCGATCACGCAATAGTACGGCGTGATGATGAACGGAACGAGCGAAGCCAGGATGCCAATGAAGGCATACTTCTTGCCGAACAGCTTGAACGCACCGATGGTGGACTGGCGGGTCTTACGACCGAGCGCGATCTCGACAAGCAGAAGCGACAGGCCAAAGGTGAACACGAGCACCAAGTAGGTGAGCAAGAACATACCGCCACCATACTTCGCCGCCAGATACGGGAAGCGCCACAGATTACCCAAGCCGACCGCAGAAGCAGCTGCAGCCAAGATGAATGCCCATTTGCTTGACCAGGTGTCACGAGCAGCATGTGCAAGTTGAGCCATAAGTCCCCCATTCAGGTTTCAGTTCGTTCGCTCGCTGATCCAGTGCGATTCGCACCAGATCGGTTCGCGTCATTGCAAGATTCGTTGCTTTATATTGCTACGAAGAATAGCAAAAGACTCACAAAATCTGCACAGAAATGGGGTGTAGGGTGCATGGGGGTATAAGAGCGGTTTACAGAACGCTGCCAGAGTCTTTAGCGCAGATTACGCGCACGGCGACGAGCGCGCGCAGCAGCCGACGAGAGCACCGTTGCCGGCAGTGGTTCTGTTCCCTGTTCCTGGGGAGGCTCTGAAGTAGCTTCTGTTGAAGCCGCATGTCGAGGGGCATGTGCGCCTGCGTATACCTGCGAAAAGTCGAAAGGAGCATGTTGGGCAGATTGTGGTTCATTCGACGCAACGAACGACGAGCCCTGAACAGATTCAGATGCTGCAGGCGATGATGAGTGAAGCGGTTCTGAAGTTGGCTGCGCTTTCACCTCGGGAACTGTGATCGTCTTGCGCTCTGTTATGGGAGGAACCTCAACAGCAGAAGCGGCGCCTGAGGCAACATGAGCATCAGCGCCACGCCTATCTGCCAAAACAGGGCCGCTCGTTGAAGATGACACGGCTGAATCCGTTGGAGCAATCGTTGAATCGAAGAGCGTCGCCTGCGTTTCTTCTTCGATGGGTGCAGCAACGAAGGGGATTTCACCCGTTATGGATTCATCAAGATTCGGACCACGAGGGATCACGATCTCGCGGTCTTGTTCTTTTTCCTGGCGCCATCGTGCCCAGCGCGCAGCAGGTGATGATTCCGCTGCATTGGTACGCTTCTTGGCCTTCTTCGAAGACTTCTTGTCCTTCTCCATGCTAGCCTTAGGAGCTTCTTCGGCTGCCTTAGGGGCAGGCTCTTCGGGTGTTAGCACCGACGGAATATCCTCAATCGCATCGGAAAGATGCTGATCAGAAGCAAGTTCACCGCGCAACCCACTCGGGCGTGGATCGTAGTAGAAGTGCTGCTCGTCGTAAGTCACGTGCCAGAGCACGAGCCCTTCAGCGGGCGCGTTCTGTCCTGCTGCCTGTCGGTTGCGCGCTGCGAGCACCTCGCCCACCCACTCAGGCGTACGTTTCCCGCGACCAACCAACACGAGCGTGCCCACCATCGTGCGCACCATAGAATGCAAAAAAGCGTTCCCGATGACTGTGATAACGATGAAATTCGAATTCCAGATCTGTTCTTGCTTGAACGAGATATCGGCAACATAGCGATGCGTAGGCTTATCCTTCGCCGAAACTGCCATGCAGAAGCTCTTGAAATCATGCTCGCCTAGCAGATGCGTCGAAGCTTGCTTCATCGCCTCGACATCGAGCGGCTTGCCCAGATGCCAGCAGAACTTCTCCATGGGCAGGGGCGCGGCCACATCGGTACAGATGTAGTAGCGATATTCGCGCATAACGGCCGAGAACCGTGCCGAAAAATCCTCCGGCATAGGGCGCACTGAGCGAAACGAGATCTCCTCATGCGTAAGCGCGTTGAGCGATTTCAGGAGCGAATCAGGTTTGCGACGAAACCATTCATCAGGAAGCAGATCGAAGCTGATCACCTGGCAAAGCGCATGCACGCCAGCATCGGTTCTGCCAGCGCATGTGGTATCGATGCGCCGACGAAACAGCAACTCAAGGGCATCTTCGATATTTCCTTGAACCGTAAGCTGCCCATTCTGCCGCGCGAAGCCAGAAAAAGGCTCTCCGTTGTATGAAAACCACGCTGCGACCCTCATGAACGCAGCCCCGTTCTGTGGTTGTGCCTGCTTGCCATGGTGCGCCTCTACGATGCTTTCCAGATCTCGCGTCCGAACAGATCGTGCAAGTCTGCCTTGAGCATATGATCGCGCGCGTTGATGGTGAGCGGCAATTCTGCACGCATGCGGCTGCCGTCGGTCTGCGCTACGAAGAGCACGATCGGATCGTTGCCAGGGTGGGTCTTCAGAATGTCTAGCAGACGCGAAGAAGAAAGCGCATTCAACTCGTTGGATTGCACCTGCAGCTCCATGCATACTGGCTTGACGTTCTGCTGCTCTTCAGTGAGTTCAAGCTTTTCGATCTCGTAGCCGATAAGCTGGTTCGCGCGATCGCTCACCTCGAACTTGCCGCGCACGGTTACCACCGCATCTTCCTCGAGTACATCAGAGACCTTCTCGTAGTCGAAGCAAATGCACTCGATGCTGCCCGCTAGATCCTCCAGATTGAAGGTGGCCATGAGGGTATTACGTTTCGTGCGCTTCACGTTCACGTCGGACACCATGCCAGCACATTTGATGTTCTTGATGCTGGTATCACGTTCGTTCAGTTCCGTCATCGTGTATTTATTTGTGCGCGAAAGATAGTTCTCATACGGGCTTAACGGATGATCGGAGACATACATCTTCAGGATCTCTTTTTCGAAGGTGAGCTTCGTGCGCTTATCCCATTCCACCCCATCGGGATCGGGGATGTCCTCGACGAAGCCCGCATCCGGGTCGTCTGCGAACATGTCGAACATGCTCACCTGACCAGCGGATTTGTCCTTTTGTCGCTTGGCCGCATCGTCGAGCAGCGATGTTTCGTCCACGAAGTACATGAGCTGCTTGCGTGTGTAACCGGTCGAATCGAACGCACCGGACTTGATGAGCGCTTCGAGCGTCTTGCGGTTATAGCATGAAGAATCCACGCGGTTTACGAAATCGTGAAGCGAAGTGAACGGACCGTTAGCCTCGCGTTCCTCGATGATGGCCTGCACCACCTTCTCACCCACGCCACGCACGCCAGCAAGACCGAAGCGAATGCCACCATCAACCGGCGTGAATTCCAGGCTCGAAGAGTTGATATCGGGCGGAAGCACAGGTGTGCCGTTGTGGTTCGCACTGGCAATGTAGCGGATGAGCTTATCGTTGCTGCCCATGTAGCTGGTGAGCACCGCTGCCATGAACTCGTTCGGGTAGTGCGCCTTCAGGTAAGCCGTGCGCATGACCAAGATGGCGTATGCTGCAGAATGCGACTTGTTGAACGCATACTTCGCGAACTTCTCGGCATCTTGCCAGATCTGCTGGGCAACTTCGAGAGAATAGCCGTTCTCGACCGCACCTGAATCCCAGTCGGCCTGAAGGCCGCGCATCACGTCGAGCTTCTTCTTACCCATCGCCTTACGCAGCTTGTCGGATTTGCCTGCCGAAAAACCACTCATGACCATGGAAATCTGCATGATCTGCTCCTGGTAGACCATGGTGCCATGAGTCTCTTCCAAGATGCCGCGCAGACGATCGTCGTAATAGTGAACCGCTTCGGGGTTCTTCGCTGCCTTGATGTAGTCTTCGACCATACCCGACTCGAGTGGGCCAGGACGATTGAGCGCGATCGATGCGACAACGTCCGAGAATTGCTTCGGAGGGAGGCGCTTGAACAGACTTACATAGAGCGCGCCTTCCACCTGGAAAAGGCCATCCATGTTTCCCGATTGCATGAGCTCGAAGGCTTTTTCATCGTCGGTGGGAATCTCTTCAGGAATGATCTTCGTGCCATAGCGCTCTTCGATGTTGCGACAAGCGATCGAAAGCACGTCGAGCGTACGAAGGCCGAGGAAGTCCATCTTAAGAAGACCCAGGTCAGGTGTGTAGTGGCCGTCGTACTGCGTGATGATGCCGCCACCCTTGGTGTCGCGCTTCATGGGCACGTGATCGGCCATGGGGTCGCGGCAGATGATGGTTGCGCAAGCATGCACGCCTTCGCCGCGCACGTGACCTTCGATGGATTTCGCTGCATCGATCACCGCGTGTACATCGGGTTCGTCTTCGTAGGCTTTGGCTAGGTCGGGATTGGTTTCGAGCGCTTGGTCGATCGTGATGCCGAGCTCGTTGCCGATCATCTTGCAGATGCGGTCACCCGTGCTGTAAGGATAATCGAGCACGCGCGCAGCATCGCGCACGGCGTTCTTCGCCTGGAGCGTGCCGAAGGTGATCACCTGCGAAACGTGGTCTTCGCCGTACACATCCTTGATGTGGTTGATAACCTCTTCACGTCTGCCCTGCTCGAAGTCGACGTCGATATCGGGCATCTCCACACGTTCAGGAGAGAGGAAGCGTTCGAACATGAGGCCGTTAGGCAGCGGATCGAGGTCGGTGATGCCCATGGCGTATGCCACGATCGCACCTGCCGCCGAGCCACGGCCCGGGCCAACGCCGATGCCCTGGCTACGCGCCCATTCGATATATTCCTGCACGATCAGGAAGTACGCGGGGAAGCCCTGATCGATGATGACCTGCATCTCGTAATCGGCCTGCTTCTGCACGTGCTCGGGAACAGGATCGCCGTAGCGCTTGAACAGGCCTTCCTGCACGCGCTTGCGGAACCATGATTCCTCGGTCTCCCCTTCGGGCAGTGGGAACTTCGGCAAAATGGGGTCGCGCTCGAGTTCGACGTTGCACTTTTCAGCAACTTCGATGGTGTTGTCACAAGCTTCGGGGAAATCTTTCAGCGCCGCGCGCATTTCCTCTTCGGTCTTCATGTAGAACTGATCGTTGGGGAACTTGAAGCGCTTTTCCTGATTGATGGTCTGGTTGGTGCCGATGCACAGCATTACGTCCTGCGCCTGCGCATCCTCTTGAACGAGATAATGGAAGTCGTTCGTTGCGATGGTCTTAAGCCCCAAGTGGTTCGCAATTTCCGTAAGCTGTTGGTTGAGCTCGCGTTGCGTCTTGCCCGCATCGGAAGTGATGCCCTGGTCCTGCAGTTCGATGTAGAAATCGCCTGGCTCATAGAGCGCGGAGAGCTTCTTCGCCCACTCGATGGCCTCGTCGATCTTGCCCGCATCCACACAGCGCGGGATAATGCCCGCAATACAGGCGCTCGTAGCGATAACGCCTTCGGAGTACTTCTCGAGCATCTCGAAGGTCGTGCGCGGGCGATAGTAGAAATTGTCCACATGCGATTCGCTCACGAGCTTCACAATGTTGTGATAGCCCGTGTTGTTCTTCGCGAGCAGGATCATATGATGGAGCTTCTGCTTGCCTTCCTTCTTTAAGGAAGAATCCGTGGTGAAATAGATCTCGCAGCCGAAAATGGGTTTTACCCACGTGCCCGTTTCTGCCTTTACCTTGTCGCATGCGTCCGCCAACTCCGGTACACCCGACATAACACCATGGTCCGTAATAGCCACCGCCGGCATACCCAGGTCAGCCGCACGCTTCACCATGTCATAGACCTTGGTGGCACCATCGAGCAGCGAGTATTCCGTATGGTTATGAAGGTGGACAAAAGCCATGAGCAACATCCTTCTATCGTGTGCGCGGAAGCTGGTTTTTCACCCCAAGATCGCGCGGAGAGCAATACAGAAATCGAGGCGTTCAAGGACTTTCATTGTGCCATCTTCAGCCGCGACTTGCTAGGGCAAAATGGGCGGTTTCGCATCGAAATCACGAACGGTTCGGGTTTAAAGGTGGAAGGAAAGCGTTTTAGAATCTCCATAACCCCAGTTCGGCTGTATACAAGATGTTGTGTTTTCCCAGGTTACAAATTGGATTTCGCCACAAAATATTGGTTTTTTTGGTTTACACCAAATTGCGCATGGAGTAGCATGAGAGAGGTAAGGTAATTGATACTAACTTAGTAACAATTACAGGAGCACCAGCAGTACCGAATAAGGTTATGAATAACGGAGGGGGTATTATGACCACGCTTGAAGCACCTGCATTCGCAGCACAAAACACAACACGGGATGCTAAAGCAAATCAAAGCCACGGAGCCGCAGAAGAAACACAGAAGCACTCGCACCAGCCTGCCGCTTCATCCGAACATAAGCATCTGCAAAATGTTTCGGTTTCTATCTCTTATTCTTCGCCTGACGACTTCCGCGTCACTAACGAAGAGATCGAACAGTACATCGCTCGAGGTCGCGAACTTGAGCCGAGCAAGGATCTTGCCTGGATCGATCTTGCCGTTGAAGCGGAAGATGTCGCAATTCACTATGGGTACCATGCTCAGCCGTTCGAGCGCATCCGCCGCATCACCGGCTACCTGGTTGGCACCCTCGATCGTTTCAACGACGCGAAGCGCGCCGAAGAGCACGATCGTGTGAAACACGACATCCCGTGCACCTGTCGCTAAATAACGCTGCCTTGCCTAAAGAAAAGCCGCTCGCCTCATGTTGGGTGAGCGGCTTTTTGTTTCTCTGGCTTGTGGGTGTGTGTTAGGGGTCGGGTAATTTGACACATCTAAGATGT
>OLRW01000244.1_pt1 | contig 48689 bp, 36 predicted proteins | sample 1672701 | NCBI WGS metagenome assembly OLRW01 (sample SAMEA3136715, study PRJEB25190) | human gut metagenome | biome: human gut; feature: human-associated habitat; material: faeces | place: Austria | collected 2013
CACGCGCTCGCATCCAACACTTGCTCCGAGACCACAAATATGCCTTATTGAGGGCGATGGCTTCGTCTGTAGTTTGTCTAATGAATTAAATAGTAAGAATCCATTGCATTTGGAAATATTTTTTAGTATAATTGACATATAGGATTTTGGATGCAAAGATTTCATTTTCTTTACATTCTTAATTTTAATCATGTTTAATGTATAGTCACATTAACTAAGGAGGATTTATTTATGGCAACTTGGAACAACCTTGACACTCTGGCATCTTATGAAAAACTTGCCGGACTGAAAAATCATGTAGACATCAAAGAAGCTATGGCTGGTGAGAATGGTGCAGAACGTGTAGCAAAGTACACAGCACCAATGGCTGAAGGTCTTAGCTTTAATTATGCTGCAAAACAGGTAGATGATACTGTTTTAACTGCATTAACAGAATTAGCTGAAGAAGCACAGCTTGCTGAAAAGTTCGAAGAATTATATAACGGTGCTGTTATCAACACAGGAGAAAAACGTCTTGTTCTTCATCATTTAGCACGTAGACAGTTAGGTAATGATGTTGTTGTTGACGGTGTAAACAAGCGTGAATTTTACGTTTCCCAGCAGGAAAAAGCAGCAGACTTTGCGAATAAAGTTCATGCTGGAGAAATTACTAATGCTGCAGGCGAGAAGTTCACAACTGTAGTTCAGATTGGTATCGGTGGAAGTGACTTGGGCCCTCGTGCTTTATATATCGCATTAGAGAACTGGGCAAAAGAGAATGGTGTTGCTAAGATGGAAGCAAAGTTTATCAGTAACGTAGATCCTGATGATGCTGCTGCTATTTTAAAATCTACTGATTTAGCTCACGCTCTTTTCATCGTTGTATCCAAATCTGGAACAACTTTAGAGACATTAACAAACGAAGCTTTCGTTAAAGATGCTTTAACAAAGGCCGGATTAAATCCTGCAAATCATATGCTTGCTGTAACAAGTGAGACATCTCCTTTAGCAAAGAGTGATGATTACTTAGAAGCATTCTTCATGGATGACTACATCGGCGGACGTTATTCCTCCTCTTCTGCAGTTGGCGGAGTTGTTCTTTCCCTCGCATTTGGTCCAGAAATCTTCGCAAGAATCTTAAATGGTGCTGCTGAAGAAGATAAACTTGCTGCAAACAAAAATATTTTAGAGAACCCAGATATGTTGGATGCATTAATTGGTGTTTATGAGCGTAACGTTCAGGGATATCCATCTACTGCAGTCTTACCATACTCTCAGGCATTAAGCCGTTTCCCAGCGCACTTACAGCAGTGTGATATGGAATCTAACGGTAAGTCTGTAAACCGTTTCGGCGAACCTGTAAACTATGTAACAGGTCCTACAATTTTTGGAGAACCTGGAACAAACGGACAGCACTCTTTCTATCAGTTATTACATCAGGGAACAGACATCGTTCCTTTACAGTTTGTTGGATTTAAAAACAGCCAGATTGGCATGGATGTAGTAATCGAAGACAGCACAAGTCAGCAGAAATTATGTGCAAATGTAGCTGCACAGATCGTTGCTTTCGCATGCGGTAAGAAAGATGAAAATCTTAATAAGAATTTCGAAGGTGGACGTCCATCCAGTATCATTATCGGTGACCAGTTAACACCTGAATCACTCGGTGCTTTATTAGCTCATTTCGAGAACAAGATTATGTTCCAGGGATTTGTATGGAATGTTAACAGTTTTGATCAGGAAGGTGTACAGCTTGGTAAAGTTCTTGCAAAACGTGTTCTTGCACACGATACAGACGGAGCTTTAAAGGCTTACAGTGATCTGTTAAATATCTAATCTTAGAATAAACAGACAAAAATGAAAAAGGCAACTATCTAGAGCGTGTCTGAAAAATGCTTTCTGCAAGATGTGCGTTACAATTTGCGGTATATTTTGCCTTCATTCAGTTGACGTAGCCCGCTACGCCGCCCTCATTCAGGTAAAATCTCCCACAAATTGGGGCGTGCAGATTGCAGGAATGATTTTTCAAACACGCTCTAGAGTTGTTAAATAAGCGAAAATAGAACAGCGAACTATCTACAGACATTTCATATCACAGCTCTTAAAATGCTTGATAGCATTTTAAAATTGCTCTGGACATGTTTGTTGGATAGTTCGCTGTTCTATTTCCTTCTGGAAAAGGATAAATAGTGACTACTAGTTACTTTTTTGAAAGCTTACTTGTTGATATAATAAATTATATTACATATGGTACTTGTATCAAATATTTCAGGATAATTAAGGACTTTTTTCTGAAAATATGCTATAGTAACATTATACATGTAGTACTTTTATGCAATATTTTAAGGAGGGATTGCTATGAAGAATACTATTTTTAAATCATTTAAATTTACTTTTTCATTGATGCTTACGGTTATGCTATGTCTATCTTTCTCTACTATTACTAATGCCGCATCTGTAAAAGATATTCCTGTCAAGAAAACAATATCTGCAGATATTACCGGGGATGGAAAAGCGGATAAAATTCTTATCACAACTACTATGGACGATGATTTCCGCGTAAAAAAACTTAAAGTTACGGTAAATAAGAAAACGGCTTTTAGTAAAAATTGTACTGACAGCGGAATTAATTATATCACCGCTAAATATGCCAAAATGACAAACAAAAATGAGTTTATTCAATTAATGGGTATTGGCGATAACGATTACATTGTATTTAACCAAATTTACAAATATAACAATACATCTAAAAAGCTGTATTCTGTAAGCAAACTAGACAATACCGCCTGTGAGATTGTATCTGCCAAGAAAAACCGTCTGACTCTTCATCACGGAGAACAGCCTGCTGAAACAGGATGGCTTACCTGGAAAATGTCTTATAAATTCCGTAATAATAAACTTGTTTTGACAAATGCTACTACTTCTACCGTAAAAAGCACAATCGGTTACAGCAGAAAAGACTCTTACAGTAAGTTATTCCGCAAAAATATTTTTGTAACAGCAAAAAAATTAAGGTTTTATAACGGAAAGAAACTTGCCTTTACTGTTCCAAAGGGTAAACAGGTTACTCTGAAAAAACTCACACTGTCCAAAGGTAATATTTACCTTCAGTTCCAGTATGGAAAGAAAACTGGTTGGATTAGCGTCAACAATAAAAATTACGACTTTGAATCACCGTACTTTAAAAAAGTAAACAGCAGATTGGCTGGATAGATTTTGAGTTACCTCAGGAAGGATGCCCCCCTGAGAATGAAATAATCCTTATTTGTGGCCTCAGAGCAAGTATTGGATACAAGCGAGTAGAGCAAGTATTCAACACGCTGCGACTAAAGTCACAAATAAGGATTTTTCATTTCATTCTCAAAGAGCTGTGCTTTGGCAGTTGGAGCAAATCAAATCATCACAAAGCTCTGATAATCAAAATTCATACTTACGAAGTTCACAATTCTTAATTCCAAAGCCTGCGAATTCCTCGTTGCTCATATCCCGGACATAAGACTCGATTGCTCTTGAGATTCCATTATGCGCTACTAACAGATACACTTTGTCTTCTTTTTTTATATCATCAAGAAGATTATAGATTCTCTGGCAAAGCTGTAACATAGATTCACCGCCTTCATAACGGCACACAAAATCTTGTTTCGCTCTTTTGAATTCTTCACCATTTCTTGGAGTTGATTCATATTTTCCAAAATTCTGTTCTTTTAATCGAAGTTCTTCTCTCGCCGGAATTCCCGTTACTTCTGAAATATGTTTTGCTGTATCGGCAGCACGCATTAAAGGAGAATATAAAATCTCATCAATCTTAATTCCTTCTTTTAAAATTCTCTCACCTAGTTCCGCCGCCTGCTGATGCCCTAAATCTGTCAGGGCGATGTCTGTTGCACCACAAATTTTATTCTCCACATTCCATACGGTCTGTCCGTGTCTTGTAAAATAAAAATATTTTGCCATAATGCCTCCTGTAAGATGTTCTTTTTACATTATACTCCTGGCGAAATAACATGACAATAATGATTTGTGGGTTCTGTTTATGGTCAGCTCAGGAAATCAGTTAGAACATTGAAGAAAAAATGGGATTAAGATTGTTATTTTTTTCTAAAAATCAATTTTATCAGCCTGTTTCTTGCATAAATATGCTCCTTTATCCCAATTTTTCTTTCAATTCGCACAACTTTTCTGTGCCAACATGCGGACATTTTTATTTTTCTTTGTCTATATTTTAGCTATATAAATTTATTTTGAATATTTTTTTCATTTTCTTTCATCTTTTTTATTAATTTGCCTAAAACTATTGCTATTTTTTATACAAATGCAGGCTATATCATGTTGTGTTTCATTTTTATTTTTTTATTTGTCAAAAATCAGATAATTTTTTCTTTAAACAAATTCAACTGGAAATCCGCTATTTTAAAGGATATAAAGAGATTGTTTATTATTTATCAGATAATAAAGTTAAAAGATATTTATTTAACATAGTTGTCAGAATATTAACAGATTTGTGTATTGATTTTAGTACAATTTTCTGTTATCATACAGTCATGCGATTCGTAAAATAAAGAAAATGAAATTGAAAAAGAATAAGAAGATAAAAAAGTAATTCGGATATCCAATTATAGACGAACAGAAGGGAGTACATATTATGGGATTTTTAAAAGGGAAAACAGCGATTATCACAGGTGGCGGCCGTGCCGTATTAAGTGACGGAAGTTGCGGTTCTATTGGATATGGTATTGCAACGGCTTACGCAAAAGAGGGCGCAAACCTCGTGATTACCGGACGAAATCTGCAGAAATTAGAAGATGCGAAAGAAGAGTTAGAAAGGCTCTATGGCATTCAGGTACTTCCAGTGCAGGCAGATGTTAATGCAGGAACAGACAATGAAGCCGCTGTTGCAAATGTAGTAAAACAGGCTATTGACACTTTCGGACGAATTGATGTTTTAATTAATAATGCACAGGCTTCTGCTTCTGGTGTCAGTCTTGCGGACCACACAACAGAACAGTTCAATCTCGCATTATATTCTGGATTATATGCCGTATTCTATTACATGAAAGCATGCTATCCATATTTAAAAGAAACAAAGGGATCTGTTATTAATTTTGCTTCCGGCGCTGGCTTATTCGGAAATTACGGTCAATGTGCTTACGCCGCTGCCAAAGAAGGAATACGTGGACTTTCCCGTGTAGCCGCTACAGAATGGGGCGCAGACGGAATCAACGTTAATGTTGTTTGTCCCCTTGCCTGGACTGCTCAGCTTGAAAACTTTGAAAAAGCTTATCCAGAAGCATTCAAAGCAAATGTTAAGATGCCGCCAGCAGGTCATTATGGAGATGTAGAAAAAGAAATCGGTCGCGCCTGTGTACAGCTTGCTTCTCCAGATTTCAAATATATGAACGGAGAGACAATCACATTAGAAGGTGGAATGGGACAGAGACCATAAAGCACTATATATTATTTTCTCTTTCAAATAAAACTATCTCAACAAAAAAGCACCGAAAATCTATCGTTTAAGTAGATTTCCGATGCTTTTGCTGATATAATTTTCAAAATTTTATTAAGCTCCTTCGTACAAAATCTCACTTCTTGATTACTTTGATTTACTAAATATTCACGGAGTCCTCAGAGCCTTTATTTATGCGGTTTTAGAATCGAGGCGACGGGACTCGAACCTTAGTTTATCTTGTAATAGCCTTTATTTATGCTATATTTCAAAAACCGTAAAATAAGCGTGACACTTGCGTGACACATACAACATCTTGTGAAAGGAGATTCCAATACATCTGCTAATTAAAATAACGATGCAAGTATATTGTATCACAGTATATTTACATGGTTATTTTAATAATTTTATTCATTAGGCTACAAAAGGAATCATTGCATATATTAAAATGCTTATATGAGCCTGTATGAAGCTTACAGGGGTATTCTAAGATATTGGAATTTTAAAAATATAAAATATTTTATTATATCATATTAAAAAAGTTCTTGCAAATTTGACGGATTTATGCTATAATGAGTACAAGTTAAAAATTAGATAAAACAACATTTCTAGGTGCGACACTATTCGGTGTTGCTATTCCCATACAAAATTTTAGAGAGTAAAAATTAAATATTGAAAATTCTCAACTGTGTTCAGTCCTATTTTTCGGTTTGATTGATTCTAGTTGTTATATATATAGTGTGTGGTGCATGTATCACAATATAGTATTGTTGTGGGGATTTGCTTTAAATGATTTTAGCCAGAAGAACAAGCCACATTATCTACTGGTAACACTCCTTTACCGTTTGAAACAAATTATATAACAGACAGGGGTCTATCCCGTTACATTTCCGAAAAGATGTGACTTTGATAGACTCCTGTTTTTTATTTACAGAGAAAGGGGCAGGAATGAAAAGAGTTAATAAACGAACTGAAATAGGTATCGACACAATCGAGATAAACATTACAGGCATTAAAACAGCTATAGAAGAAACAGAACTCAAACATACCCGAACAGGGGAAAATATAGGGACTATAAAAAAAAGGAATGGTAGAGAACAAGGATATGTTATATCTATCTGTTTGCCTAAGATAATTAGGGCAGACAATATAAAGCCCTTTGGTGTGTTAGATAGCATAAAATTGAGCGAGGTTATTTGGCAGGTACAGACTCAACTATCAATGTTATTTAATACAGATTTTAAGAACGCTTATGTCAAGTGTTGTGAAGTGAACGCAACTGCCACACTCAAACGTCCAGAGAATATAGATGCCATAATGAATTTATTATCTTTAATGTTCTTACAGGCAGGAGAAAAGGTATATCTGACCGCACATGGGGTTAAAGATACTCGATACAAGAATGTGCCTATGTCCAAGAACATATTACGTCAAGTACAACAGGTAGAAAGCTTAAAGACGAAACGAAGCACAAACGAGAGGGTATCTTGGAAACTGTACAATAAGTCGCTTGAACAGGCAGAAAAAGCAAAATCAAAAAAAGCGAAATCAACAGAACAGGCAGAGGAAGGTATTTTAAGGCTTGAAGAGCGTATTAATGAAAAGGGTTTGGCATTTATAGGTTTGCCGTTACGTTTGGATAAGTTTCTTATATCACAGAATATAAAAAGGCTTGTAGAACAGTACCAGAGAGATTTTAGGGAACTTTTCTTGAATCAATACTGGAAGAAGGGAGACGAGGATTTTACCGATACACTTGTAAATACCATTGTGTTTGATTTGCAAGATAACACACCATTAGTCACAGCAAAGATACACAGGAATCTTTTGTACATTGATATTACATTGTTTAAGAAAGCGTGTTTAGAGTTTTATGATAATCGTAAAATAGCGTTGCAGGCGGTAAGGAGAGTAAAACAAAGCGGAACAGTTATGTATCATGAGGGTGCAGTATCAGAACTGGTAGAGATATTCAGAGCGATTGTTTATTAAAACAAAACACAGAACATGGCTTCAAAAGTGAAGCCGAAAACAAAGCTCTGACGGCTTAAACAGGTGTGTTATGTATCTTTAAACAACAATAAAGAAACGATTTATCAGTGTAGAAAAGGGGCGATGCAGTGGCAAGGAGAGCGTTAAGTGTTTGGGAACGTCAACAGAAGGAAGAATTTGAAAAGGAGTTGCGAAAGTTCAGTTTGCCAGCTCTTAAAAATGTTATTCGGATAGCAAACAAATCTCTGGATGAGAGAACAAGGTTGGATGCCAACAAATATATTATCGACAAAGTTGTTGGCAGAAATTTTTCTTTGTTTGATGATTTGGCAGAACAGGATAAACAAGAGTTGAGGATAAATCTCGTAACAATAGGAACTAAGAACGGTAAAGAATTAGAATCAGTAGACGCATGGAACACAGAGGAACAGGAAGAAGAATGGGGCGAGGACACATATCAGCCGTAGCCCCTTAGAATTGATTTAAAGGCTACTAGAGAGCCTAGAAGGGAGTTTATAATGGGAGTTTATTTTAATAAGGGAGCAGTTAAAAGTAAAAAAGAAGTACAGGAGCAAATTGATAAAATGAACAGCCTGTATAATGATATAGTGCGGCACATACAGAACATGGAAAACAGTAACGATTATCTTGTTGTTAGAAAGCTTATCAGAGAATATGAGGGGTTAGGTGGTGTCTCTCAGATGCAGGTGGCAGACCTCTATAACCGTTTATATGAGGAGCTTAATCTTCTTCTGGGAGAATCGCGGGAAAGGCAGGAGAGTTTGAGTTCAGAGGTTGAGAAAATTCAACAGCGTAGTTTTGTTGAAGACACAAGCACACTAAAAAACTTAAATGTCCAATCGGCTGAGTTATTGTTTCAGTATCAGTTGCAGTTAAGCCAAAACAGAACAAAAGAGGGGGGCAGAACAAACAGGAGAATTATTGGAAATGCCGTTAAGAACTGTGACAGAGCCCATGCAATAGCATTATGTCGACTTTCTTTGATTCCAGAATATGCTGAGTTATTCACACTAAAACAACGGGAACTTTTGCCAGAGAGAGCCAAGTCAGCACAACAACGTATGTATGAAGAGAAAAAACAGGCTGATTTGGAAACAGCACAACAGAAGTTAAGTGCTGAATATATGACAGGCTTTCATTTAAAAAACGCTGTAAAACAAATGGATGAAGTTATCAATGGCAGTCAATACTTTGGGGGTGGGGCTAGTGAATGATGAGAGAGCCACACAGCTAAGAAAGCTTGCCATTCAAGCCAAAAGGCAACTAACAAGGAAAAAGAGGCAGGAAAGCATTGAGAACGCACCTAATCCCCCTCTCCTGCTCTCCCTTAATGAATTACAGAAAAAGACAGGATTAAATTATAATTTTCTCCGTAAGATGATTATTGAGGAAAAACACGTTCCATGTTTAAAAGTAGGTAACAAATTTGTTGTAAACTATGATTTGTTCTTAGAGATAGTGGGAGGAAAACAAAATGGAAAATGATAAACTTAACTTAGGCACTTTAGGTACTCTTGAACTAATCAAGAACTCGTACCAAATTACAAATAAATTTAAAACAGGATTGTTGAGATGGGTATTGCAACACCTTGTAAAAAAAATAGGATTGTCCTGCACTTCTTATCTTCTCATAAGAGAATTACAGAACATAACAGAGCAGGATTCAGATAAAGAACAATAAATATAGAGTACATAATTTACCCTATATCAAAAAAGTACCAAAAGTAATTGATATTCTGGTTTTTGTATGTTACTATCACGATACAACAAGTAACGTTCGTTACTTTTGGTACAATACATTAGAGGTATAACAATATGATATATGGATATTGCAGAATTTCAACAAAAAGACAGAACATAGACAGACAAGTAAGGAATATACTTTCCGTATATCCTAAAGCAAAGATTGTAAAGGAAACTTTTACAGGAACGAAGTTTCAAGGTAGAAAGGAACTCGATAAAGTTCTGAAAAAAGCAAAAACAGGTGACACCATAATTTTTGATTCTGTATCCCGAATGAGCAGAACCGCAAGTGAGGGGTTTGAACTTTATCAGACATTGTATAACAAAGGAATTAATTTAGTATTTTTAAAAGAGCATTACATAGATACTGACACTTACAAACAAGCGGTGAGCAATCAGTTAGAAATGACAGGTACAGACGTTGACGTAATCCTAAAAGGTATTAATGAGTATCTAATGATATTGGCAAGGAAACAAATAGAGATTGCATTTGAACAAGCAGAGAAAGAGGTACAAGATTTGCACCAGAGGACAAAAGAGGGAATAGAAACCGCTAGGAAGAACGGTAAACAAATTGGACAGAAAAAAGGTGCTACTCTTACCGTCAAGAAAGCCATTTATTCTAAACAAATTATTTTGAAACACAACAAAACATTTGGCGGCTCTTTATCAGATGCAGAAACACAACAAATGGCACAAATCAGTAGGAACAGTTTATATTTATACAAAAGAGAATTGAAAGAAGAAATCGAAAATAGTTCTATTCATGATGTGATTGACAGATACAACAGGTTTGTTGAAATAATTGAAAAGAAGCAAACAAAACAATAAGAAAAAACAATATCGGAGGGTGTGACTTATGATATTTTATTTTGATGATAGTTAATAGGAAATTGTTTTATGAAAGAATTTAATATAGATGATATTCAATATGCTATTGATAATAATATTATTTCTATTGCAGATGTATTGGAAAATACAGAAAAAATGAAAAGAGAACAGATATTAGAACAGTATGGAGATTTAATCAAACATTATGGTAATGAATGGTATTTCCGTATACCAGATAAAACACTTAAAAACGGTTGTTTTCGCCGTAGAAGCAAAAACAGAGAAGATATTGAAAATAAACTTTGTGATTACTTCATAGAACTAGAAAAGAGACAGCAAGCGGATAAAGAACAGAACACAATGACTTTGAAAGAACTTTTCTATGAGTTTATGGAGTATAAAAAAAGCAAAGTCAGCGGCGGTACTATCAATCGTATGATTCAGGACTGGAAAAAGTTCTATGAACCACACACAGAGTTTATTCATAAGCCATTTGTAGAGATAACAAAAATAGACGTTGATAATCTCTTGAATGACATTGTAAATGAACGCACAATGAAAGATAAGGCTTTCAAAAATATGTGCGGAGTCTTAAAACAAACTTTTGAATATGCTGTAAATGCAGAATACATTGATAAAAGTCCCTATCGTGTTGAAGTCAATAAAAAGAAAATAACCCCGACAAGAAAAAAAGCAAATGAAAAAGAAGTCTTTACATCAAAAGAACGGGATATTTTAATTAAAGAGATGGAACGCAGGATTCAGAATGACCCTTTAAATGCTGTCCCACTTGCAATTATGTTAGATTTTGAAATAGGGGTTAGATGTGGCGAGTTATTAGCTTTGAAAGAGTCTGATATTATTTCAGAAAATGGAACATCTAAACTTTATATTCATCGGCAAGTTGTAAAAGAAAACAATATAACTGACTTGGAGAATATAAAACAAATAGGTTGGAATGTTGTTGATTATACAAAAAGTGATTGTGGGGAAAGAAAAATTCCTCTTACGCCAAAGGCATTAGAATATATTGACCGTATCAGACAGATTAATGTTTTAAATGGAAATCAAAACAAAGGATTTTTGTTTCTAACAGAAGATGGGACAATTATTACCAGAGATGCACTTGACGGACAATTAAGGCGTGGCTGTGCTTATGCAGGTATTCCAATAAGAAGTATGCACAAAATAAGAAAAACCTATGCATCAACATTATACCAACGAGGAGTATCCATAACAATCATAAGTAAGTTGTTAGGTCATGCTGACGAATCTACAACAATGAAACATTACATATTCAACTTGAAAGATGAAACAGAAACCGACTCACTTGTTTTAAATGCGTTGAGTAGCAATATTATAACAAATAACCTCACCACAATATCTAGGGAAGAAATTTCCGAAAGCGTGACAGATGGTGACAACAAGATAATCTCTTTTGCGGCAATAAAAAAGTGGAAAACTCCGCATAAACAAAGAGTTTCCCACTAAAAAATCTAATCGAGGCGACGGGACTCGAACCCACGGCCTCTGCGTCCCGAACGCAGCGCTCTACCAAACTGAGCCACGCCTCGTTTTCACAACGAATATAATATCAAAATTCATAGATTATGTCAAGTTTTTGAGAGGGTAAGCAGAGATTAAGATTTCTTACCCTCTCTTATTTCATCGTTATATTGCTATTATGTTTCTTCGCGTTTTCAATTTTTTCGTTTTTTATTTTTATAAGAGATGAGAACGCTAAGTGCTAAGATGGCTGCTATACTTAAGAAACTATACATAAAAACCGGCGTATTATCTCCTGTTTTTGCTCCATTTCCTTTCGTGCCAGTTTCTCTATTTTTCTTTGGATTTTGATTCTTTATTTCCTTTTCTTTTAAATTAATTTTGTCATAATCACTCATCTTTGATGTCGTTGGTATCTTACTGCCATCTTTATTTTGTCCTGTAATGACCACTTCATTTTTCAGGAATTTTATAGATGGAATATCTTTCTTTACTTTTCCAATATATATTAGTTCTACAGCATCCTCCGCTTCTATTTTTTCCAAACAGAGTTCTCGTTTTTTTGATGTTTCTATATGTAGTTCTTTTCCCTTTTTGGTTCGTATCACATCACCAGCTTTATTGGCAAACCCTTTCATTTGAACATATTTTTTCAACTCCGTTGATGGTTCTTCTGTTACTTTTACATGATTTGCCGTTCCATTACCCACATTAGTGACTGTAAGTATAAACTGAACTTCTTCTCCCGCTTTATAAGTTCCATACTTTTTCTTTCCTGTATAACGTCCATTTTCTAAAATAACATTTTTCGTTTTATCTGCTTTTTTGGCTGCTAAAATATCTGGAGTACCGATTCCTACTGTATCGTTATCCGTCATCTCTGGGGTATCTTCAACATAATTTTCTTCGTTTTCTCCATTCTCATTCACTGTTTTATACTGCGCTACAAGATGTACCATATTATTTAATCCAGTGTCTCTGTTCGCTCCTGATTGTATGATTCCTTTTAAATGAATAGCGACACTATCTCCACTTTTTAGATGATCTAATACAACAGAACGACTTTCTAACTGCTTTGTTATGGATTCTGAGTCTTTTCCTATGTCTTCATCTTTCTCTGCTGTCCTAACCTGAATGGTATTTCCCATCTTTGTTGTAACCTGCCCAGTTGTAATAGTAATAGAATCTGATTTTAATATAGATAATAGTTTCTTATCTAAAGTGTCATCCACAAGCAGGTTATATAAATCTGCAGTTCCTGCATTCGTTAATGTGATCGTATAATCTACGGTATCCCCGTATTCATAAATACCTTCTTCTTTCTGACCTTCATATCTGCCTTTTACCAGTGTGACTCCCTGTGTTTTATCTGCTAATTTTGCAATCTTTGCAAGCGGAGTTCCGGGTATATTAATATAATCTTCGTCCTGCATTAATTCTGTGACTGGGATTTCTGCATATTGTTTACTTTCTTCCTGCAGTTCTTCTACGGTAAGTTTCTGAATAGCCTCGTAGGCTTCTTCTATTGCCTTTTTACTTTCTTTTGATAATGGTTCTAATTCTTTTTCCGGTACCTTTGTTCCTTCCTGATCATCCTTTTGATCATCCTTTTGGTCATCTTTTTTATCCTCTTCTTTCTCTGCTTCATCGTCTTTTGATGTTTCTTCTTTCTTTTCTGTACTAGTTTCTTCTTTTCCTGTTTCGTCCTGTTCTTTGCGTGCTTTTTCGTCTCCTTTTTTATACCTTGCTGTTAAATTTACAATATTCTCAAGTGAAAAAAGATTTCCGACATCTATGCGTACTTTTCCTTTCAAATACACATCTACAGCATCTCCTGCTGCCAGGAAATCCATCCATAACTTCTGTGATTCTTCTAACTTTGTGCGCACTTTGCGATTGTCTTTGGATGTGTAGACCTGCTCTATAAAAGAAACACTATCCTTTTCAAGAGCTTCTTCTAATTCCTTACTAAGAACATCCGTCAATCTTAAATCATATAAATTGGCACTTCCTGTATTGGTTACTGTAATCTTATAAGTTACTTCATTTCCATTCTCATAAACGCCAGAAATCTTAGCCCCTGCATCATATCTGCCTTCTTTTAAGACAACCCCAGTTGTTTTATCAGCTAGTTTTGCTGTTCTTCCTTCTGGTATTCCTGGCACTTCAATAATATCTTCATCGTCTTTTCCTGGAACTTCTTCGTCTTCATTTCCATTAAAGTACCATCCATTAACATATACTTTATTAGAAAGATCATATAAATTCGCTGTTCCAGGCAATAAATTAACGCTATAATTTAACGTAATATAATCATCTGCAAAGAGGCGGTCTGTTCCAGAACTATCCTCTCCTGTATTACATAATATCACTGTATTTTTATCTACTACTTTGGCTGTAATCTTCTTTCCTTTTGCTGTAGTGAGAACATAAAAACTATCTTTATCCACAGTTGCATCATCAAAAACAAAACCTGCACTTTCCATATCAGATACGGCTTTAAGTTCATCGCTTAATGCATCTTTTACTGTAATCCTTTTTAAAGCTGCCTCCCCGGAATTCTTTACTATAATAGAGAACTTTACTTTTTCCTTTGCATTGTATATTCCAGGTATTTTAGACCCTGACGTTATCTCTCCATTTTCAATCTGAATTCCTGTTGTTCTATCGGCAGTCTTTATTACCTTTTCCTCTGGAATTCCCGGAATATTGATATAATCCCAGTCTACGACCAGACTATTATTCTCTCCATCTACTAAGTCCTTTACTGGTACATCAACTAGATGTGGCTTATCCGCATCGTCTTCTTGTCCATTATCATCATACTGTGCCTGAACGCGAACTTCATTCTTAAGCTTCCACGCATCTTTCACATCTTCTTTTAATTTTACTTTCACATGCATCTCAACGCTGTCAGCTATTGCAAGATGATGCAGGCTTAATACAAGATTAGATGATGTTGACATCTGAGCATATACTTTATCTCCGCTTTTCGTCACAAAATAGCCCGATTCAGGAAGTACAAATGCTGCGGTTTCCATATCTGCATATTTAGAGAGTGTCTGTCCATCAAATTTCCCCTTACAATCCATATCATCTGTCACTTTGATATTGTAAAGAGAAACATTCCCTGTATTTGTTACTCTTATTGTATAATCAACGAATTCTCCTGCCTTATAGCGTCCTGTCACCTTTTTCTCTATATAACGTCCTGTTTTTTCATCAAAAGCAACTGCTTTTTTCTCTTCATTGGTTGTTTTATCTGCAAGCTTAGAAACTGCAAGTGATGGATGCATCAAAAGATTGTTTACTTTAAGATGATAACTAATCAATTCTTTACTGCTGTCTAAACCATAATGCAGCTCTGCTTCATAAATCGTATCTCCTTTAATATGATTCCATGCTCCTTTAATTTCCTCTACGATATATTTACCAATATATAATGACTTATTGCTTTCTCCTTTTCCATCTTCTCCGGTTGTAATCTTATCTACTACCTCTCCCTTTGTAACAAGAGGTTTTGTATCAGAAGCTGGTGTTCCATCTTCCTTGACATCCCACGGTGCGTAAATGTCCTGCGCCGCAGTTACTGAAAAAACAGCACCACTCACTGGCTGCCCCTCATCATCTTCTTTTTGGATAAGGAGCTTTCCTTTTTGAAGTGGATTCTCATATACTAAACTGCCTTTTTGCTTTTCTCCTGTTGACAAATTTTCAAAAATGACAGAATTCTCCTTATTGTCTGTATTTTCCGACAGTTCAAACGTCCACTCTTGCTTCGTTAATATGCACCCCTTCGGCGCTTTCTTCTCCACAATTTTATAACGACCTAAATTATCCAGAGTATTTTTAAATTCCTGCTTATTTTGATAAACCGATCTCTTATTCTCATCCACATCTTCTTCTAAAGTAAAGAGTTCTTCATATTGATTTTTAGATTGTGACCACTGTAACAGGGTAAATTCCGCTCCAGATAAATATGCTCCCGTATCTTTGCTCTTTTTGTAAACCTTTATTAAATTCTTTTCCGCCTGATAATTTGTATTTTCTAACTGTGCCTCCAGTGGTATATTTGAAGAAAGATCAAACAGAGCTTCTGATTTTAAAGTTGGAATTTTGTAAGTCCACTCTTTATTAAGGGATGGCTTCCACACATTTTTATAGACTGCAGGAATAGCAATTTCTTTAACGCAATATGGACCATCTCCATATTTATCTTTATAAAAACTATAGCTAGTTCCTGTCTTAAATACAGCAATTCCTTCTTTATTTGTTACTGCCGTATCTATTGGTTCTGCTTTATCTATACTGACATTTTCACCGCCAAATAAACCAAATGTCACTCCTTCGATTGGCTGCCCGCTATTTTGATCTGTCTTTTTTACTTTAATTATCATCCCTGCTTTAGATGCCACATAATTCGATTCTTTTTTTACTGAACCACCCTGATTATTTGCTACATTTAATGTTCCCTTATTTAAAACTGCTACACTTCCCTGACATTTTCCTGCCTCAGATACTTTCGCAGTCACAGTATTATCTGTCTGATACCAGTCCGCAACTGATTTATTAATTTTATGTAACTCTTCATCCGATTTCATCTGCACTTCTATATGCACATAATAACTGTGTCCATAAAAAGCCGCCGCTGATAACTTCGCATTTTTCGCTGCCACTTTCACTGTCGTGGCATGATCTGTCCCTTGCGTTTTTGTTATATTAAAATTAGCACTTACATCTGTATAATTCATCTGATCAGCCTGGACATTATTATTTACCGCCTCATCTGCATATACTTTCACATCTTTTACGTTCAAAAGCGATTCTACTTTATCCTCAAACTGAAATGATGTATACTTCGCCGTAGTTACATTGGACGGACTCGGAACTGGTGCAGATAAAACATAGGAAAATGTCTCCTTTCTATCAGACAACCCCAGAAATTTCTTTGCTGATTCTGAATTTTTAGAATTGATTTTTCCATGATAAATCGCTTTCTTTACTTCATCTGGTAATAATCCAATCCCTACATCTGCACGAATCGAAAGCAGTCCTGTACTGTTTGACCAATAATAGGATGTAGAATCTGCCAGTGAACTATCCGCTGGAATCCCATATCCACTTTTTACAGCATATGCCGCATTACCGCCCGTATCCTTCTGGTCACATTTGGCTACTGTCCATCGACAATTCACCGTACTTCCCGCAAAAATTCCAACTGCGGTTGTTGTCTCATCATTATTGTCAAAACCTTCACTCGTCCTTGAAGAAACATATCCTTTCGAACCAGTAATCAATCCTGTCGCATTATACTGAAGTTTTGACTGCTGCATCTGAAACATAAGTACTTTCTCAAAACCTGTTCCAAAATCAACACCCTGCTGTGCATCAATATCACAAAACTGAATTAATCCTTTGATTCCTGAAACCGGTGTTGTCGTTCCACTATAATAGAAATCCATGCGAGTCTGCACATAATCTGTACCCATAACAGATATACCAATCTTGTTCTTCTGGAATCCAATATATGGCGCTTTTAAATCCTGATTCGACAACTGCTTTCTTATCGCTGCCCTTGGAAATTTATATCCTGTTACTGTAATCTTTAAATCAATCTTATATGTTCTCTTCGTATTATAATCATACCAATTTCCAACATCTTTATATACTGCATATGGATTCACCGTAGTTTTCTGTAAATTAAATACTTTCGATGCAATACGTCCTTTCGATACGGCAGGATATAAAGTACCAAATTCACTTTCTGTTCCATTTTTCACTTTTGTAAAAGAAACTTCTCCGCCTGTTCCTCCACCAACGCTTACTGAACTGTTATTATTAAAACGGGGAGTAAAATTGTACTGTCTTCCATTTGAATAACTTTCATAAATATACTTCGATGCCGCCTGTGCATTGGCTACTGTAAGCAGATTTTTTCCTGTCACGCTTCCCACTTTTTTGCTGTTTTTTTGTAATAAAAAATAATGGCTGGTAACATCAGGCATTGTTACAGAATGGTTTGTGCTTGGATGAGTAGACATTACTACTGGTACAGACTCTTCCTCCTCGTCTTCCCTCTGCTCCGCTGTGGACTGTTCCTGATTCCTTTCTGTAGATTTTTTTGTCTGTCCCCCTTCTTTTAGTTCTGAACCTGTTAATTTCTCCTGTTGTTGCTGAGATTTATCCTGTGTTCCTGCACTTTCCGATTCCTGCTCTGTACTCTTTTCTTCTGCTTCATTATGCTGCTCCGTGGTTCCTTGCTCTGATTTTTCCTTTTCTTCCGTTGTTTCTTTAGAAATGGCTGTCGTACTCTCCTGACTTTCTGTTGTAATATTCTCTATCTGTCTGGTATCTTCCTGTTCATTTTTCATCTGGTAGAAACTCTCTTTCCCTATTCCAGAAGCAGCTACGCTTATGTTGATATTTGTAAAAAAAAGTGCAGCTACTAAAACAAAAATAAGGATTCTCCTAAAAAATATCCGCATTTTCTGCCCTCCTGAAAAATTCTATATTTCCCTGTTGCTTAAAATATCTCTCTTCTCGTTTTACACTCCTTTCATTTTTAGGAAATATTTCCATTTCATTTTAGCATTCCGCTTCTTAATTGTCAATATTTTACTTTATTTCTTTTTTATTCATCAATTATATTTTTGTACTTTCATTTCCCCATATATAACATTCCAATCCCAAAAGCAAAAAAAGAAGAGTATCTAAACATAGATGTTTAAATACCCTTCTGTTAAGCCGCATTCAAAAATACTTTCTGTTAAGTATAAATCACAATTTATGGAAATCTTATCCAAACAAAGGACATATTCTCTACAAAACAAATATACCGATTGTTGAAATAATTCTTCAAATACGCTCTAAATCGTAAATTCTATAATGGAAAAACAATATTTTATTCTAAATATTAACGGTCAATCATGCTGATAGACTCTATTGCAACAATACCACCTCGAACAACTTCCACATGATCAAACTTTCTTGTTAAAAGAGCAATAAGGTCGTTATTACGTCCCTCTGTATTTACACTCTCTAAAAGAACACTGTTAATACCGTAGTCAATCGCTTTAGCTCCAAATACCTGTGAGATACGGAAAATCTCACCCTTCTCAAATTCAGAACATTCATGAATCTTCACGAAAAGAATCTCCTTCATATGGGTTGGGGCATCGGTAATATCGTTAAGCTTAATTACCTCTACGCAGCGGTTTAACTGCTTTTTAATCTGCTCAAAAGTTGCATCGTCAGAAGAAAGGCCAATTGTCATTCTTGATACTGTAGGATCTTCTGTAACACCTACTGTAATACTTGAAATGTTATAGGACTTTCCAGACATCATTCCTGAAATACGTGCTAATACACCAATTCGGTTCTCCACATACAGAGATACCCATCTTTTTTTCTTTTCTGTATTTATCTCTCTCATCTCTGCATCCTCCTATAACATAATATCTTCAAAGCTTGCTCCACCCTTGATCATCGGCATAACCAGTTCATCTGGAGCAACCATACATTCTACAATAACTGGTTTCTTATTCTTCTCTGCGTACTCTCTCGCCTCAAGAATCGTATCTTTTAACTGATCATTACTTGTAACAAAATATCCTTTAGAACCGTAAGCTTCTGCCATCTTTACGAAATCAGGAACATACTCTGGACATACCCAGCCCGGTGTACCACATTTACCCTTGCAGGACTTATGATAGCGCAGGCAGGTAATTGTATAACGCTTCTTAAAGAAGAGTTCCTGCATCTGGCGAACCATTCCGAGACGATTATTGTTAAATACAATGTTTACTAACGGAAGTTCCTGGCATACTGCTGTTGCAAGCTCCTGCATGTTCATCTGGAATCCACCGTCACCACTGATTGATACGACAGACTTCTCTGGACATCCAATCTGTGCTCCTACGGCAGATGGAAGGCCAAATCCCATCGTACCAAGTCCTCCGCTTTGTACTAATCTATGAGTCGCATCTAACTTCAGATACTGGGAAGCCCACATCTGATGCTGTCCTACATCACTGGTAAATACTGTATCTCTGTCTGCATACACTTCATTCAAAGTCTCGATGATACGCTGTGGGTTTACTCCCTCTTCTACTTCCATATGAAGAGGATATTCTTTATCCCAGCCTTTTACCTCTGCAATCCATTCCTCATGCTTCATTGGTTCTGTATGCTCTAATATCTTTAAGATTGCTGCCTTCGCATCTGCAACAATCGGAATATCTACTGTAACATTTCTTGAAATCGCTGCGGATTCAATATCAATATGGACAATCTTAGCATTCGGTGCAAACTTCTTAATCTCACCAGTTACCCGGTCATTAAAACGGCATCCGATAGAGAACATTAAATCGCACTCATCTGCAGTCTTATTAGCAGCATAAGAACCATGCATTCCGATATTACCAATATATAAAGGATGCTCTGTGGAAATAGCTCCTCGTCCCATAACGGTCGTAATTACTGGAGCATCAATCTTTTCTGCAAGCTTTGTCATCTCTTCCTGAGCATGAGCGAGATTTACTCCCCCACCGATTAAAAACATCGGCTTTTTCGCTTCTTCTAACAGATTAATCGCCTTCTTAAGCTGTCCTACATGAACACCCTTATTTGGCTTATATCCACGGATATTTACTTCTGTTGGATAAGAAGTTGAACCCAGTTCTGCCATAACGTCTGTTGGTAAATCTACAAGAACCGGTCCTGGCTTTCCTGATCTTGCAATGTAAAATGCTTCCTTAATTCGCTGTGCTAACATCTCTCTATCACGGACCATGATAACAAACTTCGCAATATTTCTAGTCACTCCAATGATATCTACTTCCTGAAACGCATCATTACCGATCAAATGCTCTGGAACCTGGCCAGTAAAACATACTAATGGAATACTGTCATAGTTTGCTGTAGCAATTCCTGTTACTAAGTTCGTAGCACCCGGTCCACTGGTTACTAAACATACACCAACCTTGCCGGTTGCTCTGGCATAACCATCCGCTGCGTGAATCAACCCCTGCTCATGTCTTGGTAATACGAGGTCAATCCCGTGACAATCATGGAGTGCGTCTAGAAGATTGACGACCATGCCACCTGGATATGCGAAAATCGTATCCACGCCTTCCTTTTTCATTGCCGTTACAAACAGGTCATTTCCTGAAACCTTCATACTTACTCCACTCCTTCTTCTCTCATTCAATGTTGTCAATTGTCTTTTGTTCTGATTTTTAGATAACTTACATTTAAAAGTTAATAATCTTTTCTATGATATACCAAATACTTTCCTTTTGTCAATAGTGCACTAATATGTATACAATTTTGATTTACCACAGGCAAGGGAGACGCTACAAAATCTTTTAGTCGGATTGCTCAAAAACACAAGAAAGAACCACTTAAAAATCTACCCCATTTAGCACAACGGAACAAAATGGGGCAATTTTTTAGTGGTTCTACTCATAATCTTCTGGTAATCCGAACGCTACTTCCTCTGTAGCACCGTCTACCTTGCCTGCGGCAACTCAGAATTACTGTCGATTGTAGTTAATGAGGCATCCCTTCAAGATAATCTCTCTCTCATCATCTGTTAATTCACCCATTTTTAAAGCAAATGGTGTGAGACTTCCGTCTTTTACAACATAAGCTTCAAATTCTGCTGCCTTTGTCTCGACTGCCTTTCTTACGTCTGGCAGGAAAATGTAATCTCCGTTTGCGAATGGCAGGTCACCTTTTTCAATAAGGAATGGAAGCATACCCCAGTTAATAAGGTTGGAACGATAGCGCTTTGTAGCGTATTCATTTGCAATGTTAGCCCAGCCACCTAATACTTTCTGGCAGGATGCTGCCTGTTCTCTGGCGGAACCGTCACCTGGTTTTACAGCAAAGATTGTACTTCCGATTCCAATATTTTCATTGGTAACATCTGCATACTTAGCGTGAATTGCATCAATTACTGGTGCTAATTCTGCTAATGCTTCTACTGGATTGCTGTTCGCTTCTACTGCTTCCTGTGCTGCTCTTACTTCTTTGGCACGTCCTACATAAGCAGGATCTTTTCTTGAAAGAGTAAACTCTGCAAGGCCAAGTGGATTCGAACGGTAGGAGGATGTTTCTCCTGATGGAATTAATTCATCTGTCGTTGTAACTGGATCATGGATCTCGGACACAACTTTCAGAATCATGTTTTCTGGAAGTGCGCTCATCTTTGGCCAGTCTTTGATATTTGGTCCGAACTTAATCTCTACAGATGGATCTGCCACTCCTTTGCTGTCAAATACACGATTTGCGTAAATGCTGCTGTCAAAGTGATATTTTCTTCCTGTATATTCTACATCAAGGTCTGTTGCTGGCGTAAGGTATCCTTTATTGGCTGCGGTTGCTGCGATAGAGCGGGCATCCATTAATGCTACGGAAGCAATCTGACCATTTTGTAACTTAGAACCTTCTCTGTTCGGGAAGTTTCTTGTGGAATGACGGATACTTAAGCTATTGTTGGATGGCGTATCTCCCGCACCGAAACATGGACCACAGAATGCTGTTTTTACGATAGCACCACTTTCCATAAGGGCTGCTGCTGCACCATTCTTTACTAACTCCATGTAGATTGGTGTACTTGCAGGATAAACACTTAATGTAAATTCATCCGCTCCAATAGATTTTCCTTTGATAATATCTGCTGCTGCGCATAAGTTTTCAAATCCACCACCGGCACATCCTGCGATGATTCCCTGTTCTACATAGAGCTTTCCATCGCGAACTTTATCGGTAAGTTTAAAGTCTACCTGTCCATCTAAGCTGACAAGTGCTTTCTGCTCACAGTCGTGAAGAACATCCATCAGGTTCTTATTCATATCTTCAATCGTATATGTATTACTTGGATGGAATGGCATAGCAATCATTGGACGAATCTTGCTTAAATCAATCTTAACCATTCCGTCATAGTAAGCAACTTTTGCAGGATTTAATTCTTTGTAATCTTCTACTCTTCCATGGATATCATAGAAATCTTTAATTACATCATCTGTTTTCCAGATAGAGGAAAGACAGGTTGTCTCTGTTGTCATTACGTCAACACCGATACGGAAGTCTGCACTCAGCTTCTCAACACCTGGTCCAACAAACTCCATAACTTTATTATTTACATAACCATTCTGGAATACTGCTCCGATAATCGCAAGAGCTACGTCCTGTGGACCGACACCTTTTATTGGCTCTCCTGTCATGTAGATTCCAATAACACCTGGCATATTAATATCGTAAGTCTGGTTTAAGAGCTGCTTTACAAGCTCTGGTCCGCCTTCACCCATTGCCATTGTTCCAAGTGCTCCATAACGGGTATGAGAATCAGAACCAAGAATCATTGCTCCACCGCAGGCAAGCATTTCTCTTGCGAACTGATGGATAACTGCCTGATGAGGAGGTACATAGATTCCACCGTACTTTTTCGCACAGGTAAGTCCAAACATATGGTCATCTTCGTTGATTGTTCCACCAACAGCACATAAGCTGTTATGACAGTTTGTGAGAACATATGGCATAGGGAACTTCTCTAATCCTGATGCACGTGCTGTCTGGATAATTCCTACATAAGTGATATCATGGGAAGTTAACTTATCAAAACGAATTTTTAACTTTTCCATGTTATCAGAAGTATTATGGGCTTCTAAAATACCATAAGCAATTGTTCCCTTCGCTGCTTCTTCTTTAGAAGGTGCATCCGGACCAGCCACTGCCTGCAGTCTTGCCTGGGCTTCCGGAGTATCTTCTATAATTTCTGTTCCATTTACAAGATACGCTCCTGTTTTTAACAGTTCCATCATTCTATCCTGCTATTGAAGCTTTCGCTTGAATAGCTTTTCCTTTCCTAAAATATATTATTAGTAAGATATTTGTAATGATACGAAATCCTTCAGCCTTTTCATATCGTTACGCTTGTTAATTATATTAGCATAAACGCAGGATAAAATTCAATAATCCATAAGTGGTATTAATTTTGTAAACTTCCAGGTTGCCGAGGCAAAATCAGAATTCATATTATAGGATTTGGATATCATTCAGACGATTATAGCTTTCCATGAAACTGATTTGTAGGATTTGGAATAGTTAGCCGCTGTAAATTTTCTGTAGGATTGCTCAAAAAATACGAGGAAGAACCCTTCTGGCAATCCGACTACAGATTCCTCTACAGCGGTGTCTCCTTTGCTACGCAAATCAGAATCTAATTATTTTTCAATTTTTTCAGAAACCATTTGCGGAATCCTTCTTCTACAATTTCTTTTCCAATAATATATGCTGCACAAAATAGGCTTCCTGTCTGTGTAATTTTCTGCATGTTTTCCTGTTGTGGCATATATAAGGACAGCAGAAGAGATATGAGCATAAATATACATAAGCTTGCCAGAATCTGTCCTTCCCATTTTTGGGTATTTTCAAGAAATTTCTGCCAGATATTTTGTCCAGTAAGATATTTTACGATTGTATCTCTCCAATTTTTTTTGAACCAGATATCCCCCTCCTGGCTGCCGCTATGGCAACAGGCGTATACACAATCTTCTGTTATTTTTTCTCTGCCACTCTGATTTAAACCAGACATAAACAGGATTCTTCCCTGCTTTTGCAAGAATTTTTTTGAATATTCCTGCTGATGTTTTCTCCATATGGCTATAATCTGGCTTTTTTCGACTTCTGAAAGTCCGCAATAAATGCGAATACTTTTTATCTGTTTTTCGAGAGCCACGTTTTTTAGAAGCAAAAACTGTTTTCTATCTATCACTTCTCTTTTTTCTTTCACTATTCCCGTCTGTTTTCCAATAGAAAATGCCGATTCTCTGTTCTGATTCGTAAAAAAGAAGTATTTCACACCTGTTTTCTTTAATTCCTGCATAAATCGCTGAAACTTCTCCTTTTGAAATCTGGACGGGAAATATATATCTTCAAAACCAACAGCAACGATTGGCCTTTCTCCTTCTACCGCAGTTTTTTTTAAAAAATCTGGTTGAAAATAAATTCCCTGACGGATAAAAATTTCCTGGAGAATCATATTTTCTGTATAACTTCCTCCATTTTCTTCTCTCTCTTTCTCCTCTGCCGCATATAGTCTTCCTTGTTTCTTCCTTTGTTTACCAATTGTATTCAAAGAGATTTTTCCTTTCATGCTTTCATTTTTTTCTACATACTTATCTTCTATATTCTCTGTCATTTTAACAGTTCTGTTTATACCTGTATTCTCTTTCACATTTTCAAAGAAAGGATACACCACCTGCTGTGTTACAATAGCCCGTCCTGTATTTTCTGCAAAAATTTCTCCCTGTTTATATTCTTTATATGGTAACTTTAAACTTATAACAGCGAGCGGAACTTTTTCCCCTCTTTTCAAACGCACAATGTCCCCTTTTACAAGACTATTTACCTGCACACATTGAAATATATTTTCTCGTAAAACCACTACTTTAGTTTTATATATTTCTTCTTTCTTAAATAACACTTTACTATAACGAAATGTCTTTTCCACCTTCCCAAAAAGAAATACCATAAAAGACACAAACAACACTGTTTTTACTCTTTGATCAAATTGAAACAAAACACTTACCACACATAAATATAGAAAGAAAAAGAAAAGCAGATTCTGGCACTCCTGTTTTAAACACATAAACCAAATCCGCTTCTTCTCTTTCGTTATACTATTCCTAGAACTCCTCTTCCCACGCTGCTTCTGCCTCACTTTTGCCAGCGTAAGCCCCCTTTGTATATTTGTATCATACTTCAATTCTAAATATTCAATCGTTCTATCATCCTTTTTCTTCTCCAAATTCTTCTGGCTCCTGTCCATATTCATAGCAACCCTCCCGTTTTCTCTGTATACCGAGTGATATCCCCTTAAATGGGGAATCTTCTTGCTAGAAGAAGATAAAAATCTCCCTGTTTATAAAAAAACGTAACACACTATCTCAGATTGTCTTATTAAATATATGTTAGTTTACAAGAGAAATATGCCCTTCTATGGATTCTCTTTTTGGAGTTCGTCTCCTTTTATTCTTTTTCCAAAATCTGTCCCGTCCGATAAGCATGCAGCAGCTTCTCAAGGTCACTGATCTGCTCTTTCAACTGGCGGCCAGTTTCGGTATCTATCACTCTCTCACGCTGAGCAGAAACCTCACGGATAACGGTATCAGAATGTACGTCTATCTCTTTTTCGATAACGTCTTCTGTCGAAGTAAATGTCTCATGAGAAACAAGACGCAGACCTCTTGAATTATAGATAAGGGTGTAACCGGCAATTCCTGTCGTTCCGCGGTATGCTTTCGAAAAGCCACCATCAATGATCATGACTTTACCGTTACATTTGACAGGGGATTCACCCTCTTTTACGTGAACAGGCATATGCCCATTGATAATATGACCTTTTTCGATATCTACGCCAAATTCTTTGAGGATATTATTTACAACATCTTCTCTCTCTATCAGGCGGTAATAATGGTCTTTTCTCTCAATCTGCACTTCTTTATCGGCAATGAAATACCGCTCAAATGTCGCCATCTTTTCCTTGCCATAGACTGGGGAGTTCTCATTAGACCAGATATACCACATGATATCCTTTCCATATTCATGTTCTTCTCTGTTATCCTGCTCGTAATATCCCTTTCTTGCGTAGTACTCAAGCACATCATAAAGTTCTTTGCCAGAATACTGTTTGCTGCCAATCTTAACTTTACGGAAGTTTCCCTTCTCATCAAGCGGCACACAGCCATGATAGAGAAGATTGGAATTATAACAAAGATACAGACCGCCTTTATTAAATAGGAAACGGATATGTTCCTGTAACTTATCGCAGTTTAAAAAGTTCATGCAAAGGCGGTTCATCAAAGCTTCTTCTGCTTCGGAAAGTTCATATGGATTATTCGGGTCAATAGTAGGGAAGGATTTATCAAGAAGTTCATACTTCTTACCTTCTATCATAATGGTTCCTTCCTCGTAATCGATCTTATCAAGAAGGAGTCTTTTGTCCATATTAAACTCTGGCCTTCTCTTAATCACCTGTCCCTCTAACTTAAACTGAATAATAGCAATGGCTTTATGCATCTTCATATTGAGAGATACTTCTCTTAAATCAGAGTCTTCCTGTGCATGAACCCGGAAGCACTGACAAGGATCATTCGCATATGTTTCAATCGCAAAACTTGCGAGAGGGACAAGATTAATTCCATATCCGTCTTCTAATACATTAAGATTATTATATCTTGCTGAAAGACGAATGACATTGGCAATACAGGCTTTTTGACCAGAAGCCGCTCCCATCCATACCACATCATGGTTTCCCCACTGGAAGTCCACATTACTGTGTTCCATCAGGTGATCCATAATGATATGCGGGCCTGGGCCTCGGTCAAAAATATCTCCGATAACATGAAGCCGTGTGACAACTAACTTCTGAATAACCCCGGCAATGGCAACAATAAATTCTTTCGCTCTGTTTAAGCGGATAATCGTATCAAAGATTTCATTATAATATTCTTCTTTTTCTACAACACGGTTATTTTCACTCAAAAGCTCTTCAAGAATATAAGAAAAATCAGCCGGCAGACTCTTTCTAAGTTTTGATCTTGTATACTTGGCAGAGCTTTCCTTACATACCGCAATCAGGCGATGCAGGGATACCTTATACCAATCCTGAAAATCTTCTTCAGATAACTCTAACCGCATCCGCTCTACTTTCTGCTCTGGATAATAAATCAGAGCTGCCAGACTCTTTTTATCTCTGGCGCAGAGTGTATTACCAAAAACATCTTCTATCTTATTGCGAATGGCTCCTGAGCCAGTTTTTAAGATATGTAGAAATTGCTCGTACTCCCCATGTACATCAGAAACAAAATGTTCTGTCTCCTTTGGCAGATTTAGAATTGCCTGCAGATTGATAATCTCTGTACAGGCCTTTGCCACGCTTGGATACTGTGTTGCCAGACTCTGCAAAAACTTCAGGTTTAACTTTTCCATAATTAACCCCCTCTATGGAATTTTAACATTATATCGTTATTAAATATTTTTGCCTTATACTTTGTCTTTTGTATCTGTACTTCTTTACCGCATCTACCGTAAGTTGGACATACAGCTTGCAGGAATAATTTTCAAACACACTCTAGTTTCTACTTAATTCTCTTTCTGCTCTTCCGCAGCCGCTATCTCTCTCTTCTTCTGCTCAAGCTGAAGATAAGGACGCATCTCAATAAGCGGAGCTCCATTGTTACGGATATAGTCTTCTGTGATTGTAACTCGTCCGATATTATCATCCTTTGGAATTTCATACATAATATCAAGCATGAATTTCTCGATGATCGCGCGAAGTGCTCTCGCTCCAGTATCTTTTTCCATAGCCTTCTCCGCAATGGCTGTCAAAGCTCCATCTTCAAACTGCAAATCCACTTCATCTAATGCCAGAAGTTTCTGATACTGTTTTAATATTGCATTCTTAGGTTCTTTCAGAATATCAACCAGCATTTCCTTTGTCAAGGCATTTAATGTAAATATTATTGGTAATCTTCCAATAAATTCTGGAATCATTCCAAATTTACGGATATCTTCTACTGTAACATACTGCAACATGTTCTTTTCATGATCGTATTTGTCCTTAAGTTCTGCATGGAATCCGATAGAGGAATGCTGTGTCATTCTCTCTTTGATAATATCCTCTAATCCAGGGAATGCACCACCGCAGATAAAGAGAATATTTCTTGTATTCATTACAGCAGTCGGAACCATCGCATTTTTAGAGCTTGCACCTACCGGCACTTCTACCTCGCTGCCTTCTAACAGTTTTAAGAGTGCCTGCTGTACAGATTCTCCGCTTACATCACGGCTTGTCGTATTTTTCTTCTTTGCGATTTTATCAATCTCATCGATGAAAATAATTCCAGTCTCTGCTTTTTCTACATCATTATCGGCATTGGCAAGTAATTTAGAAAGCACACTTTCTACGTCATCACCGATATAACCTGCCTCTGTAAGAGAAGTTGCATCACAGATTGCCAGAGGTACATTTAACAGTCTTGCTAATGTTTTTACAAGATGGGTCTTACCAGAACCTGTCGGTCCGATCATAAGCATATTAGACTTATCAATCTCGATTTCATCCATCGTATTTGTAATGACACGTTTATAATGGTTATATACGGCAACGGACATTACCTTTTTCGCATAATCCTGTCCGATAACATACTCGTCAAGCTGTGCCTTAATCTGATGTGGCGCAGGAATATTCTTTAAAGTAAGCTTTGGTTCTTCCTTCTTATTTTTCTTCTTTTTCTTTTTTGCCTTTTTTGTCTTTGGCTTCTGGTTAGACATCGTTCCTGATAACAGATCTCCAAGATTCATATCTTTTAAATTGTTAAAGTCCATGTTGGACAGGTCAAGGAACTGGATGCCATTTTCACCACCAAATCCAGAATTAAAGGAATCAAAAGACTTCTGCATACAGTCAGAACAGATGCTTAAACCTGTCGGCATATGGATGAGCTTTGCACCTTGTTCTTCTGTACGATGGCAGACACAGCAGGACTCAAACTTGTTTTTCGGAGTATCGTCTTCCTCGTCTCCGTCATCTTCAATCTCATAATCCTCTTCGTCAATTTCTTCTGCATCGTCTTCTACAATATCGTCCGGTTCCTTTTTTTCATTAAAAATAACCTGTGCAGGAGCTTCTGCAAATACCATTTCTTCCTGTTCCTGATTTATCGTATTTTCCTTTTTCATGTTTGTATCTCCTGTCATTACCTCTCCGTACTCCTGCCTTTTAAGATTGCCTCGCCAAGCAGCATATCTTCCGGAGTTGTAATTTTCATGTTTTCGTAACTTCCCTTTATCATGCGGACGCCACGGATTCCGTAAGTTTCCATCACCATTCCGTCATCGGTTACAGAATCATCACCCGCTTCCATCATTTTCTGGTAAGCTTCTCTTATTTCTGCTGTCACAAAACACTGTGGTGTCTGAATCTGCCACATGGTGCTTCTCGGTGGGGTAGAAACTGCATAGCGATCCTCATCAACAATTTTTATCGTATCTTTTACCGGCATTCCCATAACACAGGACTTGTCTTTTTTCACCTGCTCAATGCAAAATTCAATCAATTCCGACGTGATAAAAGCTCTAGCGCCATCATGAATTAAAACATATCCCTCTTCTGGCATGGAACACAATGCCTTATATACAGAGTCATAGCGTTCTGCACCCCCGGTAATGATGCCGCTGACTTTTTTATAATCATACTTATCTAAAATGTTTTCCTGTGCATATTCTATTTCTCCCGGAGCAACTACAAGAATAATATCATCTACAGAACTTTTCTCAAATGCTTCTAAAGCATAGGTGATAACCGGCCGGTCTAAGAGAGTCATATATTGCTTTTGTATTTCTGAATGCATTCGGCTTCCTTTTCCTGCCGCAAGAACAATCGCTGTTACTTTTTCTTTCATGTACTCCCTCCTGTTTTTCAAATCTTTACCGTTCTCCAATTTTTAAATTCGGCTTTGCATTTAAGTCCCAGCCATCACGAATACCTTTGATATACTCATAATATCCTGCCACACCGATCATCGCCGCATTATCTGTACAAAAAATTGGTGATGGATGATAGAATTCTATTCCATTTTTACGGCAGGCTTCTTCCATCTGCGCGCGAAGAGAAGAGTTTGAAGCAACGCCGCCTGCGATTGCTACCTTATTAATGCCAAGACGCTTTGCCGCTCCTACTGTATGTTCAGTAAGCACATCGGTAACGGACTGCTGGAAAGAAGCTGCCACATCGGCACGATTGACTTCCTCACCTTTCATCTGGCACTGATTTAAGTAATTTAATACGGCGGACTTTAAGCCACTGAAACTGAAATCATCCGGTGCATCAGTAATCTTTGCTCTTGGGAATGCAATTGCTTTTTTATTGCCTTCTTTGGCAAGCTTATCAATCTTTGGACCACCTGGATAACCAAGCCCGATTGCTCTTGCGACCTTATCAAATGCCTCTCCTGCCGCATCGTCTCTTGTTCTTCCGATAATCTCATATTCCCCGTAGCCTTTTACAAGTACAAGGTGAGAATGCCCGCCGGAAGCAACCATACATAAAAATGGCGGCTCTAATTCTTTATGTTCAATGTAGTTCGCACTGATATGTCCCTCGATATGATGCACACCAACTAACGGCTTCTTCGCTGCATAAGCAAGTGCTTTGGCTTCTGCAACGCCGACAAGTAAGGCACCAACTAATCCCGGACCATAAGTGACCGCGATAGCATCAATGTCTTCTAATGTGACATCTGCTTCTTTTAATGCCGTCTCAATTACAATATTTATTTTTTCTATATGTTTTCTTGATGCAATTTCCGGCACAACACCACCAAACATCGTATGCAGTTTAATCTGTGTGTAAATCGTATTTGATAAAACTTCCCTGCCGTTTTTTACAACGGCTGCTGCTGTCTCATCACAGGAAGTTTCAATTGCCAGAATCAATACATCTTTTTTCCGTTCTTCCATGTTTCCTATTCCTCCTCAAATAACAGAGTCGTACTTTTTCCGTCTTTTCCGGCACTGGCAGTGGCAAATATCTTTCTTACTTCTTCCATATATGGCTCCGGTCTTACTAAAGACGGGCTGTAGTGCGTAAGCCACATTTCCTTCACACAAGCTTTCTTTGCCATTTCTGCTGCCTCATAAAATGTCATATGTTTATATTCGACTGCTTTCGCCTTCTTTTCCGGCTCGCCATACATTCCTTCGCAGATAAATAAATCGGCATCTTTTGCATGTTCCACAATGGAATCCGTTGGTCTGGTATCGGTTGTATAGGTGCATTTGATACCTTTTCTTGACGGTCCGAGAACCAGATCGCTTGTAAGTGTTCTGTCAGGCAGCTCGATTGTCTCTCCCTTTTGCAGGCGATTCCAGTACTGCATCTCTACGTTATTTTCTTTTGCCTTGTTCACATCAAACTTTCCGGCACGGTCAATCTCAATCGTATAGCCGTAGCAGGTGATATTGTGATTCACACGAAATGCAGTAATACGGCAGCCGCATACATCAAGCACTTCCTCTTTTTCCTTTAATTCATGAAAAACAATCGGAAACGGTAAGTCTGGTGCGATGACTCTTAATGAGTTTACTACACGCTCTAATCCTCTTGGTCCTACCATTAACAGCGGCTCGGTTCTCTGTGCATTTCCCAGTGTTAAAAGAAGCCCTGGCAGGCCACTGATATGATCGGCGTGATAATGGGTAAAGCAGATGACTTCAATCGGTTTAAAACTCCAGCCTTTTTCCTTGATCGCCACCTGTGTTCCCTCGCCACAATCTATTAAAATACTGTTTCCATTGTATCTTGCCATCAATGATGTCAGTTTGCGGTATGGCAGCGGCATCATTCCTCCACAGCCAAGCAAACACAATTCCAGCATAACATCCCTCACTTTTCTATAGCAGTTCTGTCTGTTTCTCCACTTTTACAGGAAGTTTAAACTGCTTCGTCCATATATCATAACAGGATTCACACAGAAAAATACTGTGTATTTCCCCGTCTTTTTTTGAGAAGTATCCCCATTCCTTTTTGATGGAAAGGTAATCTTCTCTCTTAATATTGTCTGTTGTCTCTATCTTTTTTCCACAGGAATTACAGTAAATTTCATGTACTTTTTTATCCATTGTATCCTCCATTTTCAAAAATGTTTCAAAAACTTTTCTTCTAATTTTAATATCGTATCTCACCATAAATCTCATAGGCCATTTAACTATAGAAAGAATCGTTCTTAAAATAAAACTATTTTTGTAATTCTTCCGATACCATTATACAAAAAAATACGACAAAAAGTACTGGTAACTACTGGCATCCTTATGCCTCCCAGAGCATAAGTATTGCATCTTCCCGCGGATTATCGTAATAATTCTTTCTCTGTCCGACTTCTTTAAATCCGGCGTGTTCATACAAGGTAACCGCCGCTATATTGGAAGCACGGACTTCGAGATAAATGCTGTGCAGATTCTGCTTTTTTGCCTCTTCTAATAACTGTTTTAACAGCTTTCCGGCAATTCCCTTTTTTCGGTGAGAAGGCAGTACCGCCACATTTGTAATGTCTGCTTCATCAAGCACCATTTTCATACCAACATAGCCGATTACCTCTTCTTCTTCTTTTGCAAGGAAAGAACAATAGCCTTCGGTATGAAACATCTCTTTTAAACCTTCTACAGACCACGGAACAGAAAAACATTCTTTCATCAGAAGTCCTGTCTTTTCACAGTCTGCTTCGGTCATTGGGCAAATTTTCATTCTTCTAACTTCTTTCCCTTTGCTTCAAGCTCCCGTTCTGCCTGTGACTTTCTTAAATAAATCGGCGCATGGTCGCTCGCTGGCTCTGCTTTGCCTTCTTCGTATAACTTCATGGCACGAATGGCAACCGCTCCGGCTCTCTGGCGACTTAAATGTGCCGGTGCGTAAGAATGCTCTACGTTACAAAGTTCCTCAATAATATCTTTATATACTGGAACGCCATCTCCTAAAAAAATAACTGGCTTACCAAGTTTTTGTCCAAGCTCGTTGCACTTTTTAATAATATCTTCAACCGGGCCTGCCTCCTGTGCGACAAGTTCTTCAAACTCTGTTCCACCTGCAAAATGATAGATTCCGGTATATACCTGCTGTCTTCTCGCATCCATCATCGGACAGATAATGGCATCTGTACCATAAAAGTTGCAGGCGATTCCTTCTAAAGTTGGAACGGAAATGATTGGCTTATTCAGTGCCAGTCCAAGTCCCTTTGCTGTTGCAGAACCAATACGAAGCCCTGTAAAAGAACCTGGCCCTGCCGCTACCGCAATGGCATCCATCTCAGAAAGTTCTGTCTGTGTCATTTTCACAATCTCATCAAGCATCGGTAAAAGTGTCTGTGAATGTGTTTTTTTATAATTTAATGTATACTCTGCAACAAGAGTCTCCCCGTCTAAAATGGCAACAGAGGCCACTAATCCAGAGCTGTCTAATGCAAGAAGTTTCATCTATCTTTGCACCTCCTCAACGGTAATCAGACGATAGTCAAATCCCTTGGATAAGTCTTTGTCGATATGAATTTCTGTATACTGTGCCGGGAGAAGTTCCTCTATCAGGTTCGCCCACTCGATAAAGCAGACGCCTTCTCCCTCGATATATTCTTCAAAACCAATTTCGTACATTTCTTCCGGGTCACTGATGCGGTACACATCAAAGTGATAAAATGGAAGTCTTCCCTCATCGTATACCTGTAAAATAGTAAAGGTCGGACTACTGACTGGTTCTTTGATTCCAAGTCCTGCCGCAAATCCTTTTGTAAATACGGTTTTTCCGACTCCCAAATCACCGTAAAGGCAGTAAACCTGACCTGCTGCTGCCTTTTCTCCGCATTGTTTTCCCAGTGCAAATGTCTCTTCTGCGCTGTTACTTTCTATTTTCATGTTTACCTCTTTTTATCTATCTTGTCCTCACAGAGTTTTCTTTCTCTCATATTTGCAATTGTTCTTTCATCATCTCATAAAACCAATCACAGAAAGCCTTCGAAAGGACATGATTCTTTATTTGTCTTTGACTTTTTTGCTTATCTATTTTATTTGTCTCTTATCTGTTTTTCATTTCTTCAATGAAGTTTAAAATATCTGCCCGCTGTGCTCCCATTGCCTCTGTAGGAATCAGGAAAGCATTATTCTTTCCGGTATAAATAACCGCAACGGATTTATAGAAAATTATCTTTGTTACTTTCTTCCACTCCACATCAATCGCATTTTCTGATAATTCCAGATGTAAGCCCCACTCGTCAAGCATGTAATGGAATGTCTGCTCATAGATTGGATTTAACTTCCTTGCATTCTTGGCACGAAGATATGTCGTAAATGGAATCCATATCAGAATAAATAAGGAACAGATTAATGGCATAGCAATATTACCCTGTTTTTTAACGATAACGGCAATCGGCCATGCAATTGCTAAAACAGTGACAAGAATCATCAAAGGCTGACGATACGTATGCCCAAAAAGGAAGGTATTCAGTGCCGACTGTGTAATGTCTGCATCAATGCGATAATGCTTCCCCTGTGGCTCCATCATCACTTTTTTTTCTAATTCCTCTGGCTGCTTTTCTTCTTCATTATCGGAAACTGCCGCTGACATATTTATAGAAGTTTCTAAGTCATCTGCACCGGGTGTTCCTGCCTTTTCCGCATCACTGACACTGTGATTTCCAGCCGCTCCGGTAGTTTCTGTTTCTAATTCTTCCTCTCCGACCCCAACTGGTCTGTCGAGTTCTGCAAGATTCATCTTGCTTATTTCTTCAAAACTCTTCACGTTTTGCCCCTCCTATTGTGACCACAGCCTTACTTGTTGTGGTCAATCTTCATCGTAAGCTGGATTCTCTTTTTGTTTAAATCCACGCTCATTACCTGCACATCTATAATATCTCCCACACTGACTACTTCAAGCGGATGCTTAATGTAACGATCTGTCATCTGGGAAATGTGTACTAAACCATCCTGATGCACGCCAATATCTACAAAGGCACCGAAATCAATAACATTGCGGACCGTTCCTTTTAAGACCATGCCTTCTTTTAAGTCTTTCATCTCAAGGACATCTGTTCTAAGTACCGGCTTTGGCATTTCACTACGTGGATCTCTTCCTGGCTTTTCTAATTCTTCTATAATATCGTGAAGTGTCATCTCACCAATGCCAAGATTTTCTGCCAATCCTTTTTCATCTTTAATCTGAGAATTAAGAGAGCTAAGACCACCGCCACGGATGCTTTCTGATGTGTAGCCCAAATCATTTAATAACTTTGTCGCTGCCTCGTAGGACTCTGGATGTACGCTTGTATTATCAAGTGGTTCTTCTCCACCAGGGATTCTTAAGAAACCTGCACACTGTAAAAATGCTTTTGGTCCAAGCTTTGGCACTTTTAAGAGTTCTTTTCTGGTGTGGAAACGCCCATTTTCCTCACGGTAAGCAACAATATTTTTCGCAACTGCCTTGCTGATTCCGGCAATGTAAGAAAGCAATGGGACGGAAGCAGTATTTAAGTCAACACCGACTTTATTTACACAGTCCTCAACAACACCATTTAACGCTTCTTCTAATCGCTTCTGGTTCATATCATGCTGATACTGTCCAACACCAATTGCTTTTGGCTCAATCTTTACAAGCTCTGCCAACGGGTCCTGCAATCTTCGGGCGATAGAGGCCGCACTTCTTTGTCCTACATCAAATTCCGGAAACTCTTCGGTTGCGAGCTTACTTGCAGAATAAACAGATGCGCCTGCTTCATTTACAATAACGTAAGCAACCTGTTCTGGTATTTCCCTGATCAGTTCTGTGATAACCTGTTCTGATTCACGGCAGGCAGTACCATTTCCCACACTGATTACAGAAACATTGTATTTCTTAATCATATCATGTACCGTTTTCTTGGCCTGTTCTACCTTACACTGTGGTGCAGTTGGGTATACAACAACGGTATCTAACACCTTACCCGTAGGATCTACCACAGCAAGTTTACATCCAGTACGGAATGCAGGGTCCCATCCTAAAACTGTTCTTCCTTCCATTGGCGGCTGCATGAGAAGCTGTGTTAAATTCTTTCCAAAGACAGTAATGGCACCTTCCTGTGCTTTTTCTGTAATTTCACTTCGAATATCTCTTTCGATGGATGGGGCAATGAGTCGATTGTATGCATCAAGTATCGCTTCTTCCATGAGTGCTTTTGTATTTAGATTATCCTTCACCATTGTTTTATTTAATGCATTGACAATCTGCACATCTGGTGCCTCTACCTTAACAGTAAGGAACTTTTCTTTTTCTCCACGGTTAATCGCAAGAACCCGATATCCCGTAACTTTAGAAAGTGGCTCTCTGAAATCGTAATACATTTCGTATACAGATTCTGCTTTCTCATCTTTTGCTTTTACAACAAGACTTCCCTGTTTCATCGTACAGTTACGGATGCTTTTACGATAATCTGCCATATCTGCAATCATTTCCGCAATTATATCCTTGGCTCCGGCAATCGCTTCTTTTGCGTTTGCCACACCTTTTTCTGCGTTCACAAAGGCTGCTGCTTCTTCTTCCATGCTTTTTGTTGTCTTCTGTAAAAGAAGAATATTAGCCAATGGTTCTAAGCCCTTTTCCTTCGCTTTTGTCGCTCTTGTCTGCTTTTTCGGGCGATATGGGCGGTATAAGTCATCTACTGCTACCAGAGTTTCTGCTGAGAGAATCTTTTTCTTTAAATCTTCTGTCATCTTACCCTGATCTGTAATCGCATTGATTACCTGCTCTTTTTTCTCCTCTAAGTTGCGAAGATAGAGAAGGCGTTCATGTAAATTACGGAGTGTCTCGTCATTAAGAGCTCCTGTCATTTCTTTACGGTATCTGGCGATAAACGGAATCGTATTTCCCTCGTCAATAAGCTGTACTGCTGCTTTCGCCTGTTCTTCTTTAATCGCAAGTTCCTGCGCCAGTTTTTTTATAATATCCATTATTCTGTCTGCTCCTTATGTCTGTAATTTTCATTTTAAGCCTTCTTTGGGGTTGTGATCCAGCGAAGGTATGCATTCATAAATGCATCCAGGTTGCCGTCCATCACGCTCTGCACATTACCGGTCTCTTCTCCGGTTCTGTGGTCTTTTACCATAGTATATGGCTGCATAATGTAGGAACGAATCTGGTTACCCCAGCCATTATCGGACACTTCACCACGGATATCTGATAATTTTTCCCGGTTTTCCTGCTCCTTAATCAGATACAGCTTTGCCTTTAACATCTGCATCGCCTTATCCTTGTTCTTGTGCTGGGAACGCTCATTCTGGCACTGTACGACAACACCAGTAGGAATATGGGTAATACGGATAGCCGAATCTGTCTTGTTAATGTGCTGTCCACCTGCTCCACTGGCACGGTAGGTATCAATACGGATATCTTCATCAGCAATCTCTACTGATAAATCTTCTTCAATATCCGGCATAACATCACAGGATGCAAAAGAAGTCTGTCTCTTTCCTGCCGCATTAAATGGGGAAATTCTCACAAGACGGTGTACTCCTCTCTCAGACTTTAAGTATCCGTAAGCATTCTCCCCATTTACTTCAAATGTAATGGATTTGATTCCTGCCTCATCTCCATCGAGATAATCAAGAACTTCTGTCTTAAAGCCGTGACTATCCGCCCATTTGCTATACATTCGGTAAAGCATTCCTGCCCAGTCACAGGATTCCGTTCCTCCTGCACCTGCATGAAGGGTAACAATCGCATTATTTTTATCATACTCACCAGATAAAAGTGTCTGAATCTTTAAATTATCAAATTCTATCTCAAATTCTCCAAGTAATTCTTCAATATCTGGAATCACACTGGCATCATTTTCTTCATTACCAAGTTCAATCATGGTAGAAACATCATCCAGCGTTAATTCTAATGCATGATAGGCAGAAACGGTATCTTTGAGATTTTTAACTTTTCTGGTAACTTCCTGTGCCTTGTCCGGGTCATTCCAGAACCCCTCTTCCCGCATTTCACTTTCTAATTCTTTAATCTGCTCATGCTTATGAGAAAGTGCCAGAGAAACGCCAAGCTCTTTCATCGGCTCTTTATATTGATTTACCGTAAATTTGTATTGTTCTAATTCAACCAATTATAAAACCCTCTCTATTATATAAAATGTAGACAAAATATAAAAACCTGCAATCATTCAGTATAACTTCTCAAGGACGTTTATTCATCCTGAAATCTTTTAGAACGATTACCTGTAGTTATCTGTATATTTGAATAGTTCCATGTATATGATAAAGAAAGGCACAGTGCCTATTCCTTCGCAGGTGCATTCTCTGCATCTGCTGCAAAATATTCACTGTGCAAAACTTTTCCTGCGCGGAGCGTGTTTTAAAAATGTCTTTCCAAGCACACACTAATTTGCAAATCTTCCGCAGCAGTTTTTATATTTCTTTCCGCTGCCGCATGGACATGGTGCATTACGTCCGATTTTTGCTTCTTTTCTGCGGTAAGGTCCTCTTTCCACAAGCTCATCCTTGTTTGTACCTGTTGCTCTTGCAACCTGTTTTCTCTCAACCTTCTGCTCAATCTGAACGTGCATTAATGCACCAACAGTATCGTGACGAATGTTCTTTGTCATCTCCTCAAACATATCGTATCCAAGGAATTTATACTGAACAACTGGGTCTTTCTGTGCGTAGGACTGAAGTCCGATACTCTCACGGAGCTGATCCATATCATCAATGTGGTTCATCCACTTACTGTCAATAACTTTAAGAAGGATAACCCTCTCTACCTCACGGATACCATCGTTAAAGATTGCTGCATCTTCTTCACCAAGTTCTACACCTTCCTCTGGCACATTAACTTTGGCAAATTCGTTGAAGTCTTTTTCTTTCTTATGGTAAACCTTCATTGCTTCATCCTGCAGACGAGAGATCAGAGCTTCTTTGTCGTTCTTCTCTTTTTCTTCATCTGTAAGAGTGATTGGCTCTAATGGAATCTTTCTTCTTAAAGACTCGTTCAGTTCTACAAGATTTAACTCTTTTAATGGCTGCTCGCCTGCGACCATGTTCACATCGTCAGCAACAACGTCTTTAATCATCTTGTAAACAACATCACGCATGCTCTCACCATTCAATACACGGCGTCTTTCTGCGTAAATAACCTCTCTCTGATCATTGTTCACCTGGTCATAATCGAGAAGATTACGACGGATACCGAAGTTGTTGTTCTCAATCTTCTTCTGTGCCTTTTCAATCTGTTTTGTGATTGTCTTATGCTGAATCTCTTCACCTTCCGGAATCTTTAATGCCTTATAGACACCCATCATTCTCTCAGAACCGAACAGACGCATTAAATCATCTTCAAGAGATAAGTAGAACTTAGATTCACCTGGGTCACCCTGACGACCGGCACGACCACGTAACTGGTTATCAATTCGTCTACTCTCATGTCTTTCTGTACCGATAATCTTTAAACCGCCAAGTTCTGCAACACCATCTTCAAGCTTGATGTCGGTACCACGGCCAGCCATGTTTGTTGCGATTGTAACAGCTCCTCTTTCACCGGCATGGGAAACAATCTCCGCCTCTAATTCATGGAACTTCGCATTCAGTACATTATGCTTGATTCCCCTCTTGCTTAAGAGTTCGCTTACTTCTTCAGATGTATCGATATTAATGGTACCAACCAAGACTGGCTGCCCCTTCTTGTGGGATTCTACAATATCATTGATAACAGCATTTAACTTTTCTTTCTTTGTCATGTAGATGGCATCTTCATGATCCACACGAATCATTGGCTTATTTGTAGGAATCTCAACTACGTCCATTCCATAAATATCCATGAACTCCTTGTCCTCTGTCATGGCTGTACCAGTCATACCGGCTTTCTTCTTATACTTATTAAAGAAGTTCTGGAATGTGATCGTAGCAAGTGTCTTAGACTCTCTGTTAACCTTTACATGTTCCTTTGCCTCGATTGCCTGATGTAAACCATCAGAATAACGACGGCCTGGCATGATACGTCCGGTAAACTCATCAACGATAAGCACTTCGTTATCTTTTACTACGTAATCTCTGTCACGGAACATAAGATTATGTGCACGAAGAGCAAGGATAATGTTATGCTGAATCTCTAAGTTCTCTGCATCTGCAAGGTTCTTAATGTGGAAGAACTGTTCTACTTTCTTCACACCTTCTGTCGTAAGCATAACCTGCTTATCTTTCTCGTTAACGAGGAAGTCTCCATCTTCTTCGATATCAATACCCATGATGGCATCAATCTTAGAAAGTTCACCATCAGAAGTACCACGCTGCATCTGTCTTGCAAGTACGTCACATGCTTTGTAAAGGTCTGTGGACTTACCACTCTGACCGGAAATGATAAGCGGGGTTCTTGCCTCATCAATCAATACGGAATCGACCTCATCGACAATGGCATAATTCAGTTCTCTCTGTACAAGATCCTTCTTGTAAATAACCATGTTGTCACGAAGATAATCGAAACCTAATTCATTATTAGTAATATAAGTAATATCACAGTTATAAGCTGCCTGGCGTTCTGCATTATCATAGCTATTTAAGATAACACCAACACTTAAACCTAAGAACTGGTGAACCTGTCCCATCCAGTTTGCATCACGCTTTGCTAAGTAATCGTTAACTGTAACGATGTGAACGCCCTTTCCTTCAAGAGCATTCAAGTATGCTGGAAGTGTAGAAACTAATGTCTTACCTTCACCAGTCTTCATCTCAGCGATACGTCCCTGGTGCAGAATAATACCACCCATAAGCTGTACACGATAGTGTTTCAGGTGGATGGTACGGTCTGCTGCCTCTCTTACTACAGCAAACGCTTCTACTAAAAGGTCATCGAGTGTTTCGCCTGCTGCCAGACGGTCTTTAAATTCCTGTGTCTTTGCACGAAGCTCTTCATCGCTTAATGCCTGCATCTTCTCGTCAAGAGCTTCGATGGCATCTACATACTTTTCGATTCTCTTGATCTCTTTTTCACTTTTATTTCCAAAAAGTTTATCAACTAAACCCATATTTACCTCCTATATGGTATGATTATCTTAATAGATACTGTACGCTCATTTTAAACATACAGCTTATATTGTAACATTGATAGAAGCTCTTTTCAAGCTTTAATCCCCTTAATATACATTAATATACAGAATAATATGCAGAAAAAGGAAAGGCAGATAGAAAATATCTGCCTTCTTCCTTCGTTAATAATTCCATGTATTTCTTCAATAGTATCTCATATCCAGAATCTAAAAAATACATTCCCTTATCCTGTCGAATCTTAATAATGGAACTGTCTTGCGACATACCCGGCAATTAAGCACCAGGAATTTCCGCTTAATTTTCTAAAATTCTGGTTCAATCAGACCATATGTTTTGTCTTTCCTCTTATAAACAACATTCACTTCGAAAGTCTCTGCATTACGGAATACGAAGAAATTATGTCCTAACAGTTCCATCTGTACGCAGGCTTCTTCAACATCCATCGGCTTGATTGCAAATTTTTTACTCTTTGTGATAGTTACTGTCTCATGATTGTCCACATCTTCTTCCATGAACTCATCATTAAACTTTAACTCTCCCTTTCCGTACTTGGAAATCTTTGTTTTATACTTACGAATCATGCGTTCGAGTAAATCAACTGCCATATCAATAGAAACATACATATCTGTGCTGTTAGGTTCTACTCTTAAAATAGTTCCCTTCATAGGAATCGTAGCTTCTACGATCTGGTTATCTTTCTGCACGCTTAATGTGACCTGAACTTCTGTCTCTGGTGTGAAGAACTTCTCCAGCTTACTGAACTTATCGTGTACAGCCTGCTTTAATCCTTCTGTTACCTCCAGATTTTTGCCGTAAATAATGTAACGCATACGATCACACTCCTTTTTCTTATATTACAATTATTATACCAACAATTCTGCATTCTGGCAATGTATTATTTAAAAAAATCGCACAAAACAGATGTTTTATATTGACGATGTTTTTCCATTCTTTCCCTTTGTTTTTCCACTGTGGATAATGTGGATAACTTAGTGGATAAGTCTGTTTATCGACATTTTTCAGTTTTTTCTCCCGTGGATAACTGTATTTTCTTATCCACCTGTATTTTTCACCCTTCTATTGTTTGTAAATTTATGTATATTTCATTGGCTATTCTGCACAATTTCCGGCCATATTCTGCTCTTCCCTCTGTTTCTCCCTATTTTCTGAAAATATTTTTTATTATCCGATAACTTCGTGCTTATTCTCACTTTTTATGCTTCTTTTACTTTTCTTTTTGCAGTTCCTTTTCTCTGCTTTTGGAGAAATAATATATAAAATCATGCCGTTCTAAACTTTTGCAATAACTTTCTATTTTTTCTCTATCTTTTGAATAATAGACAGAATCATACCTGCCTGAAGCTTCAGAATAACCCTCCCTTTTCCCCTATTTTTTTCGAAACAACAGACAAAATACTCCTGCAAATATGCCAAAATCACTGAGATTAAATACCAGCTCACTAATCTTTTTTACTGGAAATTTAGGAAAACGTACATAGTCCGTTACCGAACCCTTTTTCATCCTGTCTATAAAATTACTGATACCTCCTCCAAGAAGTAACGCATAGCCGATTCCTGTCATTGTAGTCTTTCCTTTTTGTCGTTCCTTTCCTAACGCTAACTCACAAAAGCAGAGCATGGCGGCAGATATTATTTTTAATATTTTCGGATGTTTCGCCATGATGCCACTTGCCGCCCCCTTATTCTCTAACAATTCAATCGTTGGAGATAAATACTCTCTCCAATTCCCTTCTCCAATATTTTTCCAATCATTTTTCTCTTTATTATTTCTCTTCTGTTTCAATTCTGCTTTATTTTGTTCTTTCTTTCTAAACAAATTTTCCTTTACCTTTTGCTTTCCTGCTTCCTTTCTTACTCCAAATCCATTACCTTTTGTCCGTACTTCCCGATGTTTTCCCTGAAATGAACTTTTAAAATATTCTTTTAATATCTTATCTGCCACAATTATTGATGCTATGATCATGAAATATATCACTTTGGTTCCTCCTTTGCATATGTTAAATTATACCTCACGAAAAAAGGAATGAACAGCTTTGCCACAAACAAAACCTTTTCTGTCCGTCCGCAGTCTTTCACACACTTACCATACAAATAGTGGTGAAACACCGGCATTAAGAGACATTCTTTTTGACCTTTTCCCTGGTGAATTTGCAGCAATTGTAGGCCCATCCGGCTGTGGAAAATCTACACTTTTAGAGCTGATTGCCGGACTGATTCCCATTGAAACCGGCAGTCTCCTCTATCCAGCCTGCAATAAAACACCCGCTATCGGCTACATGCTGCAAAAAGACCATTTATTAGAGCATAGAACTATATATAAAAATATCATTTTAGGTCTTGAAATACAACACCGGCTTACCGAAAAAAATCTCGAATATGTACAAAAACTGATGCGTCAATATGGAATTGCTGACTTTGCATCCTCCTATCCAAGAGAACTTTCCGGAGGTATGCGCCAGCGAGCTGCTCTAATTCGAACTCTCGCCTTAAAACCAGAGTTTCTTCTCCTTGATGAACCTTTCAGTGCGCTAGATTACCAGACCCGCCTTGATGTATCCGATGACATCGCAAAAATTATCCGTCAAAGCGGCGTTACCACGCTGCTTGTCACGCATGATTTATCCGAAGCCATCAGTATCGCTGACCGTATTATCGTTCTCGGAAAACGTCCAGGCCACATTCGTAAGATTGTCACAATTGACTTTAAAACAAACAAAAAACTTTCTTCAAAAGAAGCACGCATCCACCCAAAGTTTCAGGAGTATTTTAACCAGATATGGAAGGAGTTAAAAGCCGATGAATGAAATTTCAAAAGAACAGCTTCTATATATGAAAAGAACAAGACAACATAAGCAGTTTGTCCTGTTCTTTCAGCTTTTTTTATTTATATTTTTTATTATTCTCTGGGAAATCACTTCTCGTGCCGGAATAATCAATGCGTTCATCTTTAGCAGCCCTTCACGAATGCTTGCTTCTGGCAAAGAACTTCTTCTTAACGGCCAGCTTTTAAAACACTTAGGAATCACTCTTGCAGAAACTTTTGCAAGCTTTTTTCTCGTTACCGCAGTAAGTCTTTTCACTGCCATTCTCCTTTGGTGGAACAATACGCTAAGTGAGATATTAGAGCCTTACTTTGTCATCTTAAACAGCCTGCCAAAATCCGCTATGGCTCCTATCTTTATCGTATGGCTTGGCAACAATATGAAAACAATTATTGTAACAGCGATATCCGTTGCCATATTCGGAAGTATCTTAAACCTTTTTACAAGCTTTATGTCTACCGACCCGGATAAATTAAAGCTGATCCGAACACTTCATGGCAGTCAGGCAGACTGCCTGACGAAAGTGATCTTGCCGATGAACCTGCCAACGATTTTAAGCATTCTGAAAGTTGATATTGGCCTTTGCCTAATCGGTGTTGTTATTGGAGAATTTCTCGCCGCCAAAGAAGGTCTTGGCTATCTTATCATATATGGATCACAGGTTTTTAAAATGGACTGGGTGATGCTCTCTATTGTATTGCTTTGCCTGATTGCAGCGTTATTGTATGGAGTTCTTAATCGCTTGGAAAAACACTTTAGGAACTTCTGAGTTGCCACAGGCAAGGGAGACGCTGCGAGAAGAATAGTAGCCGGATTGCCAGAAGAATTATCAACAAGAATCCCTAAAAAATTTATTGATTTTGTTCCATTGTGCTAAACGCTCCATTTTGCCCAATCAAGCAGAAGCTTGCTCTCAAAACCTCCACTGGAGCTTTTTTCGACCTGCTAGAGCGTGTTTGAAAAATGCTTTCTGCAAGATATGCGTTACAATTTGTGGGAGATTTCGCCTGAATGAGGGCGGCGTAGCGGGCTACGCCAACTGAATGAAAGCAAAATATACCGCAAATTGGGGCGTGCAGATTGTAGGAATGATTTTTCAAACACGCTCTAAGGCAGCAAAAACGAATGCGAAGTTTCTATGGTCAAAATCCCGCAGCACAAAGTCACAAAATTCAATAAATTTTTTAGGGGTTCTTTTCCACATTTTTTGAGCAATTCGATAGAATATCTATATCTACAGCGGCCGCCTATTTCTAATACAACAAATTAGATTTACCAAGTATCAGAACTTTTCTCCTTTCGAAGGCAAATATAGTATATGGACGATAAGCTATTTTTTCAAACTTTCTAACCTAAATCAACCTTCAAGTCTCCTTCTTTAATCCAGCCTTTCTTTCGCATGAACTTTCCAATAGCCCAGCTTAAAACGACAGGGAGTATAAAGCAGACTAAAATCATGCCGACCCAGTCAAAGGCTCCAGGGGCATATCCCTTTGGCATATTTGACCAGCCTGTGATGATTCCGATCGGACCTACTAAACCGGCAGTTCCCATACCGGAAGAAATCGCTGCTCCGTTATTACGAAGCTGAAAAATACAGGTTGCAACGGGGCCTAAGATTGCAGAAGTAAGTACTGGCGGTATCCATAAAACAGGTTTCCGCATCAGGTTTGGCACCTGTAGCATGGATGTTCCAAGCCCCTGTGCTACAAGCCCTCCTACTCCGTTATCCGGGTAGCTGATTACAGCAAATCCAAGCATATTACAGCAGCAGCCTACTGTTGCTGCTCCTCCTGCAAGCGCAAGACCATTCCACACTTCCATAGAAATACTGCCATCTACTACTCCCGCAATGACAGCACCGCCGCTGATACCAACTGCCGCACAGATTGCCGCAGAACTAATCGGCAGGGTGAGGACAACACCAACGACAACAGAAATAATGATTCCCATGAAGAATGGCTGTAAATTCGTTGCCCATCCGATAAATGTTCCAAGCGAGTCACAAATTGTCTTAAAAATCGGTGCCAGTACCATCGCACATCCTACACCAACAATAATCGTTACCGCCGGAGTTACTAAAATATCAATCTTCGTCTCTTTAGAGACAAGTTTTCCTGCCTCGCAGGCAAGAATCGCTACAAATAATACAGCCAGCGGCCCACCGGATCCGCCTAAAGTATTCGTTGCCTGACCGACCGCACATAAAGAAAACAGTACCAGTGGAGGTGCATCTAACGCATAACCAATCGCTGCCGCCATCGCAACACCGGTTACCATCGTTGCATAGTTACCAATCTGCCATAAAATCCAGCAGAACCGATTCAGCATACTAAGTCCGGCAACCTTCGCTGCCAATTCTCCTGTATCCGTAATCGCTGCCAGCGCTGCCATCAGGCCAGTTGTTCCGACATTCTCTGCCAGTGTCTTAATAATCGTTCCAATTAAGAGAGACGCAAATAATCCAAGAGCCATCGCTCCCATCGCATCAATCGCATATCTCTTAAAAGAAATCTCTACATTCTTTTTTTGTAGAAAGCTCTGCTTTTCCGCACTTTGTGCTGTGTTGTTTTGATTCTTCATCTTTCCTGTCTCTTTCTCATTCATTCTAACTATTTAAAATTTATATTTTCTATAAACTACCAGATTGTGATTTAAATAGTCTTTTTCATTCTATAATAATCTTGTCCAAAATGCAATCTGTTTAAGTAAATTTTTTACAGTTTTATTTCTATTTCTTACTTGCTTTCTTGATAATATTATCAAAAATATCTTTTTTCTATTTCATTTTAAATACTTTTCAAAAAATCCCATTCTCATTTTCCTACTATTTATATATGTTTATCACATTTCATTTTTTCCTGGCAACGTTATCAAAATACACACTTGTTCCCAAAAATTATTTTTCATAAATAAACACAACACATGTAAAACAAAAAAGCGCTTTACTTACGACAACGAGGGGTTAATGCAAATTATAAAAACTCTGGTTAAGAAAAACAACCTATATTTGTGGCCTGGAAACAATGGTTGAATGCGAGCGTTTAAGCGACATTCAACCTGCCGTGACGAAAGTCACAAATATAGGTTATTTCTTTTTCTAGTGGCGTCTCCTTCGCATGCGGCAACTTAGAAGTTATTTTCATCTTCGCTAAAACTAAGCCCCTTACTACTTCCACATGGTGTTGCATAATGAAGTTTTAACCAACCTGTTTTTCCGCCATATGTGAACCTTGCCCATCCATTTCTGCAATCAGAAGATTGAAATTTCGTGCATAATGGAATAGTTGTAAGCTGTTCGCTATCTTCCGTAGATGATTTTCGAAGCTTGATACCATTCTTACTTCCATCACATCTTTCTACTTGCCAGTATTTTGATGTATAGAATCCGACAACATTCATATCAATCCAACATTCCTTATTTTGATAATTTGTTCTTCCCCATCCATCTTCGACTTTTGAGATGGTTAGTTCCGTTCCGTATTTAACATCGGTAGCTGCAATATCTGTATCCTGTCCAGCTCCTGTATGTAATTTAATTGCTCGCTCATTTACAAAGACAGTATTTTCATTACTATTTTCCTTTACATAAAAATAGCATGTCTCTCCAGAGATCGTCCGAAGTCTGTCCATCCGGCACCATCCCTGACGATTACAAAAATCAATTTTTGCCCATTTTTCTCCATCTACCGTTTTTTCCTGTAATAGCGCACAGGGAACTCCTTCCTGTACTTTTCCTGCTTTTTTCTTTCCTCCCGGTTCTTTAAAAAGCTTAATATTATCAATATCTTTACTTTTCACTGTTACTACAGTATCAAAGTCGCCATTTTGTACCAGAGTCTTAGATGAATCTCCCTGTTCTGCGTTTTGACTATTTTTATTAGCCTGTGTTCCACTTTTATTTGAGGAAATCAGTCCAATCGCCAGCCCTCCTAAAAATAATATTACAATCAATGCTCCTGCTATAATAAATAGCATTTTTGAACGCACCTTTACTGGAGTCTGTATATAAGACGGCTGATCATATGAAATTGGCTCTCCCTGTAAATTTGACTGCTGTCCATAGACATTGGAATTCCCTTGTGGATATGACTGTGAACCATAGGCATTGAAATTCCCTTGTGGGTACGGTTGATGATTATAAGGATTTTGATTGCTCTGCTGGCTATAGGGATTTTGACCCATCGGTGGATACGGTTGCCGATCATAGGGGTTTTGATTGCTCTGTTGATATGGATTATTATTGCCACTATACGGATTCTGCCCACCTTGCTGATATGGATTCCGACTGTGCGGATCAACCCAAGATTGTGAATCCTGTGATTGCCCATAGGGAGGTCGATTTCCCTGTGATTGATTGTACGACGATCGTTCATTAGAGGATCGTGCATGTTTCAGTTTTGGCTTTCTAACTTGATTTGAAAACACTATATTCTCTCTAAGCGGAACAGTCTGTTCTTCCTCTAATGGAATCGTTTTGTCATCCCAATTCGAACCATTTCTTCTTTCTTCGTCCATTGTTTTCTCTCCTTTATACTGCAAAAGTTTCAATTAGCTTACTACAATATCTCGACTTTCTACTTATACAGCTATTTTAATTATACTGTAACATATTTCCTGTGACATCCTACCCCACCTGTAGAGGTGGGAGCTTCCCAACCTAGGCAAGTTTGGTTCTCGTTCGATAACACTACTGTGCTAAGCATAAGCGAGCTATC
>OLRW01000251.1_pt1 | contig 48004 bp, 46 predicted proteins | sample 1672701 | NCBI WGS metagenome assembly OLRW01 (sample SAMEA3136715, study PRJEB25190) | human gut metagenome | biome: human gut; feature: human-associated habitat; material: faeces | place: Austria | collected 2013
TTTTCGCCTATCGAATTTCTTAATAATAGTGTCCAATATGATTGACAAACCTACACGTAAAAGATCATTTTTCTCAAGGTGTTCCCTTAATTCGCTACTTATATCGTTTTTCCAATCGACGTTATTATCAAGCCATTCACGCATATCGAAGCCAGTAAACCGTTTCATTGCTGCGTAGCCATCGTTTGCACAGTATACATCCCAATATGGAGAGTTTTTCAAAGTCTGAAGATAATGATTATTATCATCTTCAGGTTGTCTTACAAACAATATTGTTTTTTCGATTTCGCCAAGTGAATTATAGATACTTGCAACAAGTAACAAGCGATTTGTATTGCCTTTTTCGTTTGAACTAAATCCGCTTTTGAAGTCACAGTTATAATGAATACCGTCTTGTTCAAAATGAAGATCAAGTCCAAGTTTGATTCCACCACTATCAACCATTGTCCACGGAATTGCATAATGACGTTTCAATTCATCTTTAGTTTCCTGATCCAGTTTTAAACTATCAATATAATTCGTAGCATCTTTCTTTATGGTATCCTGAACTTCATTGAAATCAGGAGGTGCGATAATTGTTAGCTTTTTTATTGGATATTCAAAAGGTAGTTTGCAGAACGGCTCCCATAACTCACCAATACGTCGTGCAAAAGCCATGTATTCATAAGGCCATACTGAATTTCGTGCATCAAGCATCACTATGTAAGAAGCATACGTTATAATAAGGATTTCATCAAGCAGCTCGGACTGGGTTAATTCATTTGAATGTGCTTTCAAAGAGCGAATTGAATTATCCCGTATATCATTAATAAACTGATTGATTGCACTTGCTTGATCTTTATAATTCTTATATCTTGAACAAATCTTTTCTTTTTCAGTAGCAACTTGCTGAGTAAAGAAAGCTATCCACTTTGATTTATCCTGTTTCATTATCCTATACCTCCGCAATCATAATAAGTGATACTTAGCGTAGAATCGCTAATTGTACTATTATAACATGGTATAGAATCTAAGTCAATATTTGTTATAAAATGTTTTTTGATATCAATATTTTAACTTTGAACCCACCGGAGTCAAAGTTCACCTCTTCTTCCCAAACCTCTCAACAAGCTCTTCTGCAATAGCCTTCATCTCAGCCTTATACTTAGCACTGAGCTTTTCAAGCTCCTTGGTCGGCAGACCATTGCGTATCAGTCGCTTTTTGAGCTTATCCATATCGTCCATACGCTCCTGTTTCGCCTGCATAAACTCGTCGAACTCAGCAGGGTGATACTTCTCAATACCTGCTTCAACAAGCACCTTCTTATATCTGCGGGCATAGGCATCATAATCTCGCTTCACGGCTGAGTATGCCTTTGTATTTTCCTTGTATATGGCTTCCTTCTGCTGTTTCTGTGCTTCGATGCACTCGGCGGAGTGACAGCAGACTTCTCTTTCCGTTTCGAGAAACAGCTTATGACAGAAACCGCACTCGCAGACAATCCACTTGTTATGATGAACGAGCTGCCCGATTTCTGCAAGGATGGTAAGCAGGCAATTGTCGCTTTCACGGAACACATTGAATGTATAATCATCGGCAGCAACTATCGTTCTTCCGGACTGTATCATAAAATGCTCCATAGTAGACTTATGGCTGAAATACGCATCACTGCACATCAGGGCGAACTGCGTATCCATGAACTCCATTAGCTTTCGGGAAACCTCGTCCTGTATCTTTCTTCTGTTGAGCTTGGCGATAACAACGTCATTCGGTTTCAGTAGGACGTGCCTCTCCTTGTCATAGAACTCAATAACAGAGCTGACATATCCTCTGAAAAAGATATTCTCCCCATATTCAGCTATAAACCTTGCTATCATATCATCGGTGCTGACTTCAATGCTCTTGTCAATACGCAAGGCGCTGTTGAGCCTGTCCTTGAAAGCGTCATAAGGCTCGGTATGTTCGCAGAACACTTTATGCTGATTCATCAGCTCATCAAAAGTGTATGTTCTCGTATTCAGGACTGCACCGTGTATGCTTTCATCAGTATCATTAACAGACTGTGCGATATTTATCGTGCGGTCTGTTTCGTTTATACGGTAAATTGTCGTAGTTCCCATACGCTCTCCTCGCTTTCGGTATCTTCTGATATTATAACATATAACACGCAAAATGTCAATTATAATGCGTATTATAGCGTAATATACAGCGTATTCAAAAATATTATACGTATTCTTCTGCGTAAATACGCAATACACGCACAGGACCTCCGAAAGAAATGTTACAATGGTCATGTCAGCAGGCGACGGTCGGCTGACAGCGGTATTGCATACAAGATGCTGACCGCTATACATATAAATTCGCTTTTATAAATACATCTGAAAGGAAGATGATAGTTGAACAACGAAACAACGTGGGTTCAGCCCACACCACTCCGTCCCGACGGGACAAACCTCCTGCCGTTCCCTGTGAACGCACTTCCACCTATTATAGGTGATATGGCAGACGCAATAGCGACTACCATTTCAACGGATGTTGCTATGGCAGGCACTTCAATACTCTCGGCGGTGAGCTACTGCTTTTCGGGCGTGTACCGTATGTCAGCCAAGCGTGACCATACTGAGCCGCTGGTACTCGACACCCTGACGATAGCAGAGCCGAGCTTCAAGAAGTCTCCTGTTATCTCTCTTATCAAGCGAGCGTATATACAGTTCGCTCACGACTGGAACGAGCATAACAAGCAGGACATCTTCACGGCGCAGGCAGAATACAAGCTGTTAGAGAGCAAGCTCGAAGCACTTGAAAAGAAGAAAGACGTTACCGCCGAGGAGATAGCCAAGCTCCGAACAGAGCTGAGCAATATGCCACCGAGCAATTTCCGCAGGATAGCTGTTGACGATGTTACGCCCGAATCTCTTGTAAATCTGCTTGAAGAAAACGGCACACTCCTGATGATATCCGATGAATCAGGAATGCTCGGTAATTTCAGCGGGCGATACAGCAACAATATCCCGAACCTTGATCTCTTGCTGAAATCGTGGAACGGTGAAACGTATATCAGCGACAGAGCGACCAGGGCGAGTATAGTGCTGAAAAAGCCGTACATGAGCATCTGTCTTGCGTGTCAGCCCTATATGTTCGATAGCATGATAAATAATCCTGTGTTTCGTGGCAGCGGACTGATAGCACGTTTTCTGTATTGTTTCCCCGTAAGCAATATCGGTCATCGTAAGTACGATACACAGGCTGTTCCCGAAACTGTTGCAGAGAATTACAAGAAGCTGATATACAAACTCCTCAGTAAGAAGTTTGCTTATCGCGACGAAAAGGAGCTGTATCTCCATTTCGATGAAAAGACATACGGTGAGTTCGTAGATTACTACAACAGGCGTATTGAGCCGATGCTCCTCACGGATATGGCATTCTGCAAAGACTGGGGCGGTAAGTATCACGGCGAACTGCTCCGCCTGTGCGGTATCATTCACTGTATCAAGTGTGCTTTGAATGGTGTTGAGCCAGCGGAGAACCTTGTCACGCTTGATACGTTCTGCAATGCTATCGAGATCGGTGAGTATTTCCGTGAACAGGCGATATATGCGTACAGTCTCGGTGACGTTGACCACGGAACGATAAAGGCAGAACGTGTGATAAACAAGATACGCTCCAAGCACATCACAAATATCAGGCAGAATGACCTGTACAAGCTGTGCAGATGCACACTATTTAAGAACGCCGCCGACTTTGCTGAGACAATGGATATGCTGGAGGAATACAGGTATATCGTCCGCAACATAAGCAAGGGCGCAAACAACAAAACGATAACAAATGTTATCATCAACCCGAACATTTACAGATGATGAACCCTGAACTTTCCGCATTTTGCACACTTTGAAACTGCAAAATGCTCAAAATGTTCAAAGTTCATAAAACACAAAACTCTTAGATAGAAAGATGAGGATTTTAATTATGACAAACGAAAGAAAAGAACAGCTTCTCGACCAGATACTTGAACTCATGACCGCTGTCGCTTACGACAGAGAGCCTAATGAGGGCGCAGTCCCCGAAACAACCAAAGCTCCTGCACCTGAAAAGGTGAAGATGCTGACCGTCAAGGAATGTACCGAGCTTATTGACGGGCTTTCCGAACACACTGTCCGTATGCTTGTAGCTCAGAACAAGATCAAGTATATCCGCACAGGCGAAGGTGTTCGTGGAAAGATACTTGTCAACAAGGCTGACCTGCTTAACTATTTCCAGAATTGACGGTATTCGAGCAAGTAAAATCTGCTATTGATATGAGAACGGTAGCGGAGGGATATGGTCTTGAAATATCCCGTGGTGGTATGGCACTTTGCCCGTTTCATAACGAGCGTACTCCCTCTGCAAAAATTTATCCCGATGCTCTTCATTGCTTCGGCTGCGGAACGCACGTTGACGTTATCGGTTTCACGCAGAAAATGTTCGGATTGGACAAGACTATTGATGCTGTGAAAAAGCTCAAAGATGATTACGCTCTACATATCGAAATCGGCAAAGCTCCGACTGCGGAAAAAGTGTCCGAATATCAGAAGCGAGTCCGAGAAAAACGAGCCTATGAAGAATGGGAGAAGTCAGCGTGGCGGACACTTAACGATTACCTGTGGCTGATGCGTGAATGGAGACAGCTTGCTCCTGCTTCTCACGATGAAAAATGTGATGAAAGATTCGTGTATTCTTTGCATCATCTGGACTACGCAGAGTACCTGTCACTGGAGTTCATAAACAGCGACAAGGCAGGTCGACTTTCCATGAAAAATATCGTGTCTGAGATAGCAGATTTTCTGAAAAATATGAGGGCTGATTTTTCATAATTGTAATGCGGTTTTCCGCAGCTCTCATGGGTGCGATTCAGAATAATTGTACCCACATTTCGGCTGCTCCGCCAGCCGATCATGTCCCAACGGGCCACATTAGCATTTTTGATAGTCCGAGTAGGCTGTCAAAAGTGCTATGGGGTTACTGGCGACGCTCTGCAAGTAAATCCGGCTCCCCGAGCCGTTTGGTTTGCCGATATCCTTATCGTTGCAAGCCAATTTGCCCGTCAGGGCTTTGCGTCAGCAATTCCCTCATCAGAGGGTTAAGATACACATTAAAAAGAGAGATAAAAATGAATATAAAATCTATCTCAATGTGCGATGGCAAAGGCAGCCTTTCACATAACAACAGAGAGTTCACTGCCAGAAACATAGACAGCTCCAGAACACCGAACAACATCGTGTTCGTTCAGCAGGCTCTAAGTGATGCTTATCATCAGCTTTTCGATGAAGCGGTTGAGAGATGCAACGCTAATCAGAAAAAAAAGGATCGTAAGATCGGTAACTACTTTGAACACCTGTTCAATCGCCTGCCGAGCAAGAGTGTTATTACAGGCACGAACAAGCAAAAAAAGCTTCTACGAACATCTCGTTTATATCGGAACAAGAAAAGACACTGGCGTCGGCACTCCTGATGCCGAGATAACGAATGAATGTCTGCGTGAATATATGGAGGGATTTCAGACGAGAAATCCTAACTTCTATGTGTTCAACGCCGTGATGCACCTTGATGAAGCAACTCCCCATTTGCACATCGACTACATTCCTCTCGGACACTTTTTCAACGGTCTTGAAAAACGAAATGCTATGGCAAGAGCTTTAGAGGAAATGGGCTACGGCAAAGGTGCGAACGCTATCAACCGCTGGCGGCTCTCAGAGTGGAAAGTCCTGCACGATATTTGCACCAAACACGGTTTTGAGATCAGTGAACCAAAGAAATCGAGGGGTTACAGCTTTACAACGGCTGAATATGGCGAGTACAAGGACACGATCAAAGCCCTTGAAGAAGAAAAAGAGCAAGCCGAGAATGAGCGTGCCGAAGCCCAAGAGGAGCTTGAAAAGATTGCTCAGAAGCGTGTGAAGTTCGATGATATAGACAAGCTCGAAACAGGCAGGACAATACTCGGGGGGAAGGTCACAGTCGCAAAAGATGACTGGGAGAATATCACGGCTCTTGCAAAGCGTGAGGTCGCATCAACTAAGCAGGTCAGAAAGCTGAAAAAGGAACGTGATGAAGCTGTACAGAAGTACGATGAACTGAAAGACAAGTATGATACTGCAAGCGAGGAGCTTACCGCTTACAAAAAGAAAGAAAAAGAGCGTGGTTTGTTCACCCGTGAGAAGTTGAAAAAGGAAGCAAAGCGTATCAGCCGTGAGGACGAGCTGTCCCGTGAGCTGAGGAAGGCTAAGGCTTTTATTTCTGCCTGTGGGCTGTCGGATGATTTTGCCCGGTATAAATTCAACAAAACAAGGGGTTCACAATTAGAATAAAAGACGAAAAGCTATGGCATATCTTGACAGACAGAGAAAAGCGCGCTACTATTATAATGCGAGATATGCCATAGTCCGTAAAGGAGATAATATGGCAAATATTACAAACAGAAACGGAAAGTTTCTCATAAGAGTTTTCACAGGTCGTGACATCAGTGGAAAGCAGATAGTCAAGTCCACAACTTACGTTCCGCCGGAAGGCACATCACCGAAAAAGGCTGAAAAGCTGGCTCAGGAGTACGCTTTTGAGTTTGAAAGGCACTGCAAGGGTTATGCTCAGCTCAATGAAAATATGCGCTTCTCCGAACTGGCTGAGTGGTATTTTGAGAACTATGCACCCGAAGAATTGAAGCCGACTACGGTTTTGAACTACGAAAGTCAGTACAGAAACCATATCGCACCGATCCTCGGCAACAAAAAGCTCAAAGATATTACCACACCAATGCTGACGGAATTTCTGAAAGTGCTTGGCAAAGAGCATCATCTTAATGCAATATCGGTCAGAAAGGTCTATATTGTAGTGCAAAGCATATACCGCAGAGCTTTACAGCAGGGCTTCACAAGAGAAAATCCTTGTCAAAACGTGATAATTCCAAAGAAGCGTGACAGCGGCAAGCGTTATTCTCTTTCTGAGGAAGAAACAAAGCGGTTTCTCCACCTTATCCGTGACAAGCCGTGGGACGAAGATGTGAAGCGTATCCTGATCGTTCTGCTGTTCACGGGTATGAGGATAGGCGAGTGCCTTGGTTTGGCGTGGGAGGATATTGATTTTGAGAAGAAAACGATATTCATTCACCATACGCTGTCCTGCGTGGGCGGGGAGTGCTACCTTGATTCACCAAAGACAAAAAGCAGTATTCGTCTGATAGCCATGAATTCAACCGTTGAGAAATGCCTAAGAGATCAGCAAGCATATGTTGGGGAGCTAAAAACAGCTCTGGGAAACAAGTACGCTCACCCCGAAATGGTCTTTCCGTCCGGGTTAGGCAACTACCGTGATCGCTGTTCTGTGTATCACTCCCTGAAACGTATGACCAAAGGCACAGAGTTTGAGGACATGACGCTACATAAGTTGCGACATTGTAACGCTACACTTTTGCTGAACAGCGGAGTAGACCTGAAAGTGATCTCCGAACACCTCGGACACTGCGATATAGGCGTTACGGCGAACATCTATGCCGATGTACTCCAGAAGCAGAAGATACGTCTTGCCGACACAATCGATGATAAGCTTTCCGATGAACTGACCTAACACAAAAAACCTCTCTGTCGGTTTCCCGACAAAGAGGTTTACTTTCAAAGTATTTAGTTGAACAATTTGTTGAACAACTTCGTAAAATATTCTCGAAAATACCGTAAATAGGCGTTTTGCGAAAAAATCTTTTAACGCTTTGAGTAACGTGTATCGGCATTTGTAAATTATTCAATTGTTTGCAAAAACGCCTGTTTTAGGCGATTTCAATGTGCTATCATCGCTTTTCTTTATCTTCTTTTTTCTGCGATTTTGTAACTTTAAAGACCAGATAAAGACCAAATCGTTTAGGCGTACTCCTGTTATTATACGTTCAATGAGAACCGTAGTGAGAGCCGTTTAGAACTTTCACTGCATAGCAATGGAGGTAATAACCATGAGCAGATACAAGAGCGAACAGACTGCATACAGCCTGCTGAAAAAGAAATCCGTTCCGCAGTGGCGACTGGACACCAATACAGTAACCGTCACCCACTTCAATCCCGATACACAGACCGAGGAGAACAAGACCTATACCACCGACTTCATCAGGTATCATCTTCATTTCTCTGATAACCATTGCCCCGACAGGCTTCGCAGGCTCGTCAGCGAGGGGAAGATTATTCAGTACCTTGATAATCTGGAACGGAAAGTCAGCGATGCTATCTCCCGTCAGGTGGAGCTTTGGAAGCAGACCGACAGTTGCTATCAGAAAGCTGTTCTCAGCGGTGATGCTGAGAAGATGCTCGGTCTGGAGAACTGCTTCGTCTTTATGGCGAGAGAAGCGGTGTTTGAGTGTATGGTTTATATTTGATTGTTTACGGCTGTGCCTTCGGGTGCAGCTGGTGTTTTTTGTAATTATGATTTATTATATGACGGAGTGTTAATATGTAAAAGTGCCTTTTCTTCATCAAAAATAGTACTATCAAAGCATTCCTTAAATGCTGGAAGTGAATTGCTAAATCTGTCGCCAGCTGTGTGATAAAAATTTCTTATAATAAACGCAATAAATTGATATGGTGTTAATGCAGAAGAAACAGGAATACGACAATATTCATATTGTCCTATTGTTAGGTGTGAGATAGGGTGATCTATTGGCTTATATGTTCCTTCCGTATAATCAAAATCAAATCTAAATGGAACAGTAACTATTCTTTTATCTAAGATGTCAGCGTACAATTCATCCTCTAAGTATAATTCTGGCTCATTCTGAAATAATTCCAAATCCGGTGACGGAAAAAAAGATAATCTGTGAGCGATTAGATTATTATTTTTAAATCTATATTGCATAGTTATTAATGCACCATCAAGCATTTTAAAATTATAATATTGATTGTCTGAAAGATGCTTATACATTTCTGCATATGGAATATTTTTCAAAAAAATGCTGTTAGGTGGATTATTAATACTTACTTCTTCAATCTTACCAGGTTTGTTTATTATAGATGGGTAGTTTTGATAATCACATAATCCAACCTCTATAAGTTTCTGGGTAAGCACATTTATCTGACGGAATATATCTTTAGCTTTTATCATAGATTTACTCCTCATTTTTAAGAAGAGCTTTGAGACGTGCTATATTATCTTCTCCTAAATCTTCGATAAATATCTGCCCATTTTCAATGCTGGCGATCAAATCTGAAATATTGGCTTTGCTTTGTTTAACACGATGCTTTTCTGCTTCACTCATATCCCTATTGACAATATTCATCTTATCTCTCTGTGCTTTTGTGGGATAAATGAACTCAAGTGAAAAATTGTGACTTTTTACTTGATTGTATTCTTCAATCAGTTTATCCATATTTTCGCCTACACCTAAAACACGAATCCACGCTTTGCTTCGTGTGATAGCAGTAAACAACTGATTTCTTATTTTTGCTCTATCAAAATTTGAATCATAACATGATTCAGCATCTATAACATATACCATAGCAGCCTCATTTCCTTTGGCTCTGTATATGCCAGTAAATGCTATATTATCTTCATCAAAAAATACATCGGGTGTAGTATCTACTCCTGCAGTATGCGAGTTTATGCCATTTTGATAAAGCATTGCCCTAATTGGTGCAACATTCATTTTAGTAGTTAAAGGATTAGGATTTATTACAATGATATCATCTGATCGTAGCTCATCTTTACACAGATTAATTTTAATTTGATTGCTAACCCATTCATCTTGTTCTTGTTTCGTAGCAAAAGACTTGAATACAATCAAATCGTCAATGTCAGAGTGGTTTTCCAAAAACTTAGGGCTTGTTTCCGAAGTCCTTTTTAATGTTACTGAACATCCGTCTTTTAATTCACCTTCTGCAACTTCATATCCAATATCTTTCCATAATGTGTTTTGTTCAAACATTTGAACTAAACCAGATTCTTTAGGATCTGAAGGTGTTTTATATATGCCGAAACCTAGTGCATGAGCCGTTACTAAAGCAGGTCTTGAATTTCGATAACATTTTTCCAAAATAATATCTTGATTTGAATTTCCATTTTCATCATATACAAATTCAACTTTAGGTTTTCCATTAGATAATAATCCAAATATTATATCTGGCGAAGGTAATGACTGTAACCTTAAATTTTGTAGTTCATCATATGCGTATACTAATCTTTTAGGCGCTTTTAACATTTCATAACACATACGCAAAAAACTTGGGGAGAAGTCTTGCGCTTCATCTACTAAAATAGCATCATATAATTCATTTATTTTTTGAGCTTCCGAAAGAGCGGATTCACATACTTTTCCAAAAGGGTCGTTGCTTCCATATTTATTTCTAGCAGACAAATAATCATTATAGCCAACATTATTAGAACAACAAAATGTATAATATATACCATTTCGCTCTCCACCACCAGAAGCTCCCCATGCGTGTATGATTTGTAAATTATCCCAATCGGGTTCTTCACTAGTTTGTTCAATATAAAAAGTGTTGATTAATTGCTTGAATTGTCCTTTAAGCGAACGAGTGTTAAATGTAACCGCTATCTTCCATTCAGGATGCTGTGCATGAAGATAAGCAGCCTTTAAAGCCAAAATAATAGTTTTACCTGACCCAGCAAGTCCCCTTATTCTCTGAACGCCTTCAACGGTTTCAATTACTGCTTTACTCTGTCTATTGTCTAAATTTGCAATAGAATCTTCAAGTTGTTTTAATTTAGCAGCTCTTGATTGTGGATTAACTATTTCTCTTTTCTTTTTACCTTTTCTTATGGTTGAAATAGCTTGAAGGACTGATACTAGCTTTGTATAGTATTCGGGCTTATCCCAAGATAAGCCCTCAATCACAGATTCCAAATCATGTTCATTACATAATGGATAGTCTTCATCATGAGATGGAATATTTGTCAGTGTTGGGGCAAATGTTATAACATTTATACTGACACATAAGGTTCTTTTTTCTGTAAGCTCTTTATATGCTTTGAGTTTTGCTTCAATTTTATTGTAACAATTATCCTGATCATCTTCATAATTACTTGTGTCTTTACCCTCTATCAAATTAAAGACGACAAGCCCGCTTTGATGAGAAATCCATAAAGCGTCAATAGGAAAAGCACCATTTACCGTACCGATAATAGGATATCCGATATATAAATAACCTTCTAAATTCAAGTGACTTTGAAAAAAGTTTTTAAGCTGTTCACTTGACATTGGCTTTGTAGTTGTACCTGTAATTACTGTCACCATAATGAAACTCCTTATATTTCAATTTACAAGATTGGTTAAATCGACAAAAGTTCTTTTTCGAAACCTGTGTTTAAAACACTATTATTCATATTTCGAAACGACTTTATCGCTTTTTATCGATAAATCAGGCTTTTAATATGCATTTTGCATACTTAATACTGTGAAAATAATCATTATTAAAAATAGATTTACTTGCATCCAATAATTTAGGAATCAAGTGCTAAATCTTCCTCTTTTCTGAACCCGTGATCTCTTCTCAATCTCCTCAGCCGACATCTGACTAGAAATACTCAAAAGAACTTCTTCAAGTCGTTCATTGATTTTCAGATTACGCTCCTGTTTTCTTCTGACAATTCCATAACAGCCGACAGGCGAAATATATATTTCCTCCGGAGCATCAGCAGATACAATATTCTTCATATCGGAAAAAGTGCTGTTTTCAGGTATCGGTGTACAGTTTATAAGTGTACCATCGGACGATGTAAATATATCTTTGCCACAATCAATAAAGTATCCTTCATTGCCAATGATTTGCGTTCTCGCTGCCAGAGCCAAAGAATCAATATCAAGCTCAAATTGATTTTTCTCTTTTGAAAGCAGTCTTTCTCCGATCCAACGTACTACAGGAACTGCCCATGAATTACCGATAGCTTGATAACGATTAGTTCTCTTAGCAGATTCAAGAGCAGTATAATTATCAGGGAAGCCCATCAAGCGTTCACATTCAATGGGAGATATTCTTCGGATGCGTTCATCCTGAACTACGAATAACGAACCATTATATGCGGCAGCATTACCGTTCCACTTTGTTCCGTAAGCCGAATACAGACAATCCGTGTATTCTCTGAATACTTCAAAACGATGACCGTCTTTTTCAAAAGTCAGAGGAGTTGAGGGATATTCGGCAAAGTTATTTTCATGTTTTTCAAATAATAAGTATTCAGGATAAAAATCCTTTCCGCCTGCTAATACATATAGCCTTTTTCTTTGTTGAGGCAAGCCGAAATACTTAGCATCAAGCACTCTCCAGGCTATATTGCGAACAGGACCGTGAATAATACCGGCACTTGACCACTTTTTCATTGATATCACTTCACTAAAGCCAGCAAGAGCGGATATAAGACATCCAAAAGCATTTGTTTTATCGGTAAGAACGCCTTCAACGTTTTCCCAAAAGACTATACTGCGTGACTGCCCTTTATTTATTCTGATCGTATCATTTGCATTGACAATATCAACGAACTTTAATGTCAAGTTTCCACGGTCATCATCAAGACCATTCTGTTTTCCGGCTAATGAAAAAGCTTGGCAGGGAGTTCCGCCACAAAGCAGATCAGGAGCTTCTATTTCACCTGAAATGAGCATTTCAGGAATATTATTCATATCTCCGATATTGTCTATATTCGGATACTTTTCGGATAGCACTCTTGATGGAAAATCTGCTATCTCTGAAAACCACTTGAATGAAAGTCCTAACGGCTCCCAAGCAACTGACGCTGCCTCTATTCCTGAGCATATACTTCCAACTGTTTTTATGTTCATTTCAATACTCCCTTGCAGTAATAATTAACTTATATTATAACATATTCGTACAAGAGAAGTCAATTAAAATAGTTTAACAAAATATGACATCAAAAAATCAAAGCTAATGGATTATAGGGATTCTGTGGCAGCGTACTATGCTGTTGAATAAACGAATTCAATGAATTCTTCCATTGAATTATATCATACCAACCGCAGCCTATACAGCCATTTTCAGCGCCTATACCACATTTAGGGATATTTATATTCCAATCTTCTGTTCCTGAATAGTAATACTTGATTCCAAGAAGAAATCCTCTTTTGTTTGTATTATAGCAAACTTCGCAGGCACGAGATTTAAGAAGATTGTGATTACCACCTTCATCTTTTTTTAATAACTGGAATTTTCGGAAGATTTGTTCATCGGTCATATTAATATCATTGATGTCCTCTGGACGTCCCCATCTAATCATAGGAACTCTGTGATCTATAACTAATTCATGTTGCAAACGTTGTCTGTTCTCTATAGCATCGGTGTAGTTATATAATTGCAGTATTCTAATTTGTAATGGCGGTGGGATTGTTGCCGGAGCATTTGTTACCTGAAATAAACCAGTCCATCTATCATGAACTGAATTCATGCCACAATAACTGCAAAAACAAGGCTTTGATTCAATTATTAATCCTGGACGTGATTTTGTTCCTCTTTGAAGACCTTGAATTCCACCTCCACCAGCAATCTGTGCCGAAGGAATCATTTTGCCATAACATGACCTACAATGCCACTGCTTATCTTTTAACACTTGAAAAACCTTATACTGATTTGAAGACTCAGTTAATAAGCTTTCAAATTCATATTCATTCATCTTTTTTTCCTTTCTTTAATGTACTTATTAAGTTTTCTCTCCATTTTTGAATATCGTACCACGGACAGCCAACACAGCCTATTTCGGCTTCTTTTCCTTTGGTGGGAATGCTTTTATCCCAGTTTTCATCACCTTCGTAGAAATAGGAAATACCATAGATCGTACCACGCTTTCCTGTCTGGAAACAATTACGACACACTTCTCGTTTTTGCTGATTGCGCTGATTTGTCAGTAACTGGAACTTTGCTCTGATCTCATCATCGGTCATATCATCGGGGTTCTCTGCTTTGGTGTTTTCGTCCCATCGTATTTCCGAGAATTTATGGTCAGGCAGCAGATGGGCAGAAGGTGTACCCTCATAAACATCAATACCTCCGAGAACTCTGATTATACGTTTCCTGAGTGCAGGAGACCATGTTTCATAACCGTTGCCTGCGATCTCAACTCTGTCTATTGGGAGCAGCAGAAGTCTTGTACTTCTTTTTTGCTGACAGACCGGACAGCAATAGTTTATACGTGTAGCAATTGTATAGCCCATTTCTTTCAGGTCTTGTATTCTGCGGGCAAAATTAGGGTTATTGATGTCACAGTTTCGGCAATGCCATTTCCCGTCCTTTAGTGTGTCGAAAATCGGCTTTGTAACATCGGAACGTGAAGATGCCCAATATTCATCTTGTTTTTTCAGCCAGTTATCATAATTAGCAGGATTGAGTTGAGCATATACGTTGTTAAGGTAACTATAAAGCTGTTCTTCATCATCATGTTTAATAGAAACTCCCGTTCTTCTGTATTCAACAGGAATCCAATAGTCCAAAACGGTTTTAGGATTTTCGTATGTAAACTCAACATGGACATATTCCTCGGAAGCTTTTGTATTGAGTTTTCTATCAGTTTCAACGATTTTTATGCCATTCAATAATTCAACGCTCATTTAGATAACCTCCTATGCATAGGTATTATTCAATAAACAAGAGATATGTTTCAATCTCAAGAGCATCAGCAATGCGCTGAATATTCTCCAGTGAAATACTTCTCCTGAAACACTCTATATCGCTGATATAAGTTCTGTGCAAACCGCACTTCTCAGCAAACTTTTCCTGAGATAGTCCCTTCTGGGTACGATACTTTTTCAGATTTGCGCCAAAGACTTTAACAATATCCATAAAACACTCCTCCATTTTATCAATATTATACAATATTGAACACAATAAGTCGACAGACAATAAGTGTACATTGCTATAGATAATAAAAAAACCTCTGTAATCATTCATAATGAATCACAGAGGTTTATATTGTTATGTGCATAAAGTTTTACGCTAAATTGATTTAGCAAATTATAAAAAGATGCATCTTTGTATCTTTACCTTATTTCAGTAAATTCTGATAAAAGGGTGCAACTTCTGCGAGAAATGGAAATACTTTATCAGCAAATGTAAGCAAAGAACAGCAGGCACTAGCAAACTTGACTCCAACATCAAGTCTTTTTAATAGCTTAAACTGAGACTTGACTTTTTGCTCATCAGGACTGCCAGAGCTAAGCTCAGATTCGATTATATCAATGCTTTCTTCTGCATCAGCTTTATCTTCTGGGGATAAGCTGGGGCTTAATTCTGCTTTCATAGCTTCAACTAGCTTATGTAGCTCGTTAACACCAATACCATTGTTATGCTGAATAGCTGTAATGTTTGCGTTATCATTCGCTATATTGACTTGCTGGCCATTGATGTTATAGATTACGTTGTCGTCCATACCCATCTCTATACCTACTTTCTTTAAATAATCACTGATATGGTTTATGAGAGCTAAAACAACACAGTGGTTGAATTCTTTCAGCTTATCCGCAAATTTACTTGATGAAGAATATGGTAATAATATTCCTAGCGGAAGACTAGTATAATCACGCTTGCAGATTAGTCTTATATACGAATATATCTCTGATGTCTCTTCGTCTTCATCAATGCTAAATTGAATTTTTCGAAATTGAGGTAAATATTCATCTAACAAAGATTCTATTTCAGAATTGAAACCACCACAGCTGTCTATATACTCCATTATTAGCTCATTAGCTTCTATATAATTACAAAACCTTCTTAGGTCATTAAGATAGTTATCATATGATGATTGTAACAAACGGCTTGAAACGCTGTTGAATTTTGACATGATAGTTTTTAAGGTAGTTTTATTAATCTCCAAACTCTACACCTCCACAAAACGGACAAAAACTTACTGACATCTTTAGCAATGGATTGATTTTTGCCAATCGGTCACAGCACCTATAATTACATTCAACCAAGTCTTCTATGGTTGAATATACAGGCGGCTCATACTCCTTTTTAGGTTTTCGTCTAGCCTTATATTTTACGAATTTGTTGTGTGAAAACTGCCGTTCCATTTCCTTTGAAAAATCATATAATGTATCCTGTATATAATTCTCTATCATAGCGTTTGCAAGCCGAATAACATCTTCTGTGATATATGATTCGCTTATTAGACCACAACTTGGGCAGTATATATGTAAAATCTCATCTGATTCCATATCATGTGGAGCGCATTTGAAATACTCCCCACAGTATTCGCATTGCAGCAGAACATACCCATTGTTATCAGAAGGGATAGCAATTTTAAAAGTTACTATATCGTTCATATGTACCGCCCCTTTATTTCAACTAAATATATTATACCATATCATCATCGAAAAAGCAACACCATCCCCCGATTTTACGCTATTTTCAACTTCGACTCCACCGGAATCAAAGTTCCTCTCAAAAAGAAAAGAGCCAAGAAGCAAGCTCCTCAGCTCCATAACCTTATTCAATTCCCGTAAACATCACCTGATAACTCAGCCCCGTAAACTCCCTGAGAAAGTCCATATCCGAGAAGTTCAGTCCGTAGTTATGCGTTTTACCGCTGTCCTTGCCCGTGTAGAGGTACTCCATTTTCTCCTGATCGAGATGCTCGGTGCGGAGTGCTTCACGGTCAAAGCCTTTTTCTTTCAGGTGATACAGCACGATGCGTGAGAGCTGCACCTGCACGATGCGGTAGCTCTCGGTGTCAGCACAGTGATCGAGAATGCCCAGTATATCGAATATCGTTTCGGTGTCTTTCAGATGCTCGGTATCGTATGCTGTTTCGGGGACGTACTCTATATACTTATCATTGTTGAGGAACTGCACCGTACAATTCACATAGGGAATGATCTTGAGCTGCATTTCCAGGCTAATCTCGCTTCCACGGCGAAGGCTAACCCACCGTTGAGACAGAGAGCTTACCGACTTGAACACGCTTCTTTTCTTGTTTGCCTGCGGAATAATGGGTGTATCGTCCTCGTTTATCAGGTAATCTATCGGAACATCGAAGTATTCCGCTATTCTTGTTATCATGTCGAGGTTCGGCATACCGTCATTCACCCATTTGGTGACGGTCGCAGCCGAAATGCCCAGCTCGGTGGCTAATGTCCTCGGCTTGATTCCTCGCTCGTCGCATAATTCATTATATTTTCTCCAAAAGATGGTCATTTTGTGTCCCTCCAATTTGTGCAAAAGGCAGAATTTAACTCGTTCTGATTATTTTTACTTGACAAATGCTATTTAGGTAGCATATAATATGATTTAGAGATTGAAACGTGCTATTTCATTTCATATTATAGCACATCAAATGCAATCTGTCAATAGAAATACAAGAAAAATTACAAAAGAAGAGGAAAACAAAACTTATGAATGAAATCAAATGGGGAGACCCCTGACCGCTTCGTCAGAGTGCGGACGCTATCCCTTTTCCGCTCGATGCGTTACCAACTGTCCTGCGAAACATGACACAGGCGATCTCGGTCACGACTTCCACCGATGTTGGAATGGCAGGGACGGCAATGCTCTCAGCCGTGGGCTACTGTTTTACTGGTCTGTATCGTCTTGCAGGCAAGGCAGACCACACCGAACCGCCTGTGCTGTATTCGATCATCATAGCACAGCCTTCTGAAAGAAAAAGCCCCGTGATGCACTTCATCAAAGCTCCGTTCGACAGCTTTGAGAGCAAGTACAACAAGGATCACCGAGAGGAGATGTATAAGGCTCAGCAGGACGTTAAGGCTCTTGAAGCCCGTGTGAAGGCTATGGAGAAAGAGGACGAGCCTGACACTACGGCTATTGCAAAGCTCCGTGTGCAGGCTGACAATATCAGAAACACAACTCCTATCCGTATTGCCGTTGATGATATTACTCCCGAATCCCTTGTGATAGAGCTGAGTGAGAACGATTCTCTGCTGATGATCTCTGATGAAGCAGGAATGCTTTCCAACTTCAACGGCAAGTACAGCGGCGGTATTCCAAATCTCGACCTGCTTTTGAAAGCGTGGAACGGGGAGAAGTACATCTGCAACAGGGTTATTCGAGGGCGAACGGAAATTCCTCGTCCTTATCTATCAGTCGCTCTTGCAGGTCAGCCGTATATATGGGACAACATGATGAATGATACCGCTTTCAGGTCAAGCGGACTTATCGCACGTTTCGTTCCATGCTTCGCTAAGAGCGATGTAGGAAAACGTCGATATGATACTGCACCTATATCAAAAGAGGTCAGGGAGCAGTATCACGATTTCATTCATCAGCTTCTGAAAGGAAAGAAGGATTGGAACGGAGAAGAAACGATACTGCATCTGTCCCGTCATGCTTCCGAGGAGTACATAGATTACTGCAATAAGTATATCGAAAAAGAGATCAAGGAATCCATGTGCTGTTGTCAGGACTGGGGCGGAAAGTTTCATGGTCTGATACTTCGGATAGCCTGTATTCTTCACTGTGCCGACTGCTGTTCCAGAGGTGTTGAGCCGTCCGATGAAAGCGTGAATCACGATACGCTTGTGAGGTCGTTCAGCATCGCTCACTATTACCGCTATCAGGCGATTTACGGTTTCAGCGTGAATGCTCCCGACGGGAATATCATCAAGGCTGAGAAGATCATTCAGATTTTCAAGACAAAGAACATCAAACAGGGCTTGAAATCCGACCTCTATCACGCCTGTCGATGCAATCTTTTCCCCAGTGCAAAGGACTTCTATTCAGCACTTGACACCCTCGCTGAATACGGCTATGTAGCCTACGAAGATGTCACCGCTGCCAACAACAAAAAGGCTCAGATGGTTCATGTGAATCCAAATATCTGATTTTACCAGATTTTGTGGTTTTTGTGGTGGCTGACATTGAAATGGCGGTATAGCGACTTTTGCAAGAGACAGACCTGAATGTTGGCTGTTGTCGGCTGATGTTGGTTGAGCATTTTTGCGGAAAGGAGGTGATGTGTATGCCCGATATGGAAAAGGTTGAAAAGCTGACTTCTATCCTTGAAGAAAGAAGCGGTCTTGGTGTGCGTGAAGCACTGGTTCGTTACTACGATTTTTTGACGGATAATGAAGCTATGGACTATGATTTTGAGCTGGGTTTTCTTCTCAATAAATTCAATATTGAGGTGGATATTCCGTTCTGATTTTTGCAGGTTTGAAAACTACATTTTGGAATTTATGTAATGCGTTTTCTGCATTACTGTGTCCACATTTTCGGCTGCTCCGTCAGCCATTCAGCCTCGCAGAGCCCCATAAGCATTTTTGATAGTCCAAGTAGGCTGTCAAAAGTGCTTTGAGGTTACTGGCGGCGCTCGCACAAGACTTCGCTATGTGCCGCAAGTAAATTCCGGCTCTCCGAGCCGTTTGGTTTGCCTATCTCCGTATCGTTGCAAGCCAATTCAAAAGCCCTTCAAGGGCGCTCATCATCGCATAGGCGGTGAGCCTTATGCGTATGATTATCCCTCGTCAGAGGGTTCAAACAGAGATATAAAAGGAAACATTATATGAGTACAAAATCTATCTCGATGTGCGAGGGCAAAGGCAGCCTTTCACATAACAATCGAGAGTTCACTGCCAAGAATATCGACCCACTTAGGACACCAGATAACATCGTGTTCGTTCAGCAGGACTTGGGCGAGACTTACCACCAGCTTTTTGACGAAGCGGTGGAGAGGTACAACGCCCGTCAGAAAAGAAATGACCGCAAGATCGGTGACTACTTTGAACACCTGTTCAACCGTCCACCGAGTAAGAGTGTGATCGAGGGGGCAAACAAGCAGAAAAGTTTCTATGAACATCTCGTCTACATTGGCACGAAAAACGATTCGGCTGTCGGCACTCCTGATGCGGAGATAACGGCGGAGTGTCTGCGTGAATACATGGAGGGATTTCAGGCGAGAAATCCTAACCTCTATGTGTTCAATGCGGTGATGCACCTCGATGAAGCAACTCCCCATTTGCACATCGACTATATCCCTCTCGGACATTACAGCAGAGGTCTTGAAGTCCGCAACGCAAAGAACAAGGCACTCGATGAAATGGGATTCGGAAATGACGCTCACTCCAACAACCGCTGGCGGCTCAGGGAGTGGGAAGTGCTGAGGGATATTTGCAATGCACATGGTATTGAGATCAGCGAGCCGAAGAAGTCCAGAGGTTACAGCTACACCGTTGAGGAATACGGCGAACACGAGGACGAGATCAGGCGGCTGAATGAGGAAAAGGCTCAGGCTCTCTTCGAGCGTGATGAAGCCCAAGCAGAACTTGACAAGGCGGCTAAGAAGAAAGTCAAGCTGGACGAGATCGAAAGTATTGAGGTCAAGGAGTCTGTGTTCGGCAAGAAAGTCACCCTCGCCAAAGAGGACTACGACACACTCAGCGATACAGCTAAAAAATATGTGGCAATGGTCAAGTCCACAAAGAAGCTCAAAGCTGAACACGACACGGCTGTGAGGAGCGTGATGCTCTGAAAACACAGTTGGCGGCAGCTTCCTCGGAGCTTGCCGCCTACAAGAAAGCCGAGGAGCAAAAGGGACTTTTCACCCGTGAGAAGCTGAAAAAGGAAACAAAGCGTATCAGCCGTGAGGACGAGCTATCCCGTGAGCTGAGGAAGGCTAAGGCGTTTATTTCTGCCTGCGGACTGAATGCCGATTATCAGCAGTACAAGTACAACAGCACAACAAGAAAGACCGTGCTGGAATAAAATACATACAAGATAGAAAGCAGGGGAAGTACCTGCTATGGAGGGAATAATGACTACAAATCGCAAGAACGAGCTTATCGCTCAGCTCGTGAATATCCTGAGCGAACTTATCGAAGCTAATGATTCCGAACAGGTGGCTGAGGTCAAGTCCGAAGTTGTGGAGATGCTGACCGTCAAGGAATGCACCGAAGCAGTCAGGGGACTGTCCGAGCATACTGTCCGCAAGCTGATTAAGCAGGGAAAGCTGCCGTATCTGAGGACAGGTGACGGCGTGAATGGCAAGATGCTTATCAACAAGGCAGACTTGCTTGCGTACTTCAACGGACAGACAGCAAACAGATAAGTCTGTACGCTGAGAACGGCGATTTTTCGCTATTTTAATGGCAACAGACAGAAAATCCACAAACACCATAGAACATGGGACATAGATTTCGGCATACTCCCGAAAAAAGATAGAAAAAACTCTTGACAAAAGCCCGATAGTGCGCTAACATTAGAGTAACAGGAGTATGCCATAAAATCTATGTGATGGAAAGGAATCATTTATGGCTACTATTACAAAGCGAGGCGATACTTTCAGAATAAAGGTATCCCTCGGTTATGATACAGAACACAAGTAGATTATCAAGTCAACAACCTTCAAGCCTCCTCAGGGGGTTACCCCGAAAAAGGCAGAGAAGCTCGCACAGCAGTTTGCGTATGAATTTGAAAGCAGATGTAAGGATTATACTGAGCTGAATGAAAATATGCGTTTCTCTGAGCTTGCCGACTGGTACTTTGAGAATTTCGCACCTGTCGAGCTGAAACCAAGCACAGCATACACTTACAAAGGTCAGTATGAGAAGCATATCAAACCTCTTATCGGTAACATGAAGCTGAAAGAAATCACGACTCCGAAGCTGACAAGCGTGATGAAGACGTTCAAGCTGAAACCTCAGTCTGTACGCAAAATTTATGTAGTGATACAGAGTATTTTCCGCAGAGGCGTTGAACAGGGATATATTCGTGAATCACCTTGTCACAACGTTATTCTTCCGAAGAACCGTCAGGAAAAGAAGAAAATGTCCCTTGACGAGAGCGAGATCAAGCGTTTCATGGAGCTTCTTGATACAAAACCCTGGGACGAGGACTTCAAGCGTATCATCAAGGTTCTCCTTTACACAGGAATGCGTTCGGGAGAATGCTTAGGACTTATGTGGGAAGATATTGACTTTGACGAAATGACGATCACGATCAACCACAATCTCACCGATATAGGCGGTAAGCATACCCTCGGTTCACCGAAAACGGAGAGCAGCCGCAGAGTGATTGGTATGAGCGAAGTCCTTGCTTCTATTTTCAGGGAGCAGAAAGCCTATATCGACAAGATGTCGGCAGCACTCGGAAAGAAGTTTGCTCACCCCGAAATGGTATTCACATCAGCCCTGGGCAACTACCGTGACAGACAGTCTGTCTATCACTCTCTGAAACGCTTTACAAAGGGAACGGAGTTTGAAGACCTCACCCTGCATAAGCTCCGCCATTGCAATGCTACGCTTTTATTGAACAGCGGAGTTGACCTTAAAGTTGTTTCTGAGCATCTCGGTCATCGGGACATCAATATAACGGCTGACATTTACGCTGATGTGTTGAAATCAACCAAGTCAAAGGTGGCTGACCTTATAACGCTGAAACTCTCATGAGAGCCGTCTTAGCTTCGCACGACAAAAAATCCGCCCCGATAAACGAGACGGATTTGAAAATCTTTTCGATAAAGACCAAACAAGTACCAAAAAATATTTGTAAGGTCTGAAAAGTGCCGAAAATACGGCGAATTGAGATAAGTCTGATTATCTCTTTGAGAACTGTGGAGCACGTCTTGCGGCTTTGAGACCGTACTTCTTTCTTTCCTTCATTCTTGGGTCACGAGTGAGGAAGCCTTCCTTCTTGAGGAGAGGTCTGAACTCATCGCTAGCCTGAAGAAGAGCTCTTGAAAGACCATGTCTGATTGCACCAGCCTGACCTGTTACTCCACCGCCTGTTACTGTGCAAACGATATCGTACTTATCCATTGTATCTGTTACAGCAAATGGCTGACGAACGATGAGCTTGAGTGTCTCAAGACCGAAGTAATCGTCAATGTCTCTGCCGTTGATTGTGATCTTACCTGTACCCTCGTAAACACGAACACGGGCAACAGAATGTTTTCTTCTACCTGTGCCATAGAAATATGGCTGCTTTGATTCGTACATCTAAATTGCTCCTTCCTTACAGTTCGTATTTAACAGGCTTCTGAGCAGCATTATTATGCTCAGCACCCTTGTATACTCTGAGTCTCTTTGCAGCAGCTCTGCCAAGTGTGTTGTTAGGGAGCATACCCTCAACAGCAATTGTCATAGCTCTGTCTGACTGATTAGCCATCATATCTGAATACTTGATCTCCTTAAGACCGCCGATCCAGCCTGTGTGCCACTTGTAAGACTTCTGATCAAGCTTCTTGCCTGTGAGAACAGCCTTATCTGTGTTGATGATGATTACATGGTCGCCGCAGTCAGCGTGTGGTGCGTAAGTTGGCTTGTGCTTGCCACGAAGAATGTGTGCAGCCTTTGCAGCAACTCTACCGAGTGACTGACCTTCAGCGTCGAGAATATACCATGTGCGAGTAATGTCGCCTGCTTTTGGCATATAAGTTGACATATTATTTCCTCCATTCAGAATTTTAAAAAGTCTGTTCACAGCCGCATTTTTCGCCCTGTGAACTCACAACGTTGTCTATTATACAACAGCTTTTCCTGATTGTCAATAGTCAAAACGCCGATTTTTTAATTTATATCCCTCATTCTCTTTAAATCTCTCCGTTTTGCTCCATTTCTCTCGATTTCTCACAATTCATTTCATTTTTATTTTCTACACTAATATACACAGTAAAGTGGCGTAATCTAATGATAATTAAAGCATATATGATGTATGCTCAATATATATCCAATTATGTTCTAATATACGCTAATATGCCAGCATTCGCGCTTTTGGATTATGCTTTTTTTCTATGCCAAAAGACTGCAAACCGCCTACTTTAATGTATTTGCAGGCGTTATTCATCTTCAAAAAAGAAAATATCCTCTACAGATACACCGAATACCTTTGCAATATCCATTGCGAGCTTTAGGGACGGATTGTATTGTCCTTTTTCAAGACGTATGATAGTTTCACGCCTGACCCCCACTTTTTCGGCTAAGTCGCCTTGTTTCATGTCAAGTTTGGCACGATATTCTTTGAGTTTTGTTTTAAGCTCCGGCATTACTCGTCCTCCTCATCGGCGCTGAGCTTGCCCTCCTGACTAAGGAAAAATCCGCTTTCAAGGCTCATATAACCGAACCAAAATATAAACCATACTTGATATAGTCTGTCGCTGTTTATCTTTATGGTTATACTTCCGTCCCAGAACATTGATATAAAGATCGCTACTGCTAATATTATCAAAAACACTTTTGTGATACTTTGATGTGCCTTGAGCATATTTTCTTTTGCCATTTCGTCCTCTTTGTCAACTTTCTGACAGCTTGCATACAGCCATATTACTGCAAATAAAGCCGTCATAGCAGCCAACATAACGAATATCACCGTCGCCCAAGTTGTATTATCAAGCTTGTAATGCTCTGCAGTGTTTTCAAATATCTCTGTGACAAGTATTGCAATTCCTGTTACCATACGCTTTTTGTGATATTCTCTCAGAGTTATCTTTTTCTTTTCTTTTTTCGCTTTCATTTTTATCCCTTCTCGTTTTATTCCTCATCATTGTCAATATCATCGAACTTGCTTTCAAAATACAGACCTATAAAATTGTATACCGCATAGCAGAACCATATCAAGCCTGTTATAACATATTCATTTAGTGTGACCTTAAATCTTCCTAAAATATCGGAAAACAAAGTCATAACTGAAATAAAAAGGCAGGCGATCGTGAACAGGAACGTTATAAAAGTCTGATTGACCTTTGCTGTTGTCTGCTGAGTAAGCTCGTCATCTTTATCTCTTTTGCCAACCGTGGATATCATCTTTGTTATGCATATGGCGATCAGCGCAAGCGTTCCCAAAGATACGATAAGGTTTATCACATTGGTAAGTGTGTGCCCTTTCTTTATCGCAGGCAGCACCTTTTCCATAACCCAATAGAATATCCACATCGATCCACCCAGCGTGCCCAAAATACCCATCTGTCTGTAATACTTTTTGTATGATATTTTGTCTGTTTTTATCTCCGTTTTGTCATTCATATCTACATCTTCTTTCATTTGTGATTTAAACAGCTACATATACAAGGTGATTTATTTATCACCTTATGTGACAATAATATCACTTTCACCTTGCAAAGTCAATAGAAAAGTGACAAATTTATCACCTTTGTGCATATACACAAATCGTGCCATATCAGTTTGTACTCATTTATGTACACTGACAACAAAAAGAGCGGAACAAAGTCCGCTCATGAAATTATTCTGTTTGTGAATTTGAACTTTCTTCATTGCTACTGTCGGTGTCGCTTTTATCTGCTGTGAATATCTCTTTGCATACAGCACTAAATTCATCGTCACGGAGTGAAACTTTATTTTTTATCACGTCTGTAATGGTGAATTTTCTGTAGGTGAAGCCGTCATATACTATTAAAAAGGAAATAGTGTAGTTATCAGAGCCATGTTTGCCTTTTACTGTTACTGTGTAGTTGTGACCGTTCTTTGTGCAATCCCACTTTGCGTCCTCGCCTAGATAAGAAGCTATGCACTCACCGATTACCTTTGCTGAATTTCCCGAAAAGTTGTCAAGGCTTTGTACATAACTGTTCTGTGCGGATATAAGCATATAGTTGTTGTCTATTTTTATGCTCTGCGTAAAACCATTCATGAACAGTGCAGCGATAATGAAAAATCCGCACATTATTGCTTTGTAAAGCTCTCTGCCGCAAAGCTTTTCACGCTTATAAACATAAAAAGGCGTTAGCCATACCCATTTGAAAAGGTGTGCAGCATCAATGCCATGCTTTATAAGCTGTTTGCAATCTGCAATGGAACAGCCTATCATGAACAGCGGAACAAGTATCCACAGGAACGCTCCTGCAGTGGCAGAGTTTGCATAGTTTTCAAGAAACAAGCCGATAAGCGGAACAAAGCATATGAACCATATCAGCCCATTATTAAGAGCCATTGCTTTGGCAGAGTTTGAGTTGCTTTCGGTCTGCGGTGCATTTATCGTAATATCCATTTTTTCCTCCGATTTTTTAAGCTACCTATATTATATAATATTTTTTTCAAATAATCAATAGCCTATGTTTTTGTTTATTAGTAACAAAACAAATGTTCGGCTTTGCTCTAAAAAATGTTTAATTAATGTATTTACAAAATCATTGACTTTGTGTTATAATATAATTTGTATGTGAAAAATTCTTCAGATCCGTAAGAAAGGAAATGAGAAATGGCAAATAAAAAGGAATATACAAATGAAGATATAGTATCCCTTAAGGGGGAGGACAGAGTAAGAAAGCGTCCTGCGGTAATATTCGGCTCTGACGGACTTGAGGGCTGTAAACATTCTGTTTTTGAAATTCTTTCAAACTCTATAGACGAGGCTCGTGACGGTCATGGCGATAAGATAATCGTCACAAAGTACAATGACGATTCTATCGAGGTGGAAGACTTCGGACGTGGTTGTCCTGTTGACTATAACCAGCGTGAGAAAAAATATAACTGGGAGCTTGTTTACTGCGAGCTTTATGCAGGCGGTAAGTATAATAATAACAGCGGAGATAACTATGAATATTCGTTGGGCCTTAACGGACTAGGTGCTTGTGCGACGCAGTATTCATCTGAGTTTATGGACGTCGAGGTTTTCCGTGACGGATATAAGTATGACCTGCACTTTGAAAAGGGAAGAAACGTCGGCGGTCTTAAAAAGGAAGAAACAAAGCAGAAAAAGACAGGTACAAAGACACATTGGCGACCTGACCTTGAAGTTTTCACTGATATAAAAATTGAGAACGAATATTTTGAGGACGTTCTGAAAAAGCAGGCTGTAGTAAACCCTAATATCACATTTATCCTGCGTATACAGCGTGAGAACAATTCTTTTGAAGAAAAGACGTTCTATTATGAGAATGGTATCGCCGATTATGTTGCAGAGATAGCAGGTGAAAAGCCTCTGACCTCGGTGCAGTTTTTCACAGGCGACCGCAAGGGTCGTGACCGTGAGGACAAGGACGATTACAAGGTAAAGCTTTCTGTGGCGTTCACTTTCTCTAATCAGGTAAAATGTCTTGAATATTATCACAATTCAAGTTTTCTGGAACATGGTGGCTCACCGGAGGACGCTGTAAAGAGTGCTTTCACATCTCAGATAAATGCTTATCTCAAAAGCAACAATAAGTATCTGAAAAACGAAAAGCCTATTACTTTTCAGGATATCGAGGATTGCTTGGTGCTTGTTTCAAGTTCTTTTTCTACACAGACTTCATATGCCAATCAGACAAAGAAAGCTATCACAAACAAGTTTATCAAGGAGTGCATGACAGAGTTCTTGAAGCACAATCTCGAGATATACTTTATTGAAAATCCTGACGAAGCGGTGAAGATAGCAGAGCAGGTTCTTGTAAACAAGAGAAGCCGTGAAAAGGCTGAGAAGTCAAGAATAGACCTGAAGAAAAAGCTTGCAGGCTCTATCGACCTTTCAAATCAGGTGCAGAAATTCGTTGACTGCCGTTCAAAAGACCTTTCTCAGCGTGAGCTTTATATCGTGGAGGGCGACTCGGCGCTCGGTTCTGTAAAAATGGCAAGAAATGCAGAGTTTCAGGCTGTTATCCCTGTAAGAGGAAAGATACTCAACTGCCTTAAAGCCGACTATGATAAGATATTCAAGAATGAGATAATCACAGATCTTATAAAAGTCATAGGCTGCGGAGTTGAGGTCAAGACGGGCAAGAACAAGGAGATATCTATGTTCAATCTCGACAACCTACGCTGGAACAAAATAGTTATCTGTACTGATGCCGATGTTGACGGCTTCCATATCAGAACGCTTATACTCACAATGCTTTACAGACTTGTGCCGACCCTTATTGAAAAAGGATATGTTTATATTGCGGAGTCACCGCTCTTTGAGATAACGACTTCCGACAAGACTTACTTTGCATATGACGAGAACGAAAAGACAAAGATACTCAAAATGATAGGCAATAAAAAGTTTGATATCCAGCGTTCAAAAGGTCTTGGCGAGAACGAGGCGGAGATGATGAGCCTTACGACAATGGACCCTGCCACAAGACGTCTTATAAAGATAGAGCCTGACGATATTGAGCAGACACAGTGGATGTTCGATATGCTCCTTGGCGACGACTTGCAGGGCAGAAAAGATTTCATCACCAATAATGGTGTTGATTATCTTGATATGGCGGATATTTCATAAGCTGTTTGAGGGGAGAGCATTATGGACGCAATTTTTATATGGTCGTCTGCGCTTGTGATATGTGTTGGACTTCCATTGTTTTTCACAGTAATAAATGTTATAAGGCTTTTTGAGAATGCACCTAAAGAATTGGACAGACCGCTGTTTGATGTGCTGACGGTGGTAATCGGTTCGCTGCTGTCTGTTTTTGACCTTGACGGGTTAGGTCTTGGCGTTGAATATGATGTTCCTCTAACTGTTCATGGGGAATTTCATACACCCATAGCAGGGGAGTATAGGTTTAGTTTTTTCTTCCTGTTTTTTATAGCTATGGTGTGCATTGTACTGTTGAGTGTTATAACAAAGAGAAAACCGCCGTTGTTTGCGGCTATGCTCATTGCAGGGGTGTATATGGGCAATGTGCTTGATATACTGCTGGTGATACAGCTTTTGAAGAATATGGATAACTTTTTCACGGTGATGATGTTGGTTTTTCCAATGAATTATATGCTTATGTCCGTAAGGCTCATTCGCCGTGAAATAAAGGCGCAGACGGGATATCTCAGCAATTCGGCGGAGAAAAGCGGCTTTATGGGCTGGCTTAATAAGCTTCTCACAAAAAGCCTTGGTTGGTATCTTATCAGCTTTGTGGCAATGATACCGCTCCTTGCGGTGATGCTTTTGATACTTGTTTTATTTGGACAGCGCCCTGACAGCATAGTAAAGGCTTTCACGGAAACAGCCGATTGGACGTTTTCTCAGCAGATACCTCCGCCGCCTGATTACTCCCAAGGGCATTATCTTTGCACAGTTGCGGCAGGGGGACACGCTAAGCTTGTCAAACCTCAGCGAATGGGTCTGCGGCGTGGGGATAAGATAGTTGTGAACAGACAGCTTTGTGTTGCAAACGCATTTGAAGAGCTTATACAGGATAAGCTTCCACGTTTTCACAAATGTGTGAGAAGCTTTTACGATAAACACGGATATCCCATTTCACAGCATATATCGACGAAATTGCGTGCTGATGTGGTCTATATCCTTATGAAACCACTTGAATTTATTTTTATTGCGGTGCTGTATATGTTTGACGCCGATCCCGAAAGCAGGATCGCTATGCAGTATACAGGCAAAAAGTGCACCGACCTTACGAACTTTATGAAAGGATAGATTTTATGGCAAGAAAAAAGGCAGAGCCTAAAAAGACTGCTAAACCAAATAACAACGCATATATCGAGGGTGCAGGACTTGTTGCAGATGAAAAGATAACAATGTCTCTTGAAAAGAACTATATGCCATATGCCATGAGCGTTTTGGTATCAAGAGCGTTCCCGGAGATAGACGGCTTTAAGCCCTCACACAGAAAACTGCTTTATACCATGTATAAAATGGGACTTTTAAACGGAAAGCTCACAAAGTCTGCAAATATCGTTGGTGCGACCATGAGGCTCAATCCTCACGGCGACGGTGCTATATATGAAACCATGGTAAGACTTTCACAGGGCAATGAAGCACTTTTGCACCCATATGTAATGAGTAAGGGCAACTTCGGTAAGGCATATTCAAGAGATATGGCGTATGCTGCCTCTCGATACACTGAGGCAAAGCTCATGCCTATTTGTCAGGAGCTTTTCGGAGATATAGACAAGGACACTGTTGATTTTGTTCCTAACTATGATAACACCACCACAGAGCCGACCTTGCTTCCTGCTACTTACCCGTCAATACTTGTTAATGCAAATGTTGGTATCGGCGTTTCTATGGCTTCATCAGTTTGTCCGTTCAATCTCAGCGAGGTTTGCGAGACAACTATCGGACTTATGAAAAATCCTGATTTCAACGCTCTTGAAACGCTGAAAGGACCTGACTTTCCGGGCGGTGCTTCACTTCTCTATGATGAGGAGGAGCTTGATAAGATATACCGAACAGGAAAAGGCTCTGTTAAGCTTAGAGCAAAATATCAGTATGACAAGGAGTCAAGGTGTCTTGAGATCGTTGAGATACCTGCCACTACCACAGTTGAAGCAATAATTGAGAAGATAATTGCTCTCGTTAAAGCAGGCAAGATAAGAGAGGTATCATATATCCGTGATGAAACGGACATTAACGGTCTGAAAATAGGTATAGATATCAAAAAGGGCGTAGACCCTGACAAGCTTATGCAAAAGCTTTATAAGCTGACACCGCTTCAGGACTCGTATTCATGCAATTTCTATATACTTGTTCACGGCTATCCAAGAATAATGGGCGTTTATGATATAATTAAAGAATGGGTAGCGTTCAGAATGGATTGCGTTCGACGCAGAACAAGCTTTGACCTGGCAATGAAGAAAGACAAGCACCACCTTCTGAAAGGTCTTGGAAAAATACTTCTTGATATAGACAAGGCTATAAAAATAATCAGGGAGACAGAGGAAGAAACCGAAGTCGTTCCTAACCTTATGGTTGGATTCGGCATTGATGAAATACAGGCTGATTATGTGGCTGAAATAAAGCTCAGACACCTTAATCGTGAGTATATCCTCAAAAGAACTGCCGAAACTGAGGACCTTGAAAAAGCTATTGCAGAGCTTGAAGATATTCTTGGAAGCGACAGAAAAATAAAGAATATCATCATTTCCGAATTAAAGGAAGTTTCAAAGAAGTATGGTCAGCCAAGAAAAACTCAGTTCTATTATAAGACTGATGTCGAGGAGATAGATATAGAGGACGATATCCCTGACTACGCCTGCAAGCTTTTCCTATCTCAAAGCGGTTATTTCAAGAAATGTACTCCGCAATCACTGAGAATGGCAAGCGAGCAGAAGTATAAAGAGGGCGACGGTCCGCTTCAGGAAATGGAAAGCACCAATAAGACGGAGCTTCTGTTCTTCTCTGACAAGGCGGCTGTGTATAAGACCAAGGTATCGCAGTTTGCCGACACAAAGGCAAGCTCTCTTGGCGACTATATTCCTGCAAAGCTTGGTTTTGATGACGGTGAGGGCGTTGTGTCCATGGTGAATACTGTAGATTATTCGGGCTATATGATATTCTGTTTTGAAAACGGAAAGGTGGCAAAAGTGCCGCTCAATGCCTATGAAACAAAGACCAACAGAAAGAAGCTTGCCAACGCTTATTCTGCAAAGGCTAAGCTTGTGGGAATGTTCTTTGTGCAGGATAACGCTGAGATAATGCTTCGCACAACTAACGGCAGAGCAATGATATTTGATACTGCACTTCTTATGCCTAAGTCAACGAGAGATACTATAGGCGTTCAGGTCATGACACTTAAAGCGAAGAATGCAGTTGTTGATAAGGCATTTATCGTTGACGATGAGACAGCAGCAGGTCTTTCAAAATATCGCAGCAAAACGATACCTGTTGCAGGCTGTTTTGCAAAGGATATCGAAGACCCTGACCAGATGCACTTCTGATATATGTTTTTTACAGCGGATAGACTTCTATCCGCTGTTTTTCGTTTGTTGACTTTTTACAGAGATTATGGTATACTTGTTTTGAAAAAGTGTGCAAATGCACGGATGTTGCAAAAGGGAGTTGTTTTTATGGAGTGTCCTAAATGCCACAAGTCAGTTGACGATGATGACATTTTCTGTCCTAACTGTGACACAAGATTAAGACCAGATAAAAATAAATCTATCATGAAGCGTTTCAAAAAGCAGAATAAACCGCTAAATGTGGAAATAGTGGGCGAGAAAAAACATAAATTGTCTGAAAGCAAGCTCAAGCTTATTCTTATAACAGTGGCGGTAGTGCTTCTTGTGGTGCTTATCGTCCTTATCGTTGTGAATATTATAAGCGGAAAGGGTGAAAACACCGCTGAGAGTATTTCTGAATATATCGGCGTAGATGTTGCAAAGGCTCAGAAAAAGCTTGATATGCACTTTAAGGACGAATCGGCTTTTCAGGGAGTGAACAATGCACTGAATTTTGATTATATCATTGAGTCTGATGACAGTGTTAATGTTGATGGCATAAATTATCCTGAATGGGCGGCGCTTGTTACTGTTGATGATGAAGAACGTATACAAACTGTAAAATATTCAAATTTCAAGGTGCTTAAAAACAATGCAAACGGTGAAAAAAAGAGTAAAGCTATCAACCTTGATAAATTTGAACAAGGAGCAAAGTGGAGTGGCTTGTCAGATGCCATAGACCTTGAATATTACGGCATCGTATGGTCAAAAGACACTAAAAATTATATATATCGCTATTGGTATGAGAATGACGCAGGTGATGATCAGCCTGTGGTGCTTAATGTAACGTTCGATACGGATAATAAGTATCTGTATTATTCTTCTACGCTTATTTATCCTGAGTATCTGTAAAAGGGTCATAATGTTACAAAAGAAATACAAATTGTTGCGTAAATTCTACAATTGCACAAAAAAACTTGACTTATGCTCGGTTTGTTGCTAATATAAATTGATGAATAACGTAAAAAGGAGGTTCGGTATGGATCCTAGTACTAAATTATGTATGGGCTGTATGAACGAACTTGGTTCTGACGGTCGCTGTCATTATTGTAGCTATACCGACGATATCCCGCATTTACAGGCTTATCTTGCACCGAGAACAGTGCTTGACAACAGATATATAGTCGGAAAAATGCTTTCATATAATGGTGAGGGTGCGTCTTACATTTGCTACGATATGGTTGGCAAATGCAAGTGTGTGGCAAGAGAGTATATGCCTGACACTCTTTGCGAAAGAGATAGCGAAAGTCAGCGACTTGTGGTGAATCCAGATTGTCTGGCTAAGTATAAGACATTTATGTCTGAGTTTGCAGACGTGAACAAAGTTCTTTCACGCATGAGAAATCTCCAGCATATCGCCACGGCAAAGGATATGTTTTGCGAGAATAATACGACCTATGTCATACTCGAATATGTGGAGGGCGTGACGCTAAAGAAATTTTTACAGTCAAATACAGGCTTTCTCACATGGGAACAGGTCAAAAAGCTTTTTGTGCCATTGTTTACAACATTGAGCATTATACATAATGCAGGTATCATACACAGGGGAATATCTCCTGAAAATATTATTGTTACAACTGATTGTGAGCTTAAACTTACAGGCTTTTGCATAAGTTCTATAAGAACATCTAATACAGGGCTTTCTCCTGAGTTCTATTCAGGATATACCGCCCCTGAGCAATATTCTTCGTTAGAATGGCAGGGCACATGGACTGACGTTTATGCACTTGCTGCAGTTCTTTATAGAATACTAACAGGTTGTATGCCCCTTGACGCTTATACCCGTACAAAGAATGATACTATGGTCGAAGCTTGCAGAGTCAATCCGAGAATACCACAGCATATCTCACGAGTTCTTTCAAGAGCTATGAGAGTTCGTGGCGAAGAAAGAATACAGACAGTTTCAGAGCTTGTTACTGAACTTTTTGAGCAGCATACAACGCATATGGAACACCCTAAGGGTTCAACTCAGACTATCCCTATACAGCATGTTCCAAGACAAAGAACGCAGTCAAGGCAAATGCCACAGCAGACTCGTGAGGAAGAAAAGCCTAAGAATAAAACGGCTACGATAATAGGCTGGACGGTGCTTGTGATAGTGCTTTTGCTTTCAGTTTTTCTGCTATATGAGTTGTTTTCAGGTCCGTCGGACAGCAATAATGACTCGTCTGAGGGTAAGGTCATTTCTTCTGATGATGCAGATGGAGTTGACAGTGAGGTATTCGTTTACAGCACCACAGTTGCTACGCCTAAGGTGACTGATGCTGAAAGTCAGTCAGAATATGGCTATGGCGCTATAATGCCTAACGTTGTGGGTCTGGAATACAATACTGTTGTAAAACAGCTTGGTGAGGATTTTACTATCAAGGCTGAATATTATTATTCTGATGTTGACGATAAGGACGTTGTTAAAGAGCAGAGCATACCAGAGGGTACTGATTTTGATCCGTCTTTGAAAAATGAGCTTGTTCTTAAAGTATGTGCAGGCCCTGAAAATGTTCCTGTTCCTGATTTCTCTGGCCTGTCAAAGAAGGCTTACCTTGAGCTACTTGATTCTTATAATATCAAGTATAAGGTCGTTACCGATTTCTCAAGCTCTGTTTCTGCAGGATATGTTATGGCGACAAGCGTTAATGTTGGAAACACTGTGAATGTTAAAAATGGTGATGTGCTTACAGTTACAGTTTCCGCAGGTCTTGTGACTACTACGACCACTACAACAAGGGCAACGGAGCCTAAGCCAGATACGAACACAGGCAGCTCTTCTGAAACAACACCAGCTCCGGCTGTTGTGCCTGCTGAATAACGAAAACGTTTAATAAAATGTTAAAAAATAAACAAAGCCCTTGACAATTCAGGGGCTTTGTGCTATGCTCATTATAGATTATTAGGAAAGTAACAGGATAAATTGTTTCCTGGTTTGGAGGTATTTTACATGGCTAAGAAAATTGGTGTACTTACCAGCGGAGGAGATGCTCCGGGAATGAACGCTGCTGTCAGAGCAGTATGCAGAGCTGGTCTTGCAAAGGGTATGGAAGTCGTAGGTATCCTCAGAGGATATAACGGTCTTCTTAACGGTGAAGTTATTGAGATGAATGCAAGAACTGTTTCAGGCATAATCCAGAGAGGCGGTACTTGTCTTTATACTGCAAGATGTCCTGAATTCAGAGATATCGAGGGCGTAAAGAAGGGCAGAGATAAGTGTCTTGAAATGGGTCTTGACGGTATCGTAGTTATCGGTGGTGACGGTTCATTCAGAGGTGCGGCTGACCTTTCAGCACAGGGTATCCCATGTATCGGTCTGCCTGGTACTATAGACAACGATATTTCATGCACAGAATATACTATCGGTTATGACACGGCTATGAACACGGCTATGGAAATGATCGATAAGATCAGAGATACAGCACAGTCACATGACAGATGTTCAGTAGTTGAGGTAATGGGCAGAAACGCTGGTCACATTGCTATCAACGTTGCTGCTGCTGTAGGCGCTGAGGCTGTTATCACACCTGAGAAGCCTTATGACCTCAATGCTATTGCTCAGAAGATGGAGCAGACAAAGAAGTCAGGCAAGACACATTTTATCATTGTAGTTGCTGAGGGTGTTGGCAAGACAGAGTATATTACAAGAACTCTTCAGGATATTACTGGTGTCGAGTCAAGAGCTACTATTCTCGGTCATGTTCAGAGAGGCGGCTCTCCTACAGTAAGAGATAGAGTTGTCGCAACTGAAATGGGCTATCACGCTGTTGAACTGCTCGAGCAGGGCATTGGCAACAGAGTTGTTGGTATGAAGGACAACAAGATATATGATGTAGATATTCAGGAGGCTCTTTCAATGAAGAAGCCTTTCGAGGAAGAGCTTTACAAGATCCTCAATGAAACTGCATTCTAATTTTTCATGAGGTCTGAGTCTTTAAGACTTTGACATATTACAGAGTAGAAAACTGAGCGTTAAGTGTCCGTCGGACGGGGAGTTGCCGTCGGAACGAAAAAGGTAGAACCTTTGCGGTTCGGTTTTCGCATCCCGCTGAATGTGTAATTGAAGCTTTTTATAGCGGCTCTGCACATCCCGCATGGGTAGTGTGCAGAGCTGTTTTTATGCTCCGTTATGCACAAAGCGACAAGCTCGCAGAATAAGGAGGTAAATTTATGAAGAGCTTCGGAAGAATGTTCTATGACTCTTTCAAGTCACTGAAAGATCTTAGAACATTGACAACAGCAGGAATACTGATAGCGTTGGCGTTTGCTATCAGATCATTTTCCATTGAGGTAACGCCTGACTTGAGGATCGGTTTCACTTTCCTTGCAACCTGTACTATAGGTATGCTTTACGGACCTGTGGTATGCGGAATGTCTACATTTGTGCTTGACTTTCTAGGATATATAGTGCAGAACAAATCTCCGAGAGCCTACAGCCCACAGCTTGCAATGGTAGTTATTATTTCAGGTATCATCTACGGCTGTCTGTTGTATAAGTGCGATTTTAATAACAAAAAGCTTCAAAGCTACATAAGGATCGCAATTGCAAGAGGAAGTGTTATACTTTTCTGTAATATAGGACTTAATTCTTATTTCCTGTATACACTTTATGTAAACAAGACTTTTGGCATCACAAACCTCACCAAAGAAGGAATGAGCGGTTTTCTTACATACTGCACACCGAGAATAGCGAAAAATCTTATCCAGCTCCCTGTGGATCTGATCTTGCTCATGATATTCCTGCCTGCTGTGAAGTTTGCTTATGAAAAAGTAAGAACACAGTTTGGACATAAAGCGACAAATACATGATTTAAAGCAGCGGCAGAAATGTCGCTGCTTTTTTGCGTGAAAATATACAAGAAAAATGGGGTACTAATGTGAAATTTAGGTGAAACACTTGAAATCCGTTGAGATTTAGTGTATAATTAAAATTAAGTTATTTTTAAGGCAGGCTTCTGCCTTTTATTCAGAAAGGTCTTGAGTGTATGATAAATGTTGGTTTTATCGGTGCAGGAAATATGGGCTATGCTATCATGAAAGGCATTGCAGGCAGTAAAATGGGTAAGGATATTCAGCTTTACGCTTTTGATAAATATGCTCCGATACTTGATAGACTTGACGAGCTTGGAGCAGTAAAATGTTCAGACTGTGCAGAGGTAGTTGAAAAGTCAGAATATGTTTTTCTTGCAATTAAGCCTCAGCAGCTTGACGAGGTGCTTGATGAGATAGCTCCTGCGGTAACGAAAGATACGGTCATAGTTTCTATCTGTGCAGGCATTACAGATGATTATATTGCTTCAAAAACTGTGGCTGGCGCAAAGGTAGTGCTTGTTATGCCAAACACTCCTCTTCTTCTTGGGGAGGGCGCAACTGCTCTTTCACGCTCTGACAGCGTAACAGATGAGGAGTTTGAGCTTGTTTGCAATATCTTTGGCTCATGCGGTATGTATGCCGTCATATCAAAGGATAAAATGAAAGAGATAATAGCAATAAACGGCTCATCTCCTGCTTTTATCTATCTGTATGCTCAGGCATTCGTAGAGTATGCGAAGAGCGTTGACATCGATGAAACAGTTGCAAGAGATCTTTTTGCAAAGTCGCTTATCGGCTCTGCCAAAATGATAACTGACAGTGGCAAGTCACTTGACGAGCTTATTGAAATGGTATCATCAAAGGGTGGCACAACTATCGCTGGTCTTGAAAAGCTCCGTGAGGGCGGTCTGCCAAAGGCTGTTGAGGACTGCTGCAAGGCTTGCACTAAGAGAGCTTACGAGCTTTCAAAATAGTTATTTTTTCTGCACCGTGGCATATACATTACTCAAAGGAGTGATGTATAATGAACAGCGGGACAGGCATATACAAAAGCGGAGTTCTTGCTTTTTTTGCAGGAGCTATCCTGATTGGTGCGCTTTTGGGTGCTGTTACTTTTTGCTTTATGGGCAGCGACGAGCTTTCAATGCTGTCGGTGTTTTCAAACAGCTTCGTTGACGTGAGGTCGTCTGGTGATCTTGAAGAAATTCTTGTGAGGTCTTTTTTCAGTTCGACTTTTTTTTTAGCGGTTGTGTTTTTGTCAGGTTTTTCTTCACTGGGACAGCCTTTAGCTGTTGCAGTATTGCTGTTGCGCGGCATGGGCTGGGGTGTTGCAATGTCTCAGCTTTACAGCATTTACGGCGGACATGGTGCATTACTTTCAGCGATGTTTGTACTTCTTCCTGCGGTCATAACAGCGGCGGCACTTATGATAGCCGCAAGGGAAGCTGTTGCTATGTCAAATATCCTGCTGTGCATTGTTTTTTCTGAAGGACAGCATAGCGGTCTGCGACAGACGGTGCGGCTTTATGCTGTTAAGTTTCTTGTGTTTGAAGCGGCGGCGGCTGTTGCGGCTGCGCTTGAATGTCTGTTGACGATTATTTTTGCAGGACGAATTTAGTATACAGTATACAAAGAATGAAATAAAATTCGGGGCAATTTCGGGGACTATTAATTTTAAGGAGCGGTGTAATGTCTTTATTTGGTAATTACAATACCCCTGGCAGAGGTGTGCTTAAAGCACCTCAGGAGAAAAAGGGTATTTTTAAGTTTTTTGAAGTCTATGGCAGGCATATGTGGAAGCTTATGGAGCTTAATTTGCTGTATTTCGTTTTCTGCATACCGATGACGCTTATGGTCATACTTATGCTTATGACATCAAATCCAATATGGCTCTTACTGGCGATACCGTCAGTATTGGTAGGACCTGCAACGGCTGCAATGACAAAGGTTTGCCGAAATTATTCTCAGGAAAGAAATGCGTTTCTGCTACATGATTTCTGGGATTCTTTCAAGAAGAATTTCAAGCAGGGCACTATCATGGGTGCCATAGATATCATCTTCGCTATAGGATTTATGGTCGGTATTCCAATGTATAAATATTGGGCAGAGCAGAACTCAATGATATACATTCCGTTTGTTATCTGCATAAGCTGTCTTATCGTATTCTTCATGATGCACTTTTACATCTATCTTATGATAAGCTCCACTAACCTTAACATGAAGCAGATAATAAAGAACTCGTTTTATCTTGTGAGTCTTGGCATAAAGCAGTCTCTTTGGTCACTTCTGGCATCGCTTATCGTTATTGTTATGATGTATCTTTTCCTTCCATATTCTCTGTTCATATTGCCATTTTGGCCTCTTTCGTTCATATGCTTCGTGACTTGCTTCAATTGTTATCCTGTTATCAGAAAACACGTTATCCAGCCTTACTACGATCAGCGTGGTGAAAGCAATCCTGAGTTTGCATACAAGAATGCAGACCCTGACGAACAGCTCTTTGAGGATAGAGCGGCGGAAGAAACTCCTGTCAAGACCAAAGAGAGCAGAAAAAAAGGCAAAACAATCTCATAAAAAACATAAGGACAGCTCGTTTGAACTGTCCTTTGTTTATGCTAATTATTTTTCGATTTCGCCAAGTGAAAGCGCTTTGAGATAAGCGTTTATGAAACCGTCAAGGTCGCCGTCCATAACAGCGTTTACATTGCTGTTTTCAAAACCCGTTCTGTGATCTTTTACAAGAGTGTATGGCATGAAAACATAGGAACGTATCTGAGCGCCCCATGCGATCTCTTTCTGAACACCCTTGATATCCTCTATCTTCTCTAGATGTTCACGCTCTTTTATTTTGATAAGCTCTGCTTTGAGCATTTTCATTGCGTAATCCCTGTTCTGGAACTGTGAACGCTGTGTCTGGCATGATGTAACGATGCCTGTTGGTATGTGGGTAAGTCTTACGGCTGATGACGTTTTGTTGATGTGTTGTCCGCCTGCACCGCTTGCACGATAAACGTCCATTTTAATGTCCTCGGGACGGATATCTACTTCGATTGTATCGTCTATTTCAGGCATAACGTCCACCGCTGAGAATGACGTGTGTCTGCTTCCTGAACTGTCGAAAGGTGAGATACGCACAAGTCTGTGTATTCCTGCTTCGCTTTTAAGATAGCCATAAGCGTTTTCACCCTCCACGATAACGGAGGCACTCTTCATGCCGGCCTCTGCACCCTCGAGATAATCAAGAGTAGTCATTTTGAAGCCGTGGCTTTCACACCATTTGTGATACATCCTGAAAAGCATTTCGCTCCAATCCTGCGCCTCAGTTCCGCCTGCTCCTGCATGAAAGTTGATGATAGCGTTGTTGTGATCATACTCGCCTGTGAGCAAAGTGTCAAGCTGTGCAGCGTCAAGACCCTCTTTTAGAGTTTTAAGCTCAGACTGTATTTCGTCGATCATGTCCTCGTCACCCTCATCGGCTGCCATTTCAATAAGCACTTCGATATCCTCAAATGACGATTTGAATTTATTGTATTTTTCCAGTTTGCCCTCAAGATTTCTTGTTTCCTGCAAAACCTTCTGCGATTTCTCCATGTCGTCCCAAAAATTAGGCTCTGCGGCTTTTTCGTGAAGCTCTGCGATCCTTTCCTGAGAACGCTCAATATCGTATACGTCATGCAGCTCGCTGATGATAGGTCTAAGAGCTTCAAGCTCTGACTTTAAGTTTTCTAAAAATACCATATCTTTTTCTCCTTATTTTATATCATTATATATTATAAAACTTTTTTTGTGAAAAGTAAAGGAAAAATATAAAAAAACTATAGCATTTTCCTGAAAGTTGTGCTATAATATTATTTAAAGGCTTTAAAAAGCCTGTTTCAGCAAGAAAGGAAACCCGATATGGCTAATTATACAGGAAAAAAATGCTTTTCCTGCGGAGAAGTATTCAAAGATGGTGACGATATAGTTGTATGTCCTGAGTGTGGCACTCCTTATCATCGTGAGTGTTATCTCAAAGAAGGAAAGTGCATAAATGACGCTTTGCATGAAAGTGGTCAGAGCTGGGAGCAAACTCAGGAGAGTGTAGAAAGTGAGAATATACGCTGTATACGCTGCGGTTTTGAAAATCCGCCTGACAAGCTATTTTGTGAAAAGTGCGGAACACCGCTTACGAAAAATGATACTGAGGAACGTCCATTCAACGACATGGACACGCAAAATAACGCTCAGCAGACCGGCCCTGACGGACAGCCTTACGGTCCGTTTGGCAGACAAGTTGTATTTGATAAGGACTCAGATCTTGAAGGCATTAAATTAGATGACTATGCAAAATTTGTAAAGACAAATCCGCTCATATTTTTGTCTAACTTTATACGTTTTGGTAAATTTGGTGGAAAGATTTCCATAAACTTTGCAGCTTTCCTTTTTCCACACCTGTATTTTCTGTTTAGAAAAATGAATCTTGTGGGTATCATCATGCTTGTGGCTACGGCACTGCTCAATATCCCTACTGCGATAGAATATCTTAGTGCAGGGACAATGGGTTTCTCGCTTGATATCGGCATCGATGTGACTGGAAGGGTTTTTCAGGGCATTTCCGCTGCGACATGGTATGTTTCAATGGCACTTCAGTTTGTGGCAGGTTTTTTCGGCAATTATATGTATTATAAGTTTGCACAAAAAAAGATCCGTGAGATAAGGTCGGAGGATGGCACTGAGCAGGAGATAGCCGAAAAGATAGTAGCAAAGGGCGGTACATCATGGGGGGCTGTTATTCTTGGCTTTGCCGTTTATTCTGCGATAGTTGTGTTTGGCATTTTTGGTGTTACAAAGATATTTGCGTGATTTTACAAAAAGTTCATAAAAAAGCACAAATGACCCTTGACAGATAATCGGTCTTGTGTTATAATAATTAAGTTATCCTTGCTTGTGCAAATTGCGGCACAGGCGAAATCCAAAAGGAGGTGCAAATGCAATGGCAAAAATTAATGAGTCTTATGAGGCTATGGTAATTTTCAGCTCTAAGCTTGACGAGGAGGCTGTAAACACACTCACAGCTAAGTTCAATGACTTGATCGAGGCTAACGCAAGTGACGTTACACTTAGTAATTGGGGCAAGCGTAAGCTGGCTTATGCTATCAATTATGAAACAGAAGGTACTTATGTACTGTGGTCATTCACATCTACGCCTGAGTTTCCAGCTGAGCTTGAGAGAATTCTTGGTATCACAGACGGCGTGATCCGTTTCTTAGTAACGGTCAAGTAAAACTGCGAAAGAGGGAAAAGTTATGCTTAACAGAGTTATTTTAATGGGTAGGATCACTCAGGATCTTGAAGTAAGACAGACTCCTAGTGGAAATGCAGTTTTGAGATTCAATGTTGCAGTTGACAGACCAGTTCGTCAGGGTGCTGAAAGGCAGACTGATTTTATTACTTGCACTGCTTGGGGGCAGAGAGCTGAATTTATCAACAGATACTTTTCAAAGGGCAGAATGATCGCTCTTGAAGGTCAGATAAGAACAGGTTCTTATGATGACAAGAATGGTGTAAAGCATTATACAACTGAGGTCAATGTTGACAGCGTGTCTTTCACAGGTGAACCAAAACAGCAGGGAGTAGGTAACTATTCCAATAACTACGGAAATGGTGGTTATCAGCAGAATAATTACCAGCAGAACAATGGTGGATATTCACAGCCTGCAAACAATTCTAATCAGAATAACTATAACAATGCTCCATCAAATGACGCTTTGTCCATTGGTGACCTTGATGATTTTGAAGAAGTATTGACCGATGACGGAGTACCGTTCTAAGCAGAGGAGTTTTGAAAAAATATTTCTCTAAGGAGGGAAATTTACCATGGAAAAGGAAAGAAATACAAGCAGACCTATGAAGAGAGGTCGTAAGAAGGTTTGTATGTTCTGTGCAGACAGAGCTGAAAAGATCGACTATAAGGATATCGCAAAGCTTAGAAAGTGCATGACAGAGAGAGCTAAGATCCTCCCTAGACGTGTAACTGGCACTTGTGCTTATCATCAGAGAGAACTTACAACAGCTATCAAGAGAGCACGTCATGTGGCACTTCTTCCATATGTAGCTGACTAATAGTGTTTTCTATTTTGAGGTACCTTTATAGGTGCCTCTTTTTGTTAAGGGGAAGTTTCTGAGTGGGGCTTGCAAATGTATCATAAATGTGATATTATATACTAAAGCTGTATAACAAAGCATTACAGTATTTGTAGAGCTGTAAGGAAATGGAGCAACTATGAAAGATAAAACTGATGTTAAAATAAATAATATTATGCCGTGTGTTCCAACGAGAGATCTGGTAGTTTTTCCTGGGATGTCTATGCATTTTGATGTTGGCAGACCAAGAACTATAAAGAGCATGAAAAATGCCATGGACGGCGATCGATTTGTTTTTCTTTGTGCGCAAAAAGACGTTTATCTTGAAATGCCTGAAAAAAAGGATATGTTCAAGGTGGGTACTGTAGCAAAGGTAAGACAGATCGTTAAAGCACCTGATGGAATATACAGATGCTATGTAGAAGGTCTGCGTAAAGCGAGACTTGCTGAGTTTTATCAGTATGATGATTGCTATGAAGCTGATGTAAGACTTGTACCAAATTATTCAAAGGATAGGCTTGACGATGACGAAAAACTTGCTATTTTTCGTTCGGTCTTAGATGAGTTTGAAGAGTATGTTAAGGTGGTTCCTAAAATGCCTGAAGAGCTTTATGCCCAGATACTCGGTTCTAAAACGCCTGTTCAACTTTTTGAAAGTTTGGCATTTAATATTCCGTTAGCTTTTACTGACAGACAGTCGCTTCTTGAAGCCCCATCTGTTTTAGATAAGCTAATTCTTATGATCACTATGCTTTCACGAGAGACCAATGTTTTATCTCTTGAAAGAAGGATACATAGTCAGGTCCATTCTCAGATAGAAGAAAGTCAGCGCGAATACTATATTCGTGAGCAGATCAAGGCGTTACAGAATGAGTTGGGCGAAAATGAAGACGGCTCAGATGTAAATGAGATCGATGAGTACACACATAGGATAGATTCACTTGTATTGTCCGAAGAAGTTCGTGATAAGCTTATGGGCGAGGTCAGGAAGCTTTCCAAGATGGGTATGATGTCACAAGAGGGTGTTGTGCTGAGAAATTATCTCGACACAGTGCTTGCATTGCCGTGGAATGCTGTCACAAAGGATAGGACAGACGTTAAAAAGGCAAAGCAGATACTTGACAAGGATCACTATGGCATGGCAAAGGTCAAGGATAGAATACTTGAAAATCTTGCTGTAAGAGCACTTACTCCTGATGTCAAGGGGCAGATCCTCTGTCTTGTTGGTCCTCCAGGCGTTGGTAAAACTTCAGTGGCAAAGTCTGTCGCTAGAGCACTTAATCGAAACTTTGTAAGGGTCTCTTTGGGCGGTGTTAAGGACGAAAGTGATATCAGAGGTCACAGAAAGACGTATGTTGGTGCAATGCCAGGAAGAATAATGAATGCCATGAAGCTTGCAGGAAGTAAAAATCCTGTTGTTCTTCTTGATGAGATAGACAAGATGAGCAATGATTTCAGAGGCGATCCATCGTCTGCTATGCTTGAGGTTCTTGACAGCGAGCAGAACAATGCTTTCAGAGATCACTATATTGAAGTGCCGTTTGATCTAAGTGATGTGCTGTTTATTACAACTGCAAATACTCTCGATACCGTTCAAGCACCTCTTCTCGACCGTATGGAGGTCATAGAGTTGTCTAGCTATACTAGGGAGGAGAAGTTCCATATTGCAAAGGAACATCTTATTAAAAAGCAGGAAGGTAAGAACGGTCTTAAAGCATCTCAGATACGCATCTGCAATGATGCTATCTATAAGCTTATAGACAGCTACACAAGAGAGGCTGGCGTGAGAAATCTCGAAAGACAGATAGGCTCGCTTTGCCGAAAGGCTGCTAAGGAGATAGTTGAAGACGGCGTTAAGAAAGTTACTTTCAAGGCGGATAATCTTGAAAAATATCTTGGTCATGAGAAATATCTCCCTGATGTTGTATCAGACAAAGATGCTGTTGGCTCTGTAAATGGTCTGGCATGGACGTCAGTGGGCGGAGTTGTCATGCCTTTGGAAGTCCTTGTACTTGACGGAAAGGGCAGAATAGAGCTTACAGGCTCACTTGGCGACGTTATGAAGGAGTCTGCAAAGATCGCCGTAAGCTATTGCAGAAGCGTTGCTGACAAATATGGCATCGATAAAGACTTTTACGAGAAAAAAGATTTGCATATACACGCTCCCGAGGGTGCTGTGCCTAAGGACGGTCCATCTGCAGGTGTTACCATGATAACGGGCATCATCTCTGCATTGGGTAATATAAAAGTACGCAGTGACGTTGCTATGACAGGCGAGATAACTCTTAGCGGCAAAGTATTGCCTATAGGCGGTCTCCGTGAAAAGACTATGGCTGCATATAAGGCGGGGGTAAAGACTATTATTGTGCCTTTTGCTAACAAGGGCGATCTTGATGAAGTTGACGATACAGTAAAGCTTTGCTGCGAGTTCGTGTTCGCAAAGACTATTCAGGATGTGCTTGACGTTGCACTTGTTCCAAACAGCAAAAATAATGTTCCGCTTGAACTCCTAAACAAGAACGAGCCGGAGCGAAAAAAATTAACGGTATAGAAAGGGCGCCTATGAATTATAACAAAGCAGAATTTTATACTTCCTTTGGAAAATTCTCGCAGATACCCAAGTCTGACAGACTTGAATTTGCCTTTTCCGGCAGGTCGAATGTGGGAAAGTCGTCGCTGATAAATAAGCTTCTTAACAGAAAAAACTTGGCGAGAGTAAGCTCTATGCCGGGTAAAACTGTTACAATAAACTTCTTTTCGGTGGAGAATATCTATATCGTTGATCTGCCTGGATATGGCTATGCCAGCGTATCAAAGTCCGAGAAAAGGCAGTGGGGCAGTCTTATAGGCGGCTATCTTGACGACGGCAGCAGACAGCTTGCACTTGTTTTTCAGCTTGTGGATATGCGTCATCCGCCGAGCAAAGACGATCTGATGATGATAAATTATCTTATTGACGCTGAGATACCATTTATAATCGTGTTCACCAAGGCGGATAAGCTTAAGCCTAACGCCAGAAAGGCACGTATGGAAGCTTTCAAGACAGAGATACCATGCTTTGAGGACATCACCTGTGTGGAGTTCTCTGCGATCACAGGAGAGGGCGTAGATGAACTGAGGGCAATAATAGACGATATATCCGAGGGGGCTGAGATAACGCCACCAGAGAAACTAGAAAGCGATACAGAGGACGAAGAAGAGGAATACTACGATGATAAAGAGGATATTTCTGATGAGCCGAAGTCATTCGGCGGTTTTCTAACGCCTAATTGAAGAAAAAATTAAGAGTAAGTAAATAAAAAATTCATAATTCTCCTTTACATTTTTCATGACTTGTGTTAAAATATATTTATGGTTTAACACTTTACACCATGAAACGTAAAGGAGATTTTTTTCATGAAAGAGAAACTTGAGATCAAAAATTTAGACGATCTTTATGAAGCAGTGCTTTGTCTTGAAACTGTCGAGGAATGCAGGCTGTTTTTTAAAGATCTTTGCACTATACCTGAGCTGAAAGCACTTTCACAGCGTTTTCAGGTTGCAAAAATGCTCACAAAGGATCATGTTTACAGTGATATAGTAAACGAAACAGGTGCTTCAACGGCAACTATAAGCCGTGTGAACCGCTCGCTTTCTTATGACGGCTCAGGCGGATATAATATCGTTTTTGACAGATTGGATAAGAAGGAAGATAAGTAATGAGCGGATACGGCAGATTTGCCTGTTACTATGATAAGCTTACAGAGAATGTCGATTACGGAAAAATTGCGGCACGGTGTCATGAGCTTATAAAACGATACAGTTCAGAGCATGAGGTAGTTTTGGACCTTGCCTGCGGCACAGGTTCGCTCAGTGAAGCACTTGCACGTCTTGATTATGATGTGGTAGGCGTTGATCTGTCGGATCAAATGCTGGAAGAAGCCATGGATAAGCGCCATGTAAGCGGTCTGAACATACAGTATCTTATGCAGGATATGACTGAGCTTGATCTGTATGGCGCAGTTGATGCTGTTGTTTGTGTTCTTGACAGCATAAATCACCTTGAAAATGAGGAAGCTGTCAGAAAGACTTTTGAGTGTGTATCAAAATATACCTGCGATGGCGGACTTTTCATATTTGATGTAAACACTGTGTACAAGCACCGAGTGATCCTTGCAGACAATGCGTTCTGTTATGATCTTGATGGGCTTTTCTGTGCATGGCAGAATGAGCTTAATGATGATGACAGTGTGAGCATATATCTTGACTTCTTTGAGGAGCAGGAGGACGGCTCTTATTGTCGTTTTAGCGAGGATTTCACAGAAAGGATATATACGTACGAGTTTTTGAGCGAGCTTGTAAAGTCAAATGATTTTGAGCTTATAGGAAAGTATGACGGATTTGAGGACTCGCCAGTTAATGATAAAACGCAGAGAATTCTTTATGTGTGCAGGAGAATAAACAGAGGGTGATTTTATGGGTAGAATAGTTAGAGTTATAAGTAAAGACGCTTCCGTTGTGTGCAGCGCTATCGACGGAAAGGATATTGTTTCACGCATTGAGGAGATACATAAAACTTCCGCTGTGGTCACGGCGGCACTTGGCAGACTTGCTATGGGTACTTCGCTCATGGGATTTGGACTTAAAGGCAAAGATGATTCTATTACTGTAAAAATGGACGGTGACGGTCCTACAGGTGCGCTTATATGCGTTTCTGACAGCATGGGAAATGTTAAGGCGTATGTACAAAATCCAGTGGTGGAACTGCCGCTTAACGATAAAGGCAAGCTTGATGTCAGAGGGGCTGTAGGCTCTAATGGTACGCTTAGTGTGGTCAAGGACATGGGACTTAAAGAGCCGTACTGCGGACAAGTGCCTATTGTTTCAGGCGAAATAGCAGAGGACATAACTAACTATCTTGCTGTCAGTGAGCAGGTGCCAAGCGTCTGCGCTCTTGGCGTACTTGTAAATCCAGATCTGACAGTGAATTGTGCAGGTGGATTTCTTATTCAGCTTTTGCCGTTTGCACCTGAGTCAGCTATAGATCAGATAGAGAAGAATATAAACGGAATGGAGTCTGTAACAAAGCTTATAAGCAGCGGCATGACAACAGAGGATATTGCTATGAAAGCTTTGGAGGGACTTGAGCCGAACGTTCTTGATGATTTTGAGGTTAATTATCGTTGCGATTGTTCAAGGGAAAGAGTAGAGAATGCTCTTATATCTTTGGGCAGGGCAGAACTTGAAGATCTTTCTAAAGACGGTGGTACTGACGTTGAGTGTCACTTCTGTGATAAGAAATATCATTTTACTTCTGAGGAGATTTTAGGGTTAATAAAAGAATAATATTTAATGAATATTTTATGTACACTATTCAAATGCCCGATAATAAAGCGTTTGCGGACTTAAACTTTTTTTGAGAAATTTCAAAAAAACTCTTGACAAATGGCTTTGAATAGTGTATAATAAATATCGTCGCTGAGAGATACAACTCAAAACGACAGCTAACGGGAGCATAGCTCAGCTGGGAGAGCATCTGCCTTACAAGCAGAGGGTCACAGGTT